>MDTC01250186.1_pt1 | contig 15020 bp, 19 predicted proteins | sample 811181 | NCBI WGS metagenome assembly MDTC01 (sample SAMN05326644, study PRJNA326480) | marine metagenome | isolation source: seawater | place: Pacific Ocean: North | collected 2011 | reverse complement strand
TAAAATACGTCGTCTAGTCCGACACTGTATCTTTCTGCAGCGTCTACGATGGCACCAAGATCTTTCGTGCCGAACTTTCTAAGTCCTGTCATTTGTATCTACTCCTTATAAAGCGAGTGTGAATTGTATGGTCCCCGAAGGCAACCATATTATGTAGTAAGATTTCAGTCACACTTAGGGTAGTAACGACCGCATATGTTCGGTACGGACATCCGATAAAGAATAGCTAAACATATATAGTATAGAACCATTTTTATCGGCTAGCAACCAATGAAATATACAAGCATTGCTCTTGGCATGATAATGATGACGACTCCTGCAATGGCAGGTGGTCTAGTGACTAAGCACGCATCCAGCGTACAATTGACTGTAGATGCTGCTAGGACTACCGCTACGAGAATGGGTAATACCTATTCTATTTCTGGTAGTGGTGTAGTAACTGACGTTGGCGGTGGAAGTTCCGCTGACCTGAACGTAGGTGGACTCGGTACTATTTCTAACGGTGTTGCTGGAGGATCTATTCCTACTGCAACCCAAGCAACTTCAGGAAACGCTTTCAGCTACAGTAATTCTTTTACTGCTGGCGATTCTGTAATTACGTCTGCTCCCAGCGTGGGTGCAGTTAGTGCTTTCTCTAATCAGACATCTTATGCCTCTGGAACTGCTGGTACTCTGGCAGGTACTGTGACCACTGGCGGTGCTCTAACCGTAACCGCAGGGGGAGCAGGTACTAGTGCGACAGGACAGTACGTTAGCGAGATCACTGTAATTGATTGAGGACCCTCGTGATGACCCGTTTTGGAAAGACGATACTTTGGTCTGTCCTAAGTGTGGTGGGTGCAAGTGCCATACTTGCTCCTGCCCAGGCGGTCCCCGTGGTCCCGAACTTCACACAGGGCTCAATGACGAGCCACACAGAGACGACCCAAAAGATAACCGAGACCATCAACTCGATGGACTACAACACTGGTTATCAATACTCAGCAACTGGCTCAGGAATTACCGCCAGCGGTAACCTATCACCTGGGACTGGTACGAACAATGTAACTATTGATGGAGTAACATCGACATGGACAGGAGTGACAAGCAAACCAACCTTCACTCAAACGACACCAGGCGCAGCGTTTCAGTTCACAGAAACATATTCAGGACCTGGTTTGAGCAACCACACAATTATCAACAGAGTAACAGAGGTCACAAGCGTAACAGACACTACAAGTATCTTCTCCCAGTAGTTGCTGCTATTGTAGCATCACCTGTAAATGCAGAGACTGTAGGTGGTGTGTCTGCAACAGCATCTCCAATCGCGAATAGCTCAGGCTCAGTGACCAACCAAGCTATCCAGGTTTTACAGGGTCCATATATCACTAATACTTATGGGGCGGGGATCCAGTGTCAAGGTCCTACTAGAAATTTTACCCCCTTTGTGACTGCTAGTGCGTCAGCTCAAAGACCATATGAACCTTGGTATAATACACCAGTCTATGATATGCGTGACTTGGATGAAGATGGGGCACCAGATAATCCAGGTGCCATATTATGGGAACAACCTACTAGAACTGGACAGAAAGATAACCTCAATCTATCTGTAGGTTTCTCTATCACTTGGTCTGAACCACTGGATAAGAAACTACAAGATCAATGTAAGGAAGCAGCGCAAGCTAACATATCATTGATGCAGCAAGCACATGCTAATAAGAGGCTCGATTTTGAGATCGCGAGACTCAAAAATTGTGGACAACTTTTACAGCAAGGTATTATGTTCCACCCAAAAAGTCCTATGGCGAAAGTGTGTGCTGACGTGGTTGTTCATAACGTGAACCATATCAAACCACATGTTCACTCTATTCCTTCACCCTCAACTTCCGAATCGCAAGATTCCTCTGACGCTGCTCAACTCGGCGCTGAGATAACGACTGGGCGGGAAGTTGCTTCCCCCTAATAGCAGCAATCTTCTTGATAACTTTCTTGACCGTTGGTTTGACTACTTTCAATAGTATGTCTGCCAGCGGTTTTGCTAATAGTGCTGATGTAGTTGCAACCACAGCAATGCCAGCAGTAGTTGTGATTGCTCCTGCTGTTGGGATTGCTTGAATAATTTGATCGGGTATCCCTATCTCTTCTGTGACTGGTATACATTCCTTACCAACCAGTCTATACTCAATAATTTTTTTAGTACCGTTTTCTACTAGTGTACCTACAGGTTCTTTTAGTTTCTGTGCTTCTGTAGGACATTCAACCTTAGCGGTTGCTGCAGTATTTGGGATGCTTGGTGCTTTGACCTCTGGTGCTTCTGGTGCCTTTACAGGTGGGACTTCTGCCTCACCTGTGTATATCATCTGTTCAGGTTCAAAGCGAAGAGGATTGAAACTAGGAAGGCCAGCATCGCAAATTGTACTAGTTCCCTTGGGATCGTCCTCTTTGATTGCTTCATTTCTTCTATTATTAGTAGTGTGTACCTCTACACATCCAGGGATATCAACGATAGGTGACCCCAATTCTACAGTGACAGGAGGTGCCGCTGGAATTGAGGGTGGTGTACGCTCAGTGAAAGTAGAAACGTTTACGTCTATGAGATCCAACCTAATTTCAGGGATGGGTCTAGAGTTGATTCTAATCTCTTTGATTTCCATTAGCAATCATTGAATACTTCACCGACTTGTGATCCGATCTCAGACCCTGCCTTCTGTCCTAGAAGCAGTGCCCAACCACCTGCCAACCATCCAACATAAGGAACGCTAGCAACTGCTGGGACAACAGCACCAGCAGCGATAGCACTACCTGCCATTGCACCTTGTGACCGTGCTCCAGCGTCCGCCACTAAACACTCCACGTCTTTTGCACTCAACTTTCCCTCGGTGGTGTCTGCCGCGCCTCCCATGTTACGATAACCGTCCATGGTATATTGATCACGACGATACTCTGTTCTCTTCTCGTCTGTACCGCCAAAGAGTCCTTTCTTTTCACGGTCAAGATTCAAAGACTTCTCAGACTCCATCACTCTAGGATCATTGGCACGATACTCAATCTCATATCCTTCCTTTGTTGCCTTCAACCTATAGGAAGAGTATGGACCGTTTGGAATTTGAATAGTAGGAGGTTCCTGTACCTGAGGTGTAGGTCTAAGAACATATCCTAGCAAACCAATATGGGAGACTCCTACGAGTCCCCCAAGACCTATTGCAATCCACTTTAGTTTAGAAGTCATGATTATACCCTAGGTTCTGTTTCTTCCTTTCTCTTGATCTCAGGTGCCTTTTTAGGTGCAGATCCATTCTTTGCTGGACTCAATCCGAACGCAGCTAAGGATCCACTAAAGACCGAGGCGATAAATGTGGGATCGAAATCTAAAATCTTTTGACCGTTTGGAAGTCTAACGTAACTGAATGTAAGAAGAGAAGCACTCCAGATGAGTACCACTACCTTTACTAGATTACCAAGAACTTCACTCTTGTCTTCATCGTTATCTTTCTCTTCAGGTGTTGGGGGTGTTGTTGTCATTTTCTGGTTGCCTCTTTTTGCCGATGTTATACTTCGACTCAAGTTGCCAATCTCCCTTATCCTTATATGAAATCACTTTTATTTGACTCAGAGGAGCGAGATTTTGAACTGAATCTGGAGATACAATTTTCACCAGACCCCAGTCAGATAGAAGTTGAATAATACGATTGCGACGTTGGATGTCGTTCTCTGTAATATTCGCTTTCTTTCCGTCTAGAGCAAATAATTCCTTGAAGTGAACAATATAATACTGTCCCTTCTTATGAAGGATATGACAACTCTGATATAGTTTGCGTTCCTTCCTAGAAGCAACACCTATCCTAGTCAGAGTCTCACGAACTTTGAGGAAGTCATCTGGTTCACCCAGAGTAACTTCAATCATGTCGGACTTATTCCAGAGAACTTCAGTTTCACTCATTTTCCACCTGTATCCAATTTCGATTTTATAAATTCAAGTTGTTCGGAAGTCAAAATGCGAAGTGCATCTAGTGCCTTCTGATTTGAATACCCATAGTATTGTTTTACAATATCAAGGTCCGTGACTTTTTCCTTCTTACCCCAAGGAGAGAATCTCTTCCTGGGTCTAACCGTATTTATAAAAAAATCATATTGCAAGCGATTGTCAAGATCAGGTGCCATATTCATCTCGTTAGCATACATTACTGTATCGAGATGATGTGATAAACACTTATTGACAATGAACGCTGGATACTTTTTCTCCCAGAGGGGATCCCCCTGTTCCATTAGATTCTTCTTCGTTAGATTGATCGTGTTTAGATAATCCTTGAGTGGATAGTTCTGATCGAATGCCATAGTTCCAATGACGGATCACTCCGCTAATAATAAAAAGGTTGGTAACCAAGTAAGAAATAAAAATAAAGGTGCGTATTACAGCAATACTATCTGCCTCTCTGTCTGTTCGTCCGTACTTCTCACCCAGTGCTTTTGCCCATATTCTCCACATTATACCCATTCTGGTTTGCGTTCGGGTCTACGCAAATAGTTATCTTTGACCCAAGGTTTAGATGCAATGTATCTTTTGTATGCAGTGAAGATGTCAATGGTGGTATCATACTTGAATTCATCTGGTCCTGCAAATACAAAGTCCTCAGAGAACTCTCTGGTAGACCTGATGTATTGGAAACGAAAGATCTTCTCTGCATGTAGGAGAGTAGATTCGCAACTGTGAACCTTACCATACCTGTGTGTATACTCTTCGCACAATGCTAGACCGTGACGGATCAACCACGACCAGTTATCTTGTGCCCAGATAGTGCAAGGGTGATTACGAAATGCACCCTTCTCTGTCTTGTATGGTGTTCCATCTAACTTAGGTAGTTCACCAAAACCACGACCCCATTTCTTAGAACCTACGATAGATAACATCTGACAGGTTTCTAGTGGCATCTTGACAATGTGCTTGTCGGGTAATACCTGAGCAGACTTGATAGGATCGGGATCAGTAACAAAAATGTTCATTAGTAATTCAACAGGAGTAATTCCTTACGCTCGTGCTGCTCCTTCATGTAGTCGCCAACACTACGCATAGTATAGGTCAAATCAAACGTCTGTGCATTCCAATCTTTGAAACGATCCAGGACGAGTTGACTAGAATTATATGATACCATCATTTTTACTGAATGTCGATAGGCATCACAATCTATCGCGAAGTGATCATGGTTGAACTTAGAATGCATCTTACCATTCTTACCGTACAGATTATCTTTGATATCATACGGAGGATCAAGGTAGATGAAAATGTCTTCACCCTTACCCATTACACTTCGATATGTGTAGTTAGTAATCTTCCAGTTGCGAATGAGTTGCTGGTAGTATGGCAGTTTATCAATACCACGCATCGAGAAGTTAGAGTCTGATGCCTGCTTACTGAAAGAAGATGACTCAGTAAGACCAGAGAACGAACACTTGTTCACAATATAGAAACTGATAGCACTCTGAAGTGGATCAGGTTTTGTGTGATGTGCAAGATACTCCTTTGCATCTGAAAACAAAACCTTCGCTGACGTAGGATCTGGGTGGCGAATCTTGAGTTGAACCAGTTGATCACGCATCTTCTGACCGTCTGTCTGCAGAACCTTCCAGAAATTGATCAGAGGTTCATATAGATCATTGACCCAGATAGTCATGTCAGGATACATCTGTGTCATGTAGAGTGCTACAGAACCACCACCAACAAAGGGTTCACGAAACTCTCTGATACCAGTCATGTCAGGAAAGAACTGTGCCATCTTCTTAGTAGCACGAGACTTACCACCAGGATAGCGTAGAGGGGTCTTTAGGGCAATCATACGAATTCACACTCCATCATAAGTTGTGTCAGACAAGCGAGAAGATTGATCTCCTGATCTGCAACAAAGGCAGACTTATATTGATACTCAGCAATAATCAACACGGCAGCACCAATGCTTTGCTTGTTCAAAATATTATACATTCTATCATACAACCCACGCATAATCTGTGCAGGTGAGTTATCAAGGTTTTGTTCTACCCACTTCTTCACATCAGTGAACTTCTTTTCCTTCATAGACACAACCAATGAATCAAAGGTAGCGTCACTACACACTGCCATGATACCAGTATCAATCTTACCAGTGGCAGAGTATCGTTGCAGTTCATTGAGAGTACGACGGAAGTCAGGGAAGAACTTCATGATAAGTTCTGCGACTACCTTCGGTTCATACTCAACCTCATTCTCTTCAAGAATGTGTTGACAACGCTTCATGAACTGACCACACAATACCTGCTTTGTCTTACCAGAGATATTGAAATCTACAACTGTGGTACGAGAATGAAGAGGTTCGATAATCTTGTTCTTGAAGTTGCAAGTGAAGATGAACCTACAGTTCTTCTGGAACTCCTCAATAGATGCCCTCAGAAGTAGTTGTACGTCAGGGGTGGTGTTATCTGCCTCATCAATGATGATGACCTTGTGGCGTGCCTCAGAGGTCAGCGAGAGCGTGCTCGCGAAAGACTTTGCTTTATCACGGATCGTATCCAGAAAGCGACCTTCATCAGATCCGTTGATAAGAATATAATCGGTGCCCAGCATGTGGCATAACGCTTTTGCAATCGTAGTCTTGCCAACACCAGCGTTCCCGCTAAGAAGAAGATTAGGAATCTCACCTTGCTCAACAAATCCTTGAAAGATTTGCTTAGTCTCTTCAGGAAGGATACATTCTTCAATCGTCTGAGGACGATACTTTTCAACCCAGAGGAAGTCATTCATAATTTAGTGAAAGTTATTCAAGTTGTGCCAGACGGCACCTACATTCATTTTACCATGGAAATACCCTGCGACAATAACTGACAGGGTAGCAGCGATAACGCCTAGAAACATTAGGACTGGCGTCAGACTACTTGATGGGGTTTTGTTGTCCATTGTACAGAATGTCCTGTTGTAGTTCTTTAGACGAATCAACGAATTGGTGGAACTGTTCAGATCCAAGATAGTGATCTTGACCTTTCAGTTGGTAGTGCAGGTTCCAGTTAGAGTAACGTGCCTGCTGGATCAACCAAGACAATACGTTAGAGTCCATCTGCTGACCACACTCAACAGCAGAAATCCATTGCAAGGACTCACCAGGTCTCAGGAACTCACCAGTAGAATCTTTCCACTCACGAGTATATACAAGGACCTTACTGTTATTTGGTTTCATCCACATAGGCATCTGCTTAGTCTGTTTCCAGAGGCAGTTGAACTGCACGCAGATAGCAGGGCGATCTTGGTGGATAGAGCACCCACCACAACCCCGTGTACCACCTTCAGGATCCCAATAGTGACATGGATGATTGGGAAAGAATGGAGCATTGTATGCTTCGCCATACAAATATCCTTGACAGCACATACTGCAAGTACCACACTCACGATTCTGATAATCAAACTCAGCAATCTGAGTTGAACGCATCCCCTTGCTGTTCTGTTCGAGTTCCATTTGCTTTTACATAATGAAGGAATAGTTGAGTGTATCGATGACCTTTGTACGGTGTACGCCAGTGTTCGATATCACACCCTGCATACAATACACCATCACCAGGTGGTGTGTCAAACGCTCTCTTCTTTCCGAAGCGATCACGCAGTCGTAGTTTCCAGGGTTCTGTCTGTTGTATATTCAGACTAACAGAAATCTCACATGCATCACGATCTTTATGTGCTGCCATGTAAGACTTGTTATAGTATTGGGTACAAAACCAATACGTTGGAAGTAGATCAGTTCTCAACCATCTCGTAAGAAAGTATTGAACTCTGTCATGTATTGTCTGAGCGCATGGTGGTTTGTATACCATCTTGATCAGACCACGACCAGGATCATATTCCATAGGCATCTCATAAAAGATGCTATCTAGTTCTCTCTCAAGTTGAACTGCTTCCTGATCATCTAAGAGACCAGGAAGATATTCGTAACCTTGGAGTGCAAACTTACTCAAGGTTCAAGTGCAATCCAATACTCAAGATCTGAAGCAGTGAACTTAGCAACTTTGCTAGAACTGATTTGTACAGTATAGTCACTAATCAGAAGATTGAGATTCTCAACTTTGAAACAATGACAGAAGTCTTTGTCGGTTGTGCCAACTTCTACAGCAAATGTATTTGAAGTTTCATTCTTCTTGTCGGTAACACACATAGTTACCTTACCATCAGCACCAAACACACAGCAATCAGGGACACGATAAAGACGTGCTGCCTTGATCAGATTCTCGAAGTCAGCACCAGCGATGTCAAAAGTAACATCAACGGAGGGAAGGTCGAGGTTTTTGTCAGGTGGTTGAACAATGATGTCAGGGTCGGCATAATAAAAACGGGTTTGACGACGAGCGTCGTTAGCATCTACGATTTGAACGTAGTTAGATTCGGGGCGAAGTTCAGCACCATTCACAAATAGATCAAGTCCACCAATGAAAGATGCCAAGTCATAGATAGAAATCTGCTGCTCGAAAGTCTCAGGGACCTTTGCTACAGCAAGAATATTTTTGTTGACACTCAGAGTCCGAAGGGAACTACCAGGTTTGATAACAATAGAATTGTTGATATTGGAAAAGTTCCGAAGGATAGATTGAGTGCGCTTTGAAAGAATTGTCATCGGTTAGGGTAGTCCTCACGTTTTGCAGATTGGTCGCTGAAGTGAAGTAGCAGCAAACCATAATGTAGAATTTTGATGATATCACGTCGGGCAGTGCCCTTCTTATCATATCGAGAAGCATACTTTAGAATGTTAGATCTACAGAATGCTTCTGCATCACCACAGGCATCAATCAGGTCTAGCGTCTGAATCTTGTCAGTTGCATAGTGCTGATTGTAAGTACCTGCGATGTAGTCTCGCAACTCCTTCAGGAGTTCGTCTTCATTGTACTTCATCAGTCGTTGTCGCAAAGGATGTTAGCATTGTCACCAGTATACTCGGTTTCTTCTCCCGCGTCAATCTTAGTGTAGAGATCCAGGAAGGAATTCTTAGTGTCATCATCGAAACGATTGACACACACCTCAATAGACTTCAAGCGATCAGTGAAGATAGCAGATGCTTCAGCGATGTGTACAAGACGACGAGTGGTGATAACTTCATCAACACCACCATCGTAGAATGTCTTGCGGATAATACCTGCCCACTTGACAAGGTTCTCAGCAAACTTATTATCGCATCCGTTGTTAGTAAGGATCTTAGTTTCAATGGTAGCAGAAGGATATTCTTGCTCCAAGGTTACAGGGAACCTCTCAAGGAATGCTTCATTCAATACGTTGGTGCCGATGAAGCGACCATCATCAGAACCTTTACCTTTAGTGTTAGCAGTTGCTAGTACGTTGAATCCTGCTGCAGGAGCAACCCACTTGCCGATCTTCTTGAGAAAGACTCCCTTACCTTCAAGGATGGATTGCAAACATAGGATCTTGTTACTGGCAAGGTCGATTTCATCCAAGAGAAGAACTGCTCCTCGCTGCAATGCTTCAACAACAGGACCGTTGTGCCAAACAGTATTACCGTCAATAAGACGGAAACCTCCGAGAAGATCGTCTTCATCAGTTTCAATAGTAATGTTTACACGAATCAACTCACGATCTAGTTGAGCACATGCTTGATCAACGGAATAAGTTTTACCGTTGCCAGACAGACCAGTAATGAAAACAGGGTAGAACTTACTAGAACGAATAATCTTCTTGACATCGTTGAAGTTACCAAAAGGGACGTAGGTATCATCTTTGGAAGGTACGAGATGCTCAGAATTAGTTACAGGACTAACAGGAGTAACAGCAGGTGCTGGTGCAATTGCAGGTTTCTTAGTAGTCTTTTTCTTAGACTTCTTAGAAACAGGTGCAGAACAATTGACATTGTAAACACCTGTCTTCACACGCAAGTGAGCAACACGCTTACGGACAGACTGAGTATCGAGACCGAACTCAAGAGAGATTTTTTTCAAGTGGTCAGAAGTAAACTCATCACTTCCAACATTGACCTTCACCCACTCGATGATCTGGTCAGTGGTCAGGGGGTGTGCCTCAAATGCCATGGATTGTTTTGTATTGTATGATCATAGTATAGCACGGATCATAGCGTTGTGCAAGCTATTGTGCCAGTCTCTCAAGTGAACAATCCATTATTCTTACAGTATTGTAAAGTTTCTTTTAGATTTCCAACGTGCTGAGAACCGATAGCAACTTGTGGATACGTTGCTTCCAAACCGAACTCAGTTTCAAATGCTTTCTGTGTAAAATGTTTATTCAATTTATATTCTAAAAATTCGCCCCCCAGCGATCTAAGCAGGGAGGCGACTCGTTCACATTCTTGACTACCATTAGAGTAGATAACTGCTGTGTTCATGCGATAACTTCTACGAATTTGTTTAGAATTGTTTTGTTTGTCATCTTAGAACCCATGTGCTTCTTGAATGCACGTTGGAGTTCTGCTTTTGTGGCAACCTCGTTCTTTGCTTTGACTTCAAGATCTTCAGTACCTGTTCCGATATTACGGTTAGGTATGATGTACTGGACAGAGAATCCTAGTAGATCTTTTACCTCAACGAACTTATCTTTCTGCCAAGACTTGGCATAGTCACCTTGGTCAATATCTGAGATCATACACATTGCCTCACGCTTATTGCAGAGACGGAACCCAATCCAGTTGTAGTCAGTGATCTCACGGAAGAAGGATACAATTTCCTTCGTGGTAGTATATGGGGATTGATTGATCTTACGTTGATATTTAGTGACGGGATCACGAAGAATGAATACTTTATCAAGACGGTGACACATTAGACCAGATGCCCAATATTCTTCCTGATGATAGTTGTATCGTTTCTCCACAACATATCCCATGGGGTTTGCTTCACCATCAGACAGACAAATTACATTGACTTTCTGTACATTGTTTGCTCTCTTGAACTTAGTTACAATCTCACGAGTGCAGATAACTGCTTCAGCAAGAGGTGTACCACCAAGTGTCAAGTGTGGAGAGTAACCATGTGCGGTGTAGTAATTGTTTGCCATACCATAGCATTGTGCCCACACAAGCATCATCATCTCATCAAGATCTTTCTGCTTCATTTTAGAATGAAACAACTTGAGCAGATGGAAGTCATCACCGATATAAATGGTGTTGATCTCTTTCTGTTGAGCAGTAGGGTGCCAAGGTGACAGGGAGTTATATCCAGTCGATTGGAATGCATAGACTTCAAAAGGAATCTGTGCTTTCTTGCAGAACCAGATAAGATTATACAGTTGACGGAGAGTATCCATCAAACAATTGGACATAGATCCAGACCAGTCAAGTTGGAATACTAGACCGTGGTTCTTACCCTCAGTTACTGTAGTGACTTTCTTGAAGATGTCATCAGTAAGTTTATATTTGTATAGAGAATTGGTATCAAGAACACCACTCTTAGAAGTTGTAGCACGCTTATATTCATCAGCGGACTTCTTCATCTCGAACTGCTTGACGAGATAGTTTACAGAAGGGTTAGAATCTTTCTTATACTTTTTGAATGCAGAGAACGATTTCTCACGAGAGTATACACGCTCCTCTGCAATATGATAGAAATGATTGCGGAGGACTTCTAGAATCTTGTCGCTTTCAACAACAATACTTTTCAAATCAAACTTAGGAAGATCAAGATAGATCCACTCCTTTGCATTATCATCAATCAGATCTTGCTGAGAACGCTCGAATGCTTGATTAGTGAGAGACTCAGTTGGATCTGCATCACCGAACTGTTCTTGATAGGAGGGTGTATCTAGATCAGGATCAGCATCCTTATCGTCTCCACTATCAGTCCTGTCAGTGCTATCATCACTACTAGGTTCTGAATCTTCGGATGGGTCGCCACCCTCTCCAGAACCTCCTGGGTCGCCTGTAGGGTCCTTAGTGTCTTCAGGAAGATCCATCTCAGGCATCTCAGGAGCAGGTTCTTGCTGCTTTTTGATATACTCATGAAGTTCTTCAGCAAGCGTGACAACATCTTCAAACGTAACAGTGTTCTCTGCACGTTGGATCCAAACCTTCTCCTCTTCTTTGAAGGGGATGTCATTTCCTACTTTGAAATACAGGTTGATACGATCGATCAAATTCATTTCAGACAAATCAACGCCACGGATGGCAAAGAAATCTCTGTCATTTAGTTCACGATATCCTTTGAAGAAAGACTTACGAAGACCAGGATAAGTGACCTTCATCTTACGTTCAATACGAGCGTCTTCCAGAACGTTTACAAAATCCTTAGGAGCATCGCCAAAGGATTGGTTAGGAGTATACAGAGCATGTCCTACTTCATGACCTACCAGGAGGTCATAGACATCTCCAGTTACATCCTTCCAGATAGGAAGTGCAAGCACTCGGCGTTGCACATCAAAGTATGCTGTAGAGATCTTACGGTGTTCTACATGCAGGTTTTCAGTCGCGAGGAGACGGGCAAGATTGCCTTTTACCTCTGTGTTGACTGCTTTCATGAAGTGTTCTGTGTCGCGTATGATCCTATTATAGCGTGCCATGGATCAAATAGTCAACCCATGTGACACTAATCTCTCTGTCTCCAGTCATCGGGTTTGTCCCGCTGGAACCAGTCTACAATTTCATCAGCACCTTCAAACCCCGTTCTATGATTGGATGGGTCGGGGTCTCCTAGTCCCATCCTATTCATAAAATCGTCGATACTGCCTTCTTCTATACCATTAGATTGGCGACGTGCTTTGTTCAACCAATCTCTAGCAAGAGTATGTGCTTTCGCAAGTTTCTCTGCCCAGATCATGTCCTCTAGGGGGACTTGTTCGTTGTTAGCGATACATCTGCAAATGGACTCTAGTCGGAGTCGGTAAGCAGTAGATAGCATAATTACTCCCGCAGTTTTTGTTCTAGATCCTCTAGTCTGTGATACTCAGCATGTGCTGCTTCTTGTCTATCACACACTATATTTAGGATGTCTCTCATGATAACATCATTATCAACGTAGTCATCCAAGTATTTGTCGATGGCTTCTTTGAGGTAGCGATACCTATGCCACTCTGGGGAGTAAGGTTTGTACATGGGGATAACGTGTTTCCACTAGTATAGCATAAAAAAGGAGGGCGTCAAGCCCTCCCCGTAATAAAGGTCATACTTCCATAAGAATCCTCCTGCAAATCCTTTTGCAAGTAGACTGGGAGTCATCGCATTCAATCAGACATTCATAGTAGTCATTGACTCTATCTAACTCAATGTTGAGCTCATCTATAGTATTTTCAAAATGACGCCATTCATCCAGTTGACTGCGTGATAGTAAGTTTCGCATGACGATCTCCATAAGCGAACAGCATCATGTAGACCAGTTTGGAATCATTTCTCCTTTCTCAATTCTATTATTACTTATGTTGGTAAACCCCAAATTTGGAATGTAACATACAAAATGTATCATGTTATACAATTGTAATATTTTATTGCAGAAAAAAGGAGTGTCGAAACACTCCTTACACTTCCTTCACACGGAATCGGGGCGATAGGATTTGAACCTACGGCCTGACGCTCCCAAAGCGCCTGCTCTACCAAACTGAGCTACACCCCGTAGCGGGGACCGAAGTCCCCTAGAAACTGTCATCCATCATAACGCATTTTGGAAAAGTCATTGACTTTCTCAAAGATAGCAGTCTTCAGGAACTTATCGACTAGGATTTCTCCCTTGTGGGAGATGACGAATATGTTAGCATCATTTCCCAGATTACGCAAGATCTTCATGAGTTCTTGTGTACCGCCCTCGTCAAGCGAGGAGTCGAAGACTTCATCAAGGATCAAAAGATTGGTGGATACACTGTTCTTCATTCGTGCGATCTCTCGCCAAGTGAACAATAGTGCCAAGTCAATCTTCTGCTTCTCACCTTCAGAGAACGAAGAGTAGGAGAAGTCATCACGGAAACGTGATTTGATTCTCTCATCAAAGTTCTCATCAATAGTGAAGTTGACATAGAAGTCCATGCTATGTAGGTACTTATTGATAAGTGTATTGAACACAGGAATGTACTTCCTGATGATTCTACTCTTGATACCAGAATCTTTCAAGAGGTTAGATACAATCCTATACTCATCGTACTCTTTACTAATACTAGCACAGTCAGAACTTTGAGTATTGTATGCCTCTTGTAGTTCCTGTAAGATACTTCTTTCCTTCTCGATATTAGGTTGATTAGTTTGAAGATCAACAATCTGTTTATTGAGATCTAGATTTTCAAACTCAAACCTTACGATATCACGCTCGTGAGTATTCAAGTTGCTGCGAAGTGTAGCAAGTTCTTTAGACTTCTCTTCCATCTCACCAAGTTGATCTACACTATCTTTGATAGCGTCGTTCATTTGATTGATAGCATTAGTGAACTCAATCTCTTTAGCATCGAGTTCTGTCATCCTATGCTGTTTGAAATCTTGTGCAATCTCCTGAGAGCATGTAGGGCAGGTGCTATTGTCTGTAAGGAACTTGAATTCTTTGCCAACTGTGCTACGCTTCTGCGATACCTTAGCACGCATGGTCTTGAGTTTATCGATGCGTCCAGACAGATCGACCCTAGCACCTTGGTTATCTTCCTTGGTACTAATCTCGTCTTTGAGTTTTTGTAATCTACGTTGTAGTTCTAGGATGCTGTTAGTATTATCCTGAACTTTCTGCTTCTTCTCATCAACACGATTTTCCATCGCGTTTGAAAGATTCAAGATGTTGCGCTCCTGCATACTAACCTTCTCAGATGCTAACTTTAGCATATGATCACAGTCAGTCTTACGTTGGTTCAGGGTGCTCACACGGTCTTTCAGGACAGTGTTCATGTTAGAGAAGATACCAATGTCTAACAGGTCTTCAATTACTTCCCTTCGATGTGATGCTGGGAGCTGCATGAACGGTACAAATGTTGAGCTTCCCAGGATGACGACTTGTGTAAAAGACTTATAGTTGAGTTTGAGGACTTGCTGTTCAAGATACTTTTGAGTATCTTTAGCTGCTGCATCCTGATCGAGTAATCTTCCATCTTTGTATACTTCAAATGTGTTAGGTTTGATCCC
>MDTC01213713.1_pt1 | contig 15020 bp, 11 predicted proteins | sample 811181 | NCBI WGS metagenome assembly MDTC01 (sample SAMN05326644, study PRJNA326480) | marine metagenome | isolation source: seawater | place: Pacific Ocean: North | collected 2011 | reverse complement strand
TAAATCATGGAAGCCAACTAATGGGACATTCCCTGCCATTATAATTGCAATTTTTTTAGAGTTATTTGGACTTTCACAGACTCTTGTCCAAGGAGTTAATACCTCAACTTTCAACCATTGAGAAATAGCAAAAATGGAATTTCTTACTTGTAGTTCATCAAACCACCCGTTATGAGTCCTAGCAGAAGCAATTGCAGATTCAAACCGTTCATAAAACTTTTGATTTAGGTTATTATCATCTTTGGTTTTCTGTGGAAATTGGAACTGTTGCATAAAATAACCCAATCGACTTAAAGAATGAATAATTGTATGGAGATTCATCAGTTGTGATTTTTTATATATTTGTAGTACAAAAGTACAAATCTTTGATGCATATCAGAGCGTTGAAATTAACATTAGAGAAATAGCATCTTAAAATAGTTTTCCATTAAGCAGAATATAAAGAATGTAATTCTTATGAAATCTATTATTTTGACAACAAAAAATTTACAATCATCAAAGGTTCTCAATAAATACATTAAAGTTCTTTTAGGAGGGCTTCAAAATCTAGAATATTTCATGAGATTTTTCCAGAAACAAAAAAAGACATATTCTCTTAAAAATAAACACTCTAATGTAAATGGAAACATATTAATTCTTTCATTCTGTTTATTGTCTATTGTGATAAACCTCCAAGCTCAAAATTCAGACGATTTTGCCTTTTTTGAATTACGATTACAAAATCTTGCTAATGAAATATTAAATGCAGAAACAGATTCACTTAAAAATGAGGCAAACAAGTTACTTATTGAAGATGTGGAAGAACTTCTCACAATGAGAGGAAGTTTTGAATATATATTCGAAATAGACCAAATGAGTATTATTAAATCTCCTAATAAAAAATTTAATTTTTACAATTGGGTGGTTCCTTTTGAAAACGGAACATTTGAATATTATGGATACATTCAAATGAAAAAAAGAAGAAAAAAAGAACTTTTCTTTATCAAACTGTCTGACAAGTCAGCAATAACATCTAATGAACAATACAAATCATTCTCAGACGGAAACTGGTTTGGAGCGTTATACACTGATATTGTGGTAACAAGATATCAAAAGAAAAACTATTACACTCTTTTGGGATGGGATGGAAATAATAATAGAAGTTCAAAGAGAATAGTGGAAATTCTATACTTTAATGAAAATGACCAGCCCATTTTTGGAGCACCAATAATAAAGATGAACGACGGTACAAGGAACAGAATGATTCTGGAATACTCCAAGCAGGCTAGTATAAGTATCAAATATGACCCTGAGGAGCAACATATTATTTTTGATCATCTTGAACCACTTGATGGAGTAGATTACGGTATGTTTGAATTCTATGTTCCTAGTCTCAGTTATGATGGACTTGTATTCAAAAATGGAAAATGGAGACTTTTAGAAAATCTACCCGTATATAACTCCAAAGATCAAGATCCAACCCAAGAAAAAATTATTGAGCGCGGACTGCAAAGATCTGAACAGAAAAGCGAATAATAAATCTCATTCACTCGTGATAAGAATGACATCAATAAATACAAACTCAAGTTGAAAACTTGTTAATAACATCCCTTTAAAACTTTTTCAATCTGCATTAAATAGTCGAATTTTACTTTTATTAAATAGGGTAAACTGACATATTTTCACAATGAAAAAACATAATTTTAGTGCTGGGCCTTCCATATTACCAAAAGAAGTTTTAAATCAAGCTTCAAAAGCAGTTCTTAATTTTAATAAAAAAGATCTTTCATTAATTGAAATATCGCACAGAAGTAAAGACTTTGTTGAGGTAATGGAGAAAGCCCAAAGACTAGTCAAAGAATTATTAAATCTACCAATGGGCTATTCAGTATTATTTCTCCAGGGCGGAGCCAGTACTCAATTTCTCATGAGCTCATTAAACCTCCTCAAAACTAATGGAAGTGCGGCATACATTAATACTGGAACATGGTCTGAAAAAGCTATAAAGGAAGCGGAAAAATTTGGAAAAGTTACTATTTTGGGTAGCTCTAAAGATAGAAACTTTTCTTACATACCAAAAAAATTAAATTGTCCTAAAGAAATGAATTATCTTCATTTCACCTCTAATAATACAATTTTTGGAACTCAATTTCATGACTTTCCTAAAGTTCATTCAAATACATTGTTAGTTTGTGACATGTCTTCAGATATTTTCTCCAGAAAATTTGATGCTTCTAAATTTGATTTGATTTATGCAGGAGCACAAAAAAACATGGGACCAGCTGGAACAACATTAGTTATTGTAAAAAATGAAGTCCTTCAAAAAACTGGCAGAGATATTCCTAGTATGTTAGACTACAGTATCCATATCAAAAAAGATTCTATGTTCAATACTCCTCCAGTATTCCCTGTATATGTATCAATGCTTACTTTAGAATGGTTACAAAATAATGGGGGAATTGAATGGATTGAAGAAATCAACAAACAAAAAGCATCTATATTGTATAATGAAATAGATGAAAACCCTCTATTTCAAGGTGTTGCATCCAAAGAAGACCGATCAAAAATGAACGTAACATTTATATTAACTGACAAAAGCAAAGAAAAAGAATTTGATCTAGCATGGAACCATGCCGGGATTAATGGACTCAAAGGGCACCGATCTGTGGGAGGATATCGGGCCTCTATATACAACGCTTTACCCCTTTCAAGCGTAAAGGTTCTAGTAGATGTAATGCATAATTTATAATTCAATGACTCATAACTTGAAAGAAAATTTTGATAAGAAGGGGAATTCTATAAGTCCCCAATTAGGACAAGATATAAAAAATTATCTCATAGATATTGACGGAACAATAACTGAGGATATTCCAAATGAGGAACCTGAACGAATGGAAACTTGTGAACCTTGGTTAGATGCTTTAAGAATCATTAACCAATGGTATGACAAAGGAAATATAATTACCTTTTTTACCTCAAGAACAGAAGAGACTCGCGAAGTGACGACGAAATGGCTCAAAAAGCATGGATTTAAATTTCATGGCTTACTAATGAATAAACCTCGAGGTGGAAATTATCATTGGATAGATAACCATATTGTTCGTGCAACCCGCTTAAAAACAAAATGGACCAATATGGTAATGAAAAATAGTACAATAGAAGTATTCGATAATGAACAAGATGATTAAAATGAAAATACTAGCAAACGACGGAATTGCCAAAAGCGGTCTTGACGCACTCAGTAAAAAAGGCTTTGAGGTGATTACTGACAAAGTAATCCAAGAAGAATTAATTGATTTCATTAATAAAAATTCAATAGTTGGACTTCTAGTTCGCTCGGCCACTTTTGTTCGAAAAGACATTATTGATAATTGTACTGATTTAAAGCTAATAGGACGTGGTGGTGTTGGAATGGACAATATTGATGTGGATTATGCCCGAAAGAAAGGCTTACATGTAATCAACACTCCTTCCGCAAGTTCAGCGTCAGTTGCTGAACTTGTCTTTGCTCATCTTTTCGGAATGGCAAGATTTCTATTTGATTCAAATAGAAATATGCCATTAGAAGGAGATACTAGATTTAAAGAACTCAAAAAAAGCTATGGAGCTGGTATTGAACTTCGTGGTAAAAAAATTGGCATCATTGGTTTTGGTAGAATTGGGAAAGAAGTAGCAAAGATTGCTCTTGGTCTCGGGATGGAGGTTTTAGCTCATGATCCTTCTGCTGATAATGCATTAATTAAATTAGACTTCTTCAATGGACAAAAAATAGATTTTCATATTCCAATTATTTCTATTCAAGAACTTTACAAAAAATCAGAATTTATTACTGTTCATGTTCCTTTTCAAGGAAAACCTTTGATTACTAAAAAAGAAATTGATTTAATGAAAGACCAAGTAGGATTAATAAATGCTTCCCGAGGAGGAGTAATAAACGAAAAAGACTTAATAGATGCGCTTAACTCAGGTAAAGTTAAGTTCGCAGGCTTAGATGTATTTGAAAATGAACCCTCTCCTAGCATGAAAGTTCTAATGTCAGATAGAGTCTCGTTAAGTCCTCATATTGGTGCTGCAACATTGGAAGCTCAAGACAGAATTGGAGACGAATTAGCTGATCAAATTTTCACCCTGTTAAAATAAATGTATTCATGATTTCTTTTTTTAAAGGCCAACATCAGTATTTTGCTGTTCAAACTAAAAAGGTTATTTCTAGTGAAAATTCCCAGAAACTTCGGTGGCTTTTTGACAATGCAAAAGCTCTTAAAACAAATTTAATTCAGGGAATTTTTGTTGGACCACGAAAAGAAATGATTTCTCCATGGAGTACTAATGCTGTTGAGATTTCTCAAAATATGGGAATACCAGGTATTTTAAGAATTGAAGAATACTTTAAATTCGATGGGAAGTTTGGCTATGATTCAATGCTTCAGTCAAAATATAAAAATCTTAATCAATCACTATTTAAAGTTGATACAATACCAAAAGGAATAATCCATATTCAAGACATTGCAAAATATAACCAAGAAGAAGGACTCGCTCTTAGTGAAGATGAAGTAAATTACCTCAATGCTGTGAGTATCGAAATTAATAGAAAATTGACTGACTCTGAGGTTTTTGGGTTTTCACAAATAAATTCGGAACATTGTAGGCACAAAATATTTAATGGTACGTTTATTATTGATGGAAAAAAGCAAGAAAGTAGTTTGTTTAAATTAATTAAGAAAACTTCCGAAAGAAATGGATCAAACATTGTTTCTGCATATAAAGATAATGTTGCCTTTATAAAAGGTCCTAAAATAGAATTATTTTCACCGAAGCGACAAGATATTTCCGATTACTATCGTACAAAAAAAATTAAATCTGTTATATCTCTAAAGGCTGAAACTCACAATTTTCCAACAACAGTTGAGCCATTCAATGGTGCTGCAACTGGATCAGGAGGTGAAATAAGAGATAGACTAGCTGGTGGAAAAGGAAGTCTTCCATTAGCTGGAACTGCTGTATATATGACTTCATACTCTAGATTAGAAGAAGGACGAGACTGGGAAACTGCAGTAAAAGAGCGACCATGGTTATATCAAACTCCAATGGATATTTTAATTAAAGCTTCTAATGGGGCATCAGATTTTGGTAATAAATTTGGTCAACCTCTTATAACTGGATCAGTACTTACATTCGAATACAGCGAAGAAAATTGTTACATGGGCTATGATAAAGTCGTTATGATGGCAGGAGGAATTGGATGGGGTAATTACAAAGATGCTCTAAAAGATATACCAAACAAGGAAGATAGAGTAGTAATTTTAGGAGGCGATAATTATCGTATTGGAATGGGAGGTTCATCAGTATCATCAGTAGATACAGGTGTACTTAAAAATTCTATTGAACTAAATGCTATTCAACGATCCAATCCAGAAATGCAAAAAAGAACAGCAAATGCGATACGTGCAATGGTGGAAAGCGATCAAAATCCTATTATTTCTATTCATGATCATGGAGCTGGGGGACACTTAAACTGTCTATCAGAGCTAGTTGAAAAAACAGGTGGAAAAATTAATTTAGATGCTCTTCCTATAGGTGACACTTCACTTTCAGAAAAAGAGATAGTAGGTAATGAATCACAAGAAAGAATGGGACTAGTAATTAATGAAAAATATATTGAGAAATTAAAAAAAATTTCAAAACGAGAAAGAGCTCCATTTTATGATGTTGGAAAAATAACTAATGATATGAATTTCTCCATTGAATCCTCTGTAGATGGAAGAAAACCAATTGATATGAAACTAAAACATTATTTTGGCTCTTCTCCTCAGACAATTTTGGAAGACCATAGGTTAGATCCTGAATTTTCAACATTGGAATATAATTCTGATAAAATTATTGATAAAATAAAAGCAGTTCTTCAATTAGAGGCAGTAGCTTGTAAAGACTGGTTAACCAATAAAGTAGACCGCTGCGTTTCAGGAAAAGTAGCTAAGCAACAAAACACAGGATCTCTTCATTTACCTCTTAATAACTGTGGTGTAATGAGTCTTGATTACAGAGGAAAAAAAGGAATTGCAACTTCAATAGGTCATGCGCCAGTAAGTGCACTAATTGATCCAGTAGCTGGATCAAGGAATTCAATTGCTGAAGCTCTAACTAATATTGTTTTTGCTCCAATTAAAGATAATATTAGCGGTATATCATTAAGTGCTAATTGGATGTGGCCTTGTAAAAATAAAGGTGAGGACGCAAGGCTGTTCGATGCAGTTTCCGGAATAAGTGATTTCGCCATTTCATTAGGTATAAATATTCCAACTGGAAAAGACAGTCTCTCAATGACACAAAAATACAAAGATGGAACCAAAGTAATTGCACCCGGTACTGTTATTATATCTGCGGTGGGTGAGTGTAGTGATATAAACAATGTCATAAGCCCCGTATTAAAGAAAATCGAAGAGGCGCCAATAATATACATTAATTTATCACAGGATTCATATCATCTAGGCGGAAGTTCATTTGCACAGACAGTTAACAAGGTTGGGCAGAATACTCCTACCATAAAAGATACTCTATTCTTTAAAAATGGTTTTAATGCTGTACAGAGCCTCATAAAATCTCATTTAGTTGAAGCAGGTCATGATATTTCTGCAGGAGGAATGGTTACAGCACTCTTAGAAATGTGCTTTGCTGAACTAAATCTTGGCGCAAAAATAGACTTAAGTTCCTTAGATGAAAATGACCTTACTAAATTACTTTTTGCTGAGAATTCTGGAGTATTACTTCAAGTTAATGACTTGGAAAAAGCAAATACTATTTTGACAAAAAATGGGATTCAATTTTATCAAATTGGATCTATTTTGGAAAAGGCTGAACTTCAAATTTGTCACAATAAAAGTATATTAAACTTAGATATAGCTGAACTCAGAGACGATTGGTTCAAAACCTCATATCTTTTAGACAAAAAACAAAGCGGAGAGAAAAAAGCTCTAGAACGTTTTAAAAATTACAAGAAATCGCCACTTACTTTTAACTTTCCAAGTAATTATTACGGACGTTTTTCTTACTTAAAATTAGACCCGAATCGAAAAACTCCAAGTGGACTTAAAGCTGCCATTATCCGAGAGAAAGGTTCAAATTCTGAAAGAGAAATGGCTTATGCTCTATTTTTAGCAGGATTTGATGTAAAGGATATTCATATGACTGACCTAATGAATGGATACGAGGACTTAAGCGATGTACATTTTATCGCCGCAGTTGGGGGCTTTTCTAATTCTGATGTTCTTGGTTCTGCAAAGGGATGGGCTGGATCCTTCAAATATAACGATAATGCTCGTAATTCATTAACGAATTTCTTTAAGAGAACAGACACCCTTTCACTAGGTATTTGTAATGGTTGTCAATTATTTATCGAATTGGAATTAATCAATCCTGAACATACTGAAAAGCCAAAAATGCTTCATAATGACTCACAAAAATTTGAGTCTGGATTTGTAAATATAGATATTCCAAAAAATAACTCTGTTATGTTCAGCTCTTTGTCTGGTTCACGACTCGGAGTATGGGTTGCTCATGGAGAAGGGAAATTTAATTTACCTTTAGAAGAAAGTGCTTATTCAATTGTTTCAAAATACAGCTACAATAATTATCCAGCTAACCCAAATGGATCTGACTATCAAACTGCTGCTTTGTGCTCAAAGAATGGCAGGCACCTTGTAATGATGCCTCATCCAGAAAGATCAATATTTCCATGGAACTGGGCTCATTATCCTGACAGTAAACATGAGGTATCTCCTTGGATTATAGCATTTAAAAATGCGCGAAATTGGGTTAATAGCAAAGTAAAAAAATAATTAAAAAAGATACTTTCGTAAAATTAAGTTATAAGTTTCAAATTACCTCAAAATCACAATTTAGTCTATATTAACATCTGTGAGTTGTCCTTCTGAACTTGCAATAACAGTAGCTACAGTTGCATCACCAGTAACATTAACCACTGTTCGTAACATGTCAAGAATTCTGTCTACAGCAAATATTAAAGCTACGCCATCTGGATTCATTCCAACCGCGCCTAGTACTATAACAAGCATCACCAATCCAGCTCCAGGAACAGCTGCAGAACCAATAGAGGCTAATGTGGCTGTAATAATAATTGTTAATTGCTGTCCCATATCTAATTCAATCCCAAAAGCTTGAGCTATAAAAACTACAGCAACAGCTTGGTAAAGACTTGTTCCATCCATGTTAATGGTAGCTCCAAGAGGAAGAACGAAAGAACTAATTTCCTTAGACACTCCCAAATGATCTTCACATCTTTCCATAGTTATTGGAAGTGAAGCGGCACTTGAACTAGTTGAAAAAGCCAACATTTGTGCTGGTAAAATACCTTTAAAAAAATGCCGATAATTCATCTTAGTAAATAGTTTCAAAATAAGAGGATAAACTACTAAAATCATTATGAGAAGACCAGAAATAACAGCAAAAGAATACAACCCCAATGCAGAAAATAATTCTATGACATTATTAATATTTCCATCAGAAAAGTCAACAATAAGAGAGGCTAATAAGGAAAACACCCCTATGGGAGCTGAGATCATAATTAAATCAACAATTTGTAGTATAACATCATTTACTCCATCAAAAAAACCTTTAACATAAAGAGTTTTTTCGTTGGGCAACATAATCATAGAAATACCAAATAAAAGAGAAAAGAAAATAACCTGAAGCATATTTTTATTGTCTGAACTAGCTTTGACTATATTTTGAGGTATAATATCTACCAAAAACTGAAGAGGACCTTGATCTTTAACCTTAGCAGCAGCATTTATTTTTTCTTTAGTATTCGAGGCATACTTTTCTTTGAACTCAAGTCGCTTTTCTTTAGAGAAATACTTTCCTGGTTGTAAAGTGTTAACAATCACAAGTCCTGTAGTAACAGCTAAAACAGTTGATATTAAATAAAGTACGACGGTCTTGGACCCAATTCTTGAAAGCTTTGATATATCACTTAAGCTAGATACTCCTTTGATAAGAGAAGCAAATACTAATGGAACAGCAATAAGCTTGAGAAGATTTATGAAAATTTTCCCAAAAGGCTTAATCCAGTAGGTAGTAAATTGATCAAATTCCAGAGTTATAGAAATCAAACCAAAGATAACCCCCAAAAACATTCCAATAATAATTTTCCAATGAAGAGCTAATTTTTTCATTTCTGTAAAATCAAAGTTTAGTTGTCAAATTTCTTAAATAATGGTCGAGAAGAACCATAGCCATCATGGCCTCTACAATTGGAACAGCTCTAGGAACTACGCAAGGATCATGTCGCCCTTGTCCTTTTAGTAAGATTTCATCTCCGCTATTATTAATAGAAAATTGATTTTGCATAATGGTAGCAACAGGCTTAAATGCCACATCAAAATAAAGATCTTCTCCATTTGATATTCCTCCTTGCACTCCTCCTGAGTTATTTGTTTTTGTTTTAATTCCCAACTTATCACTTATAAATTCGTCATTTACTTGAGAACCTTTTTGACGGCTCATTTCAAACCCTCCTCCATATTGAAATCCTTTAACAGCATTAATACTCATCATCGCTTTCGCCATATCTGCATGGAGCTTATCAAAAACTGGAGCACCTAAGCCAACAGGGAGGCCCAAAGCAACTCCAGTAACCTGTCCTCCAATAGTATCTCCAAGTTTTTTGACTGAAGTAATTAACTTAAGCATATCTTCAGATTTTCTGGGATCTGGACATCTAATCACATTTGAATCAATCTTAGATAAATCTATGTCAGTATGAGTCTTATTGAGATGAATTTCACCTACGGCAGAAACATATGCATAAATATGAATTCCTAAAGTTTTTAATACTTGTTTGGCTATTGCACCAGCAACTACTCTTGCAACAGTTTCTCGAGCAGATGATCTACCACCGCCTCTATGGTCTCTATGACCATATTTCATCGAATAGGTGTAATCTGCATGAGAGGGACGAAAAGTATTGGCTAAATGTGAATAATCACTTGATTTTGAATCTTTGTTCTTAATTTGAAAAGCTATAGGAGTACCAAGTGTTTTACCTTCAAAAATACCTGATAAGAACTGAATCTTATCATTTTCTTTTCTTTGGGTAGTTATATAAGATTGACCTGGTCTTCTTCTATCGAGTTCTTGCTGAATTATATTTAAATCGATTTTATGTCCAGCAGGACATCCATCTAAAACTCCTCCCACAGAATATCCATGGGACTCTCCAAAGCTTGTTAAGCGAAATATTTTTCCGAAGGAATTTGAACTCATTTATACAAAAATAAAAAAAACCTTCACAGTATCCAGTATCTAAAAGAGACTATCTGCATCCATTTTCTTATTTTTGAATAATAATTTAAAAAATGAAATTACTTATAAAAAATATTGCAGAATTAATTCAAGTCGAATCTGAAATAAAAGAGAAGGTTTCAGGTGAAGAAATGAAACATTTCTTTACTATGAAAAATTCATTTCTATTTATTGAAAATGGGCTTATTTCAGAATTTGGTCACATGCATGATATAACCAAATTTTCGCACGACTCAAGTATACAAATCGAAGATGCAAAAGGAGGAATGGTATTTCCATCTTGGATAGATAGTCATACCCATCTAGTATTTCCATCAAGTCGTGAATCAGAATTTGTAGATAGAATTCATGGTTACAGCTACCAGGAAATTGCTCAAAAGGGAGGTGGAATATTAAACTCTGCGAAAAAATTATCTAAAACAAGTGAAGAAGAATTATACCAAAGTGCAGCACAAAGACTTAGTAATCTTATTCTATTGGGTACTGGAGCTATAGAAATAAAAAGCGGATATGGACTCAATACCAAGAGTGAGCTTAAGATGCTTAGAGTGATTAAACGACTGAAAGAGAATTTTCCTATAACAATCAAGTCTACCTTCCTAGGTGCCCATGCTGTTCCCATAAAATATAAATATGATAAAGAAGCTTATCTTAAACTAATTGAGAGAGAAATGCTCCCAAGAGTTGCTAAAGAACAATTAGCCGATTACATAGATGTTTTTTGTGAAAAAAGCTATTTCTCTGTAAAGGATATGGAGCGAATTGTTAGTGCTGGAAATAAATTTGGATTGAAATCCAAAGTACATGTTAATCAATTTAATAGTCTAGGAGGAATTTCTGCAGCAGTAAAGCTTGGCGCTTTATCTGTTGATCATCTTGAAGTTATGAATAAGAAAGATATAAACAGCCTCAAAGGAAGTTCAACAATTCCAACCTTTCTCCCGTCATGTTCTTTTTTCCTTAACATCCCATATGGTCCTGCTAGAAAAATCTTAGATAATGGTCTTCCACTATGTTTAGCATCAGATTACAATCCAGGCTCATCACCCTCAGGTAACATGAATTTTATAGTTTCTTTAGCTTGTATTCAAATGAAAATGACCCCAGAGGAAGCAATCAATGCTGCAACAATAAATGGCGCTTACGCATTAGGTATAAGTAAATCTGAGGGAAGTATTGCCAAAGGAAAAAAAGGTAATATATTTATCACCAAGAAAATACCTTCTTATGCTTTCTTGCCTTATAATTTTGGACATAATATCATCGAGCGGGTTTTTATTAAAGGTTGTGAGTTCAATCATAAAATTTAAACAGAATGAAAAACATATACAGTCTTATCATTATATTAATTATCCAATTGAAAGCATTGGGTCAAACTGAAATGAATTGGTTTACTGATTTTAGTATATGTGAACTCGAAGATACTCTTATCTTTTTCTCAGAGGAAGATTTTGAAAACTATACTCTAACATGGTACCTAAATGGAGATAGTATTACTAACGAAAATAATATTTCTATTTCAAACTTTGGTTCCGGACTATATTTACTCGAGCTATATGGATTAGACACTCTCTATGATCAATTCAATGTAACAATAGATTTAAATGATCCTGAATTTTTACTTTCTTTAACAGATACTGACTTAAACATAGATTCTATTGTTGATATTTGTATTGAAGATAATCCAACACTTATTACACAAAGTAATGTGCAAGAATACACTCACCTTTGGTATTTGAATGGAGTTCCTCTTGATGAAGTAGGTTCATTTTATGAAAGAACCCTAGTTATTGAGGATATTATCGATCAAATAGAGTTTAATCAAGAATATGAATACCAAGTTGAAATTGAAAATTCATGTGGTATACATTTAAGTAAAAATATTGTCGAAATAATTATCAATGAATGCCATTGCTCCTTGGAGATGCCAAATATTTTTACACCAAATGGAGATGATCAAAATTCAGTATTTAAACCAATTAACGACCATGAACTTGAAACAGAACCAGAAAACATATGTGAATCAACTAATTTCAAGATGGAAATATTTAGTCAATGGGGAAGACATATTGCAACTATTCAATCAAATGATGAATATCCAAGTTGGGATGGTTTAAACAAATCAGGAGAAAAAGTAAATGATGGAATTTACTTTTATCGAATTGTTTATCAAGTAAATATTTACACTGCACCGAAAGAAAAAGAGATTACTGGTTATGTGCATCTTTACAGATAGAAAAACTCCAGATTTCATTTAAAATGAAATAAAAAGCATTAATTAACAATGACTTAACAATAATTTGGAAAATTGAATTTGTAATATCGTAAGATTCGCTTAAATTTGTTAAAAAAAAAAACAATGAAGAAATTTACACTACTTAATTTTTTAGCATTTTATACAATATGTAGTTTGCAAGCACAAGAAATATCATTTGAAAAAGAATTGCATGATTTTGGAACATTCGAACAAAATGGAAACGGATTGTATGAATTTAAATTTACTAATACAGGAGACTCTCCATTAATTATTTCTAATTCAAAGGGAAGTTGCGGCTGTACTGTCCCAGTATGGCCTAAGGAACCTATTATTCCTGGGGAATCTAATGTAATAAGAGTTAAGTATGACACGAAAAGAATTGGTGCATTCAATAAAAGTGTTACTATCACCTCAAATGCCAAAACAAATCCAACTAAAGTTATTCGCATTAAAGGTAAAACTTTGGCTGCAAATGGAACACAATCCTCACCTCTAAAAAAAGAGACAGGTAAATCACCTTTAGCAAACCCCAAAAAATAATAGATTTCTAACATATTATTTAAGAAATTCGTCTCGCTTACAATGCGAGACTTTTTTTTACAAAAAAAATTTTATTCAAAATGCCAAGTATTTCAATAAAAGGTCAAAAAATGCCAGAATCACCAATTAGAAAGTTGGTTCCATATGCTGAGAAAGCAAAAAAAAAAGGAATAAATGTAATCCACTTAAATATAGGTCAACCTGACATCGTAACTCCAGAAGTTGCTATTAATGCGATTCGTAATTTTCAACCAAAATTAGTCGAGTATAGTCATTCTGCAGGCTTCGAATCTTATAGAAAAGGCTTATCAGAATATTATAAAAAAATGCGTATTAGTGTGAATTCTTCAGATATTTTGGTTACAACTGGAGGTTCTGAGGCTATTACCATGGTAATGAATAGTGTAATGGATTTCGGAGACGAAGTAATTATCCCTGAACCATTTTACGCAAATTATAATGGATTTTCGACTGCGTCTGGTGTATCGGTTAGACCAATATTATCCAGTATTAAAAATGGATTTTCGCTTCCTCCTATATCAGAATTTGAAAAATTAATATCTCCAAAAACTAAAGCCATACTGATCTGTAACCCTGGAAATCCTACAGGATATTTATATTCAAAAAAAGAATTAGAGTCACTCAAAGAGCTCGTTATAAAACACGACCTATTTCTAATTGCAGACGAGGTTTATAGGGAATTTGCTTATGATGGAAAAAAACATGTATCTATTTTGGAATTAAAAGATATAGAAAATTATACTATTGTGATTGATTCTGTATCAAAAAGATACAGTTTATGCGGAGCAAGAATAGGATGTTTAGTATCTAAAAACAAACATTTAATAGCTACAGCATTAAAGTTTGCACAAGCTAGATTAAGCCCCCCTACATTTGGTCAAATTGTTGGTGAAGCTGCACTCAAAACACCTGATAATTATTTTACAGAAGTAATTAATGAATATGTACTCCGTCGAAATCTACTCATTAGAGGATTGAATAAAATAAAAGGAGTGGAATGTCCAATACCATCAGGTGCATTTTATTGTATAGCTAATCTGCCAGTAGATGATGCAGAAAACTTTGCTAAATGGTTGCTAGAAAAGTTTAGCTGGAATCAAAAAACTGTTATGGTAGCTCCAGCTCAAGGCTTTTACTCTAGTCCTAAAATTGGTAAACAGCAAATTAGAATTGCTTACGTACTAAATCTAAGTGAACTGAAGGATGCCATTAATATTATTCAAGAGGGTTTAAAAATATATCCAGGAAGAAAGAAGATATAATTAAATAGATGAAATGAGTATGAAGGAAAAAATCGCAAATGAAATCTCGATTCTTCTAGACCAATTATATCCAGAAACACCTATTCCTCTAAACCATAAGGATTCCTACACCCTTCTAATTGCTGTTTTACTATCCGCACAATGTACTGATGCAAGAGTAAATAAAGTTACTCCTCATTTATTTAAAAAAGCAGACAATCCCTTTGATATGGTAAAATTAACAAAGGAAGAAATTAGACTGATTATACGTCCATGTGGATTATCTCCAAAAAAATCAAAAGCTATTCACGAATTATCAGAGATTATTATTAATCAATATAACGGTGAAGTTCCGCAAAGCTTTGAATTACTTGAGGCTCTTCCTGGAGTTGGACATAAAACTGCTTCTGTAGTGATGGCTCAGGCATTTGGGATACCAGCTTTCCCAGTGGATACTCACATCCATCGTTTAGCATATCGATGGAAGCTAAGCAATGGAAAAAACGTAAAAAAAACTGAAAAAGATTTAAAACGACTTTTCCCAATTAAATTATGGAACAAACTACATTTACAAATTATTTTTTATGGAAGAGAATATTGTCCAGCTAGATCTCACAAACCTAATAACTGTCCAATCTGTAAGAGATATGGAAGAAAAACTT
>MDTC01044137.1_pt1 | contig 15023 bp, 12 predicted proteins | sample 811181 | NCBI WGS metagenome assembly MDTC01 (sample SAMN05326644, study PRJNA326480) | marine metagenome | isolation source: seawater | place: Pacific Ocean: North | collected 2011 | reverse complement strand
TGTCAGCGGCGAGGAAGTGGAAGCATTTCTACTTGAGAAGGGTCTCGTTGAGGTAAACGAAGAAAAGCCTGACTCTCCAATCGATTCTTCTTGCTCACCAGAACAGCATGAAAAGCAGGCCCAAGCCGAGGCTGCTGCTACGGGTGAACCTGGGAAAATAGTCTTTCTCGACTGATTTTTGGTAAATATCCAATCTAAGAATTTAGTCCTCCGGTGACTGATGTTGGTCGGTTGTCTGGGGCTTTTTTGGCTTATAGCGCGAATCGCGCTTGCCATCGGAGTTCAAATTCCCTTGAGTCGCTCATGGCGGATCCTTCTTTGGCCCTTTCTTTTGACGACGTCCTTTTGACGCCTAGTTTGAGCGAACTGCTTCCTTCTGAGTCCGATGTGAGCTCCGAGTTGTGTAAGGGAGTTCCTTTAAATATCCCGATCGTATCAGCTGCCATGGATACGGTGTCTGAGACTGAACTGGCGATGGCCCTCGCGCGTGAGGGTGGTATCGCAGTTATCCACCGCGCGTGTACGATTGACCAGCAGACATCGATGGTGGCTAAAGTTAAGCGTTCAGAGAACGCCGTTATTTACCAACCTCTGACAGTTTCTAGGAAGCAAACTGTAGCCGAAGTTCGTGAGATTATGGGGAGGGAGGGATTCTCTGGATTCCCGGTAGTTGATTCAAATGGTCGTCTTGAGGGAATGGTCACCGGACGCGATCTTCGTCATATTCCAAGTGAGGAGGCTTTGGTTGAAAATGTGATGACGCCGATAGACCGCTTGGTAACGGCGCCGGCCGATATGGATCAGCGTCAAGCTCGGGAGATTCTTTATAAGAATCGGATCGAAAAACTTCCTTTGGTGAATGATGATGGAGCTTTAGCTGGATTGATTACGGGTGCTGATATTGAGAAGCGAATCACTTTCACTAGTGCGTCCAAAGATCCAAACGGCCAACTTCGTTGCGGTGCGGCGGTGGGACCGGGCCCTGAATTTTTAGAACGTGCCAAAGCTCTCCTAGAAGCTGGTGCTGATGCTCTCTTTATAGATGCTGCGACTGGGCATACTTCGCGTGTTATGGGCGTAATTGAGAAGCTTCGCGAACTCGGAGAAACTCCAGTTGTAGCCGGTAATGTCGTTACTGCCCAAGGTGCTAGGGACTTGATCAGCGCAGGAGCAAGTTGCCTTAAAGTTGGGGTTGGTCCGGGATCGATTTGCACGACTCGTGTCATATCCGGCGTGGGCATGCCTCAGTTTACGGCCGTTCAAAATGTTGCCGATGCTGCTCACGAGCTTGGGGTGCAGGTGATTGCCGATGGTGGAATTAGATACTCGGGCGATATTACCAAGGCTCTTGCTGCGGGTGCCGATCTTGTCATGTTAGGTTCTTTGCTTGCCGGAACGAGAGAGAGTCCAGGACAGACTGTTCACTCTCAGGGGCGTCGCTTTAAGACTTATCGTGGCATGGGGTCGATTGGTGCGATGCGAAAGGGTGCGGGTGATCGTTATGGTCAAAACTCTAGTGGTAAGCTAGTTGCCGAAGGGGTAGAGGGGCGCGTCCCTTACAAAGGCCCATTGGCGGATGTTGTTTTCCAATTAATGGGCGGACTTCGTTCTGGAATGGGATATGTTGGAGCACGAAATTTAAACGAGCTCAGGGAAAAAGCCGAATTTGTTCGTATTACCCCGGGTGGTCTTCGCGAAAGTCATGCGCATGATGTCACCATTACCGAGGAGCCCACAAACTACCAACCTGCTTCCTAGTTTTAAGATGCAAGAAATTCAACATGTTGCTGTTTTTGATTTTGGTTCGCAATACACCCAGCTCATTGTTCGCCGAATACGCGAATTGGGTTTTTTCGCTAAGCTTTACTCACCAGAAGAGATCTCTGAAATTGGCCAGCCTGGAGCAATCATTCTTTCAGGTGGCCCCAAGAGCACCAGCGAGTCGGATGCTCCAGATATCGATTTTGAGAAATTGAAGTCCTTTGCAGTGCCCGTTCTTGGGGTTTGCTACGGGATGCAGCTTCTTAATATCAAATTTGGAGGTTCAGTAAAAAAGAGTAATAGGCGGGAATATGGTGCGGCTGCGCTGACTCCAAGGTGCCATAAAGACCTTTACGACGGAGTTTCTGCTGGCTCTCAAGTCTGGATGAGTCACTCGGATACTGTTCAGGATCTCCATGAGGAAGCTGAAGTGATTGCCACAAACCAACATGATACTCCGGTGAGTTTACGCTGGCCCGGTGGATTTTTTGGAATTCAATTTCACCCAGAGGTAACGCACTCACACGAAGGGTTGAAAATTCTTAAGAACTTCCTCAAGCAAGCCAAGAAACTACAGCCTTTTCATATCGAGGATTTCAAGCGCGAGATGATCGAGGGCATCCGTGAACTTGTTGGCGATAAACAAGTCGTTTGTGGTGTGAGCGGGGGGGTCGATAGTACGGTTTTGGCCGTGCTTCTAAAAGAGGCCGGGGTAAAAGTCCGTGCGATTTTTGTGGATAACGGGCTCCTCCGAAAAGACGAGTCAACCGTAGTGCAAAACAATTTTCATCGCATGGGTGTTGAGATTGAAACGGTGGATGCTTCCGACGAATTTCTAAATGCCTTGGCTGGAAAAGAAGACCCGGAAGAGAAGCGGCGAATCATTGGGAATCTTTTCATCAAGGTTTTTTGGGATTCCGTTGGGAATGCCGAAATGTTGGCTCAAGGGACTCTTTACCCCGACGTAATTGAGAGTGCTTCAAATGCGAAGTCGAAAGCTTCGGTGATAAAGACACACCACAACCGAGTTCCCAAAATCCTTGAACTTCAGGAACAGGGGAAGGTGCTTGAGCCACTGGCTGAACTCTTTAAGGATGAAGTTCGTGAGTTAGGTGCGGCGTTGGGAATTGCCTCTGATATCCTTGGGCGTCACCCATTTCCGGGGCCAGGATTAGCTGTTCGTTGTCCAGGTGCGGTTGATCGTGAGCGGCTCAATATTATCCGTGAATGCGACGCCATCTTTATCGGCAAGCTTAAGCAGCATGGATGGTATGATCGGGTCTGGCAGGCTTATGCGGGATTAATTCCGGTCAAGACGGTAGGCGTGAAAGGAGATGAAAGAAGTTACGAGTGGGCTACCAATTTGCGAGCTGTGATTTCTGAAGACGCTATGACTGCTGAATGGGTCGATTTGCCGGCCCAACTTCTCCGTGAGACAAGTCAGGACATCTTGAACGAGGTCAGCGGCATTAACCGTGTTCTTTACGATATCTCGACCAAGCCGCCCGCGAGTATCGAGTGGGAGTAGCGCCTCTCTTACTTTTGATAATCTTTTAATAGCTCCAACGCCTTTGGAGTTCCGATGATCTTGAGTGTTGAAATGACCTTCGCAAGGGCCTCTCTTTTATCAGAGGCAGATTTTGCAAACGTGCCCTCAACGATAATATAATGTCGGATCGCAGCCTCGGGTTTTCCTTCGGTAAGGTCGATATCTCCGGCGAACATGCGAAGTCGGATATCAAGTGCTCCGGCCGGGCGAAGGTCCAGGGCATCAGAAGCGGCCTGGCGAGCTTCATCAAATTGTTTGAGGCCATTGTGTGCCTGAGATTTGAAGTAGAGAGCTTCGGCTTTGCGATAGGCATTCTTTTCAAGTTCTAGGATGGCTTTGGCCCCGCGCAAGGCTTCCGCGTATTTATTGAGATCGAGCGATGCCTTGGTGTAAAGTTTCCAAACTAAATGTTTGATGGGTGTAGATTTGTCCGCAAGTCCTTCGTGGAGAAAAGGCCAACCGCGTTCCTCTTCACCGTTTTTTATGAGAGTGGCTCCTAACCATTGTAGAATGGCGGCCGGGAGTTTGGTGTCGGGCGAATCTTGGCGTGCGAGGTTAATTTCATCTTCAAGGAGGTCGAGATTCTCAGCTTTGAAGGCATTTCTGACCAAGATAGGGCTAACTTTTGAAGCAAACGTTTTGGAGTCGAGAGCTCTAGCTTTGCGAAGAAAAGGTTCTGCTTTGACTCTGTTCCTAAGGCGAAGTTGATTCCATCCGAGCCAAAAGTTTGCGGAAGCCTGGGTTTTTTGGTCGGATCCGGTAAGCTGAAGGATTTGTTCCTGTATGGCGACAAATTCCTCCCATCTTTCTTGTTCCTGATAGATCGATGCTAAGCGAAGCATGAGGCTTTTCTTGATCTTCTGATCCGTGGTGTTTTGAAGGATTGTTTTGTAGTCTCCAACAGCTTCGCCTTCTCGACCGGCTTCATTTAGAAGTTCGGCTCGGTCCAAGCGAAGCTGGGTGCTCTGTTTTGCCTTTGGAAATTCGGCAATAAATGCGGCTATGGCAGCGAGTGCCCCTTTTTCGTTTTTCAAGAAGAGCTGTGATTTAGCCACGTGATAGCGAACTCCAAGGGCGTTAGAATCATCAACCAGAGAGAGGTCAAGCAAACGATACTGTGAAATTGCCTTTTCATAATCTTTTGCTGCGTAGTAGCCCTCGCCGAGAAGCAGGCGAATTGAATGAACTTTTGGGTCCTTTGCTTTTTTAGTAGCATAGTCTCTCAGAAAACTTTCAGCGTTTTTGAGGAAGTTGTTGGCGGATTTCTTATGGTCGCGAATAAGGAGTTGATAGGTGGCTTCAAAGCTTGAAGTGGATCCGGGAGAGAGTGTAGCGATCTGCTCGTAAAGTTTTCTTACTTCTTCTTCCTTGCCAAGAGCGTCGTAAGATTTCGCGACCATAATCAGGCGCTGAAGCTCGGATTGTTTTTCGAGTTCGAAGTTTCCAATACGAAAGACATCGATGACATCCTGCCATTGCCTGTCCTTGTAGTGTAAGCTCATAAGGACAAGTTGAGTCTTGCCCTTGACGCCCTTTGATTGTTCTTCTGAAAGAGAATTCCGAAACCATATTTTGGTGAGTTTTTTATCCCCCAGTGTCTGAGCCGTAAGAGCCGCTTGGAAGGACGCCTCGGCGCGAATTTGGGGGTCCTTTGATTTTGATAGAATAACAAATAGCTCGTGGGCTTGTTTTGCGCTTTGTGAATCGCGATATAGCCTGGCCAAGGCGAGGCGGGCTGTCTCGGAATATGGGCTGTTCTCGTCTGCTATGACTGCTTTCAAAGAAAGAAGCATTCCAGCCTTGTCTTCGAGCTTATAAAAACAGAGAAAACGCCGATAAAGTGATTGCTGTTTAATCTCTTTGTTTTCCGTTGTGTCAGAGACGATTTGAAACCATTTAGCTGCGTCTCCCCATTTCTCGGCTTTGTAATCGTCGGAGGCAAGGAAGAGGGCAGAGGCTTCCACAAATTTCCCTGCCTTCCAGTTTGTGGCGGCGGATTGAAAGCAGGCGCGGCTGGCTTTTTGTTCCCCAATTTCACGATAGGACATCCCAAGAAAATACCACGCTTCGATTGCCTTTTTATCGCGGGGGAAAGTCCTTAGAAATTGGTCGAACTTCTTAGCTGCGATCCGATAGTCCCTTTCAACTTTTTGGGGATCTTTTCCCTTTTTAGCGTCGTTGTAGTTCAGCGTTGCGAGGTCAAAAAGATCGCGGGCTGGATTGACGCTAAGGGCATCCTCCTTTTGATCCGGAGCCTGTCCCAGAGAAGGAAGTGATAGCCCGATTAGAATAGCGAGTAAGGCTCGGATCTTCATTAAAAAAACTAAGGGTTCTTTGGTGAACGAGTCGCAAAATCGATATTCCAGATACCGGCTTTTTGGATTTCGTCAACAAGTTGGAGAAGTTGCTGATTCCGGCCATCCCGGTCGGCCCGGATTCGCACTGGTTGTTGATCGGCGCCGTCTTCGTTGGCGAGTTCGGCGGCTTTTACAATCCGTTTAAGTTTTCGCCTGAGTTGGTCTTTGGTATAAATCTCTCCGCTAATAGTAATCTCTCCATTAGCGGAGAGGTTTATTACAATCTTATTTGCAACACGGGCTTTTTGAGAGCCTTCACTGGTGGTGGGGACAGCGACCTTAAGATCTTTCTCTTGTTCAGTGATCTGGTAGGTGACAAGGAAGAAAATCAGAAGTAGAAAGACAATATCAATCATGGGGGCCAGCTGGAAGCTGGCGGGTGGAGGATTGTTATCGCGAATTCGCATGACGTTAGAGCGTTCTTTGATTCTTAAAGGTCACGCATTGGAAAATCGTCGCGGAGAGGTTGACTCGTTGAGCCAGTTTGGCTTTGCTGAATTTGGGAGCCGACTAAGGCGAGGATGTGGGTACCCGCCGCTTCTAGTTCAGCAGTGTGGTTTTGAACTCGGCCACGGAAGTAGGAATAAAATGTCATAGCAATAATACTAATGACGAGACCGCCAGCGGTGGTTATGAGGGCCTCCCAGACTCCTTGAGCTAGTTCCAGTTGCTTGGCTCCCTCGATATTGCCGTTAGCGATTTCCATGAAGGATTTAATCATTCCGATTACAGTTCCAAGTAAGCCAACCATTGGGGCAATCCCCCCAATATCAGCTAAGTAGCTGATTCTTTGGGTTAGGATGCCGGCCTGACGATTTCCTTCGGCCTCTGCAACCTCGCGTATCTCAGGGTGGCTGGCATTTGGGTTTTTGGTTAAAAAGTCGAGTGTCTTTTGGGTGACTCGGGCGACTGCCTCTCTTCGGCCGTGACAGTAGCCGACGAGTCCCAGATAATCGCGCTTTCGGATCATGGCTTCCGAGGCATTCATGAAGCGATTTGAAACAACTGAGCTGCGACGAAGGGTCAGGAAATAAAGAAGAATGAGAATCGCTGTGAAGATTGAAAGAATGACGAGCGCTCCCATGACCCAGCCGCCCTTCTTAAGAATCTCAACCAAGGTGATATCTTTGGTCAATTCTGTAACCTCTTCGGCAGATGCGATAGATGGAATCAGCGCCAAAATGAGCGCGATGAGAAAAGTGGTCTTCATGAACTAGTTAGTCGAAGTCTAGCGGGAGATTATTCAGGCGCAAGTGCAGGAAAACCCACCGTAATCTACTGATTGTATTTATAAACGATATCAATTAGGTGTTTTGTGCCTAGAATTTAATGCAATGTCCGACCTTTCCCTACTTCGAGCAAGGCTCTCGCAGGTGCCCCATAAACCGGGTGTCTACCTGCATAAAGACCGATTAGGCTCGATCATTTATGTCGGAAAGGCGAGGGATCTCCGGAAACGACTAAGCAGCTACTTTATGCCATCGGGCAAGAAACGGGCGGACCGAAAGACCAGAGCGCTGATCGATTCAATCGATGACTTTGAAATTCATGAAGTTCGAAACGAGCAAGAAGCTCTGCTGTTGGAGGGAAAGCTCATCAAACAGTATCGGCCCCGCTACAATGTAAGCTTTAGGGATGATAAACGCTTTCTTCTCGTAAAAGTGAATCTCGATGATCCGTGGCCAAAGTTTCAGACAACGCGGCTCAAGAAGGCTGATGGCGCACGATATTTCGGTCCGTTCGCACATTCAGGGGCTTTACGGGCGACAGTTACATGGTTGAACAAGGAATTTGGACTTCGGAGTTGTCGGCCACGAAGTCCGGGAGATAAAGACTATAAACACTGTAATGCCGATGTGATTCGAAATTGTATGGCTCCCTGTGTCGCGAAGGTGAATCGTGAAGAATATCTGGAACAATTGGAGCAGGCTTGCGAATTGTTAAGGGGGAAAGGAAAGGTTGAACGTCTCAAGAGTCTCAAGGTGGAAATGGAGCAATCAGCGGCAAAGTTAGATTTCGAGAGAGCCGCAAGGCTTCGTGATGTTATTGTAAATCTTGAGCGTGCGTTGAGTCCGACTAGGCAGTTTACCCGTGGAAGGGGAGTGCCCACGACAGTTAAACCAATTGAGGATTTAGCTGAGTTGGGTGATTGGCTCTCACTCAGCGGACCACCGGCGATAATGGAGTGTTTCGATATTTCCAATATCTCGTCGACTCATATTGTGGCCTCAATGGTGAGATTTAAGAATGGATTACCGGACAATCAGAACTACCGGCAATACAGGATTAGGACGGTGGATGGGCAGGATGATTTTGCAAGTATGGCCGAAGTAGTCCGGCGCAGATACGGTCGCATTTTACAGGAAAATATGGACGCTAACCCTGAAGTTGCGGAAAGCACGCAGGAAAGTCATGTCGAGACTCTTCGGCGACTTGCAGTCGAAGGAAAGAGTCCGGTCACGCTACCTGATTTGGTGATTGTGGATGGAGGAAAAGGGCAACTCAGTGTTTCAGTGGCAGAGTTACAGCGACTCGGGTTGGGTGGCCTGCCAATCTGTGGTTTGGCAAAGCAGCGAGAAGAGATTTTTTTTCCGGGCGAGGCTGAGCCCGTAGTGATTCCCCATGATCGGGGAGCTCTTAAGTTAATGCAGCGTATTCGTGACGAAGCACACCGATTTGCAAACCGCTATAACGAGTTGTTACTACGAAAACGAGTAAAGGAGAGTTTGCTGGATGATTGCCCTGGTGTCTCCCCGGCAAAAAAGAAATCGCTCTTAAAACGGTTTGGGTCGGTGGCACGAATTAAGGAAACGACAGTAGATCAGATCGCTGAGCTTAAGGGTTTTTCAGCAAAATCAGCTAATGAGATTTTGGACTTTCTTAAAGGAAGAGCCTAGTTTGGATCTTTTCTCTGAATGTTAGAGGGCAGCTAATTTTTGAGGCAATATAGGAACTCTTGGCGTTTTCCGCGGTCAACTTTACCAACCCGCAGGAAAAGTTGGCTGTCTAGAGCTACCGGGCTAGCGTAGGTGTCATCTCCAAGCTTATTCTCTGCGATTTTTTGATAGCGATCTCCGGATGCTTTGAAGATCACGGTGGTTCCATTTTTAAGGGTGGCGTAAATATGGTCACCAACCGCGAGCGGTGAAGCCATCACGCCCCGTCGACCAATTTTTTCGGACCACTTCTTTTCCCCAGTTTTAGCATCCCAGCAATAAGCTCTGCCGTCGTCGGCGATAGCGTAGATCAAGTTCTTGTGAGAGAGGAGAGATTGCTCATAACAGACGACTTTATTTTGCCAGACCTTAATGCCGGTTCCATCGGCTTTCACCCCGGCTGTTTCTTTCTCAGGAAAGCCACCGCTGGCAAAGATCATATCGTCTGTCCAAACAATAGTCCCACACATCGATTTAGCTCCGGCTTTAACATCCCAGTTTAGCTTCCCAGTGTTGGGTTCGTAGCTCGAGAATTTGTTAACTCCGGAAATGAAGAGCTGTTCTTCACCCCCGACAGTTGCTACCACAGGAGTAGCCCAGTAGTCATGACCGGATCTCTGAGTTTTCCAAACCTCTTCACCATTGGAAGATTTTAAAGCAGCTAGACATCCTCCTTTTTTAGTTCCAATTACGACGATTAGATTCTCCTTATAGAGGACCGGCGTGGATCCAAATCCAAATGGATATGAAGGAACGTAATTCCCCACAGTCTTGGACCAAATGATTTTTGCTTCCGGGGAAACAGCTGTGACCTTTATTTTTTTATCGTTTTCGAAAGTGACGAGAATATTTTGTCCGTCCCACTGGGCAGATGCTGAAGCAGGAGAGTTTTCTGAATGGAGTTGAGTTGGGAATCCCCCTTCGTGGACGACCTTGGACCAGATCACTTTTCCAGTTTTTCGATCAAGGCATAAAAGTGATTGAGTTAAACTATTTTGGTCAGCAGAAGTCAGATAAATTTTTCCTTTTACAAAAATAGGGGTGGAATGACCGCGGCCAGGAATGGCGGTTTTCCAGCCTACGTTTTTGTCTTTTGACCACTCGACAGGCGGCTTGGATCCGCTCGGAGCGTGGTTGTTGTGGTCTGCGCCGCGCCATTGGGGCCAATCAGCGGCTTGGAGTGGGAAGAGAAAGGAAAGCAGAATAAGTTGCTTCATTCATCTGAGTATGGCGGTTTTTATCTCTCAGGCAACGGGAGAATAATGTATTCAGAATATCGAAAATTGTTAAGAGTTCTGACATGCTCGCTCGCTTTGTGAATTTTTTCTGGTTGTGGACCTTTTTAGGGACTGGATGGGCGTGGATTGTTCCGGAGCATTTCACGTGGTTTCTTGGGGAGATTCCTGGAACGGACCTTAAGTGGGTGCCGTTAGGGTTGGGGATTATTATGCTTGGAATGGGGATGACTTTGACTTTTGCAGATTTCCGCGAGGTTCTGACAATGCCGAAGTGGGTTGTCCTTGGGGTGGTCGCCCAGTTTTTGATTATGCCACTGATTGGGTGGGGAGTCGCCACGATCTTTTCCCTGCCGGCGGAGTTCAAACTTGGCATTATCTTGGTGAGTTGTTGTCCGGGAGGGACGGCGTCAAACGTGGTGACCTATCTTGCGCGCGGTAACCTTGCGTTGAGCGTTATGATGACAATGTGCTCGACTCTTTTGGCGATAGGATTGACTCCGTTGCTGACGAAGACCTACGCCTCAGCTATCCTAGAAGTTGAGGCATGGAAGATGGTTGTCTCAATGGTAATGATTGTCCTTCTGCCCATTATCGCAGGTTTGGTTTTGAATTCGATCGCAGGTAAGAGGCTGGAGGTGATCAAGAAGGGGTCACCTCTGGTTTCGGTCTTTGTGATTGTATTGATTGTTGCTGCGGTGGTTGGTGCAACAAAATCTGATATTCAAACGCATTGGCAGTCCCTACTGCCTGCGGTGTTTATAGTGCACGCTTTTGGATTCGCCTTGGGATATCTTTGGGGAAGAGTTTTTGGTTTGAAGGAAAAGGAATGCCGGACATTTTCTATTGAGGTTGGAATGCAAAATTCCGGTCTCGGCTCACAATTGGCAAAAACGCATTTCACGCTGATGGCAGCAGCACCATGTGCAATTTCGGCTTTTTACCACTGCATGATCGGGAGTTTTCTTGCGAGCCTGTGGCGGCGACGTGGGGGCGATGAGCAGCCATCACAAGATCGTTAGTTCGAAATCAAATGTGTCGTTTATAAAATCCTATTTATCTTCCTAGTTCCTTGGAGTTTGGGGAAGGGTTACTTTGTCTCAAAGTTAGGATCGAGACGATGGGTGTGGTCAGGGTATTATTTTTTTGGCTGGACTATTATCCCGGATTGACCCACTTCGATCAGCCGTGAGTCGCGATCAAATTCTCCTTCTCATTTTTCGGGGTGGAACTTTTTTGTGCCTTTTGGGGTGGGCCTGGACCCACTTCTACTGGGAGGGCTCCTATGCCGTGCTTGTGTGGAATCAAACGACCCAGGGTTTGGCGGAAAATTGGGATGACTTTGTCGGGTCGGGAGCAGACGACGGACTGGTCCAGCGATGGCTCGGGGTCTTGGCTTGGCTTTATCTGGCTGGGACGGTTTGTGCCCTGACTGTTCGCCGGACTTCGACTTATCAGCTGGTTCCCTTGTTGCTTTCGGTGATGATGCTCGGGTTTCTTTTTTACGCGAAGTATCTCGGAGCGCAGCCGCAGCTGCCGATGTTAATCGAGCAAGGTGGTCAGTTCCTCATGCCGGTTCTCTTAGTCCTGGGATTAAAAATGGGCCCCGGGCACCCGGTGGTAATGAATCTGGCTATTATTGCCGTGACGTTGACCTTTGCCGGTCATGGAGCTTATGCTCTGGGACTCTGGCCGATCCCCTCGAATTATTTTTCGATGACCAAGGTGATTTTTGGATGGGAGGCGGCGACGACCAAGGTTTTTCTGGGAGTGGCCGGAGCGCTTGATTACCTGCTCTGTGTGGGCCTATTGATCCCGAAGTTGCGCATTCCGTCCGCTCTCTATGCTTGCTTCTGGGGGCTCGCAACAGCCCTGGCCCGTCCGGTGGCCGGGATGTCCCCCGAGCTCAATTTCTGGGGAGCGGATCATTTTGTTCACGAGGCTTTATTGCGGGCTCCACACTTTCTGATCCCTTTGTATCTTGCGGTTTTTTGGTATAAACCGCGGAAGAAAAGTACAGGAGATCTTGTTTCCGTGACCGAATCAGTGCCAGACTCCTGAGACGAAATGTTTAACAACTCCGTTATTCCATCATGAAATTCTCCAAGTGGTTCTCCGTCCTCGCCGTTGTCTTGATTTTTGGCGGTATTGCCGTCTCACAGCAAAATGCCAAGAAACGTCGTGATCGTGCGGTCCTGAATATCCCGAAATTCGAGGAAGCCGATACCATTTGCTTCGCGCTCTACACCGTAAGCGACAATACGCTGAAGCTGACGGCCCAGCTCTATCCGCTAGCGGAGGGGGCACCACTCAAAGCCTGCCTCGAGATCGAGGACAATGGTTTGTGGAAGGAGGTCGCTTCGACCGAGATCATCAAAGAGGGTTGGACCGCTCCCTTCCGCGTGGAGAAATGGGATGATTCAAAAACCGTTTCCTACCGGGTGATTCACGGCAAGAAGGCGACCTACGAAGGTACCATTCGGAAGAATCCTACCGACAAAGAGGAGATTGTGGTGGCGGCTTTCACAGGGAATTCCATTCATCCGGGGCACGGTGGAGATATTTCCCGGCAGGACATCATCGATAACGTCAAAAAAGTGGATGCCGATATCCTCTTCTTCTCCGGCGATCAGGTTTATGACCACCACCGTCACCTCGCGGCTTGGCTAAAGTTCGGTCGTGATTTCGGCGAGATCATTAAGGACCGGCCGACGATTTGCCTTCCGGATGACCACGATGCCGGACAGCCTAATCTTTGGGGCGAGAGCGGTAAAATTTCTACACTTGGAGGAGCATCTGATGGAGGTTATTCGCGGCCCGCCGCGTATGTTCGTGAGGTCGAAAGGGCACAAACGAGCCATCTGCCGGATCCGGTTGATCCTCACAAGATCCAGCAGGGGATTGGGGTCTGGTTTACCAATTTCAAATGGGGGAATGTCGACTTTGCCATCCTTGAGGATCGAAAGTTCAAGACCGGTCCTGCCGGGCGGGTCCCCAAGCAAGGGCCGCGCCCTGATCATATCCGTAATCCGGAATACGACCCTGCCAGTGTAGATGTCGATGGCGCCGTTCTACTCGGTGATCGCCAGCTCAAGTTCCTAAAATCATGGTCGAGCGACTGGCAGGATGCCAAAATGAAGGTGGCACTTTCTGCGACGATTTTTTGCGGAGGGGCTCACATTCATGGAGGAGCCAATGGACGCCTGCACGCCGATATGGACTCCAACGGCTGGCCACAATCCGGTCGCAATCGTGCGCTCGATTCCTTGCGCAAAGCCTTCGCTTTTCACCTCGCGGGTGACCAGCACCTCGCCACGATTTTCCATCATGGGATCGACGAGTTCCGCGACGCTATCTGGTCCTTCTGCGTGCCTTCAATTGCCAATCTTTACCTGCGGTGGTGGGAGCCGCTCAAGCCGGGTGCGAATCGCGAAGCCAACTCTCCGGAATACACCGGCGATCATCTTGATGGCTTCGCTAACAAGGTCACCAACTACGCGGCGGCCAATCCCGAGAGGAAACCTGCCGGAAATGTGCTCAATACCCGTTCCGCGGGTTTCGGCATCGTGCGGTTAAATACCGGTGAGCGCACCATCAAGATGGAGTGCTGGCCCCGGAATGTGGACATTACTGACCCCAAGACTTCCCAGTATCCCGGCTGGCCCAAGACCATTTCCCAGTTTGATAACTATAATCCGACTTCATGGGGTAAGGCCGGGGAAATCGCCTTTAATGTGGCCGACCCTGTAGTGGAGGTGACCGATGAATTGAGCAAAGAAGTGCTCTACACCGTCCGGATAAAGGGGAAGATCTTCCGGCCTCATCTCCCCAAGGGTACGACCTTCACCCTAAAGGCGGGACGCAACGCTTCTGATCAAACGGTCGGGACCAGGCTGAAGGTTGGAAGCGACAAGCAATCGATCACCTTGAAATAAAAAGATCCCGTCTCGTTTTATCCAAGTCATAAAGTCGTCGGTTTCATTACTCCTCTGCTACTCGGACATAGTCCTTGGGGCCGGGCAGCGCCCGCGATTGCCCAAGACCAGTTCCCTTGGTTCCAGAATCAAGAATATTCCAGTTTTGGAAGTCGTCTGGATACATAACAGACGGAGCGTTGCGATTGCCTGAGAAGGATGGCACTGCTCCGGGAGAAATGCGTCTGGGGTCGGCAAATGCGTGGTTGGGTTTGTGGCAAGTCATGCATGACTGGCCCGGAGGATTTGAAAGGTTTTTATCGGTGAACACAGAACGCCCGATCTCAGCGAGATCGGGCGTGGCTTGAATTGTAGTGACTCCGCAGAGTAATGAAATGAGGAGCCGGAGCATTGAAGGATTAAAAGTAAGAGGTAATATGGCTCTGCTACTTCTTTTTGGTGCCGAAATGTTTCTCGAAATCGTGCATCAGGTCGTGAAGCTTGGCCACGTTCGTTGTGTCGGTAGATTGTTTACACTTCATGGCGGTAACGATGATCTGATGGCAGAGTTGGAGTTTGGCGATGTATTTTGCTTTGTCAGAGTCGGCTTCCGCGAGTTTGAGACGTTGGGCGAGGAAGTAATTGAGGGTTTTGTCTTGGATCGCTTGGGCGTGTGACTCCTTGTTAGTGATCCACCGGGACAATTGGTGGGCGTTTTTTGAAGGGTTTTTTGAAAGTTCGATGATCTGTATGGAAGCTTTTTCGATGGTCTCGAAGTCTGTGTGCATAGACTCGATAACGTTGTCATCATTATAGATACCACAGGGGATCTGGCAGTGAGCTGAGATCGTTGCAGGAGCGAGGAAAGAAAAGGCACAGATAGCAAGAATTGATTTTTTCATATCAGGGAAAGATTAACTGATCGTGCTAAAGGCGCAAGAAACGAAAAAGCAACCAAACGACGAAAAGGAGGTTAGGGGCCAGTTTCCTGTTTGGCGAAAATAGAGCTACCAGTCCTGCGGCGTGCTCAATTTAAAGTAGATACTGTTATCGGGTCTATCCCGCTGCCCTTTACTTCAGCTTTTTGATAAAAGGAGAATATCAAGGAAGACATTGCTGGATTTTATGAAGAAATATTGCCGAGGCTGAAGCAACATTGAGTGAGTCTGTCCCGCGTGACATTGGGATATGAATGAGTCGATCACAATGGGACTCAATGGTTTTGTTGAGGCCGAAGTCTTCGGGACCCAGAAGCAGCGCAATTTGATCAG
>MDTC01002889.1_pt1 | contig 15026 bp, 8 predicted proteins | sample 811181 | NCBI WGS metagenome assembly MDTC01 (sample SAMN05326644, study PRJNA326480) | marine metagenome | isolation source: seawater | place: Pacific Ocean: North | collected 2011 | reverse complement strand
TAGAGATTCTAAGAAATGCAGAAAACAGAAACCTACTCGATGCTGATGCATTATTAATGATCGAAGGTGCATTACATGTCTCAGAAACTCATGTTCGAGATATTATGGTTCCTCGTGTTCAAATGATCATTATTGATAATAACGCTAAACCAGAAGAAATACTTAGAAGTGTAGTTGAATCCGGCCATTCAAGATTTCCAGTTATTGGTGACACAAATGATGAAATTGAAGGTATTTTATTAGCTAAAGACTTATTAAATTATTATGCCGATTCAGATAGAAATTTTAACATAAAAGATGTGATGAGACCGACCGTCTTTACCCCAGAAAGTAAACGTCTGAATGTATTATTACGAGAATTTCGCATGAGTCGCAATCATATGGCGATTGTTGTAGATGAATATAATGGAGTTGCCGGTCTGGTAACAATTGAGGATGTCATCGAAGAAATTATTGGTGAAATAGAAGACGAACATGATCACGAGGATAATGAAATAAATATTAATACTCATGATAATAATCGTTATACCGTTAAAGCTTTGACCCAGATTGGTGAGTTTAACGAATTTTTTAATACTGAAATTTCTGATAATGAGTATGACACGGTTGGCGGTTTTGTTATAAATACATTCGGATATTTACCAAAACGTGGTGAAATTATTGATTTCGAAAGATTTAATATAAAAATTCTTCGGGCAGATAAAAGACGTGTACATCTTATATTATTTACACAGATTGATTCGGGTAATTCATTAGAGAATAATTCCAAATAATTAAATATACATCTATAAAACTTGTTAAAAAATTTATTTGAAAAGGTTTATATAAAAAGATTATGTGCCTTTTTTTCAGGCGGGTTAGTCCCTTTCGCATTCTCACCATTTGACTTTTATTTTTTTAGTATATTTTCATTATCAATTCTTTTTTATTTATGGTCAAAAACTAAGACTGCTCGTGAATCTTTTATTCTAGGGTACTTATTTGGTTTTGCAATGTTTGGGATTGGCGTTAATTGGTTACATATAAGTATTGAGCTCTTTGGTAATATGCATCTCATTCTTTCTCTTCTTATTACATATCTATTTATTGCCTTTCTTGCTATGTATCCTGCTTTATGTGGATACATAGCAATAAAATATTTTAAATCTTCTCTTTTTGTATGTATGCCGATATTGTGGGTAATATCTGAATGGTTGCGTGGGTGGATTTTTACTGGATTCCCTTGGTTAAATATTGGGACAAGTCAAACTGACAGTATATTGATTAATTTTGCTCCTATAATAGGTGACTATGGTATTTCGTTAATTGTCTGCATTATTTCAATAACAATATTAAAAATAATTTTCTATAAAAATAGACAAAGATTTATAAGTTTATCCTTGCTGATAATAATTTTTTTATCGTCATTGGTCTTGAATAAAATAAATTGGACAAAAAATAATGGAGCATCTTTGAATGTTGCATTAGTTCAAGGTGCTATACCACAAGAAATTAAATGGCAACCCGATCAAGATGAAAAATCATATGATATATACAAGAGGCTTAGTGAGCCGTTCTGGTCATCAGATCTGATAATATGGCCGGAAACTGCTATTTCTTCAAAATATCATTTAGCTAATAATTTTATTGAAGAAATAGATCGAAAACAAAAAAATTCTAATGCATCCTTTATGACTGGTATTATAAATGAAGATACATCTACTAATGCCTATTTTAACAGCATACTCCTTGTAGATAATAATCATCATTTCTATAATAAAAACCATCTTGTTCCTTTTGGCGAATATTTGCCGCTCAAAGATAAATTAAACCGTTTTTTTCATTTTTTTAATATACCAGTATCTAATTTTTCACCTGGCAAATTTAAATTAAAGAATTTTGAAACAAATAAAGGAAACTTTGGTATGAGTATTTGCTATGAGGCTGCTTTTGGAAATCAAATTAGTCGTTCACTGCCAGAGGCTAATGTACTGATCAATGTTAGTAATGATGCGTGGTTTGGTGATTCAATGGCCCCCCATCAACATCTGCAAATTTCAAGAATGCGTGCAATTGAAAATGGTCGTTACTTTTTACGTGCAACAAATAATGGAATATCAGCTATTATTGATAATAAAGGGGAAGTAATTTCCCGCTCGCCGCAATTTAAAGAGCATACGTTAAATTCAGATGTGAAATTATTTATTGGCGCTACGCCTTACAGTAAATATGGTAATACGTTTCTATTATTATTTTGTACGTTATTCCTTGTTATCAATCTTATCTTGAATAGAAAATTTAATAAAAAAACAATTATATAGTGCTTCTACCTTCCGCCACCTTCTCTAATCGTTTTTTCAATTCAGGCTCTTTTTCAGCCATTAATAACACATCCTTTCTGTTCAATCTCAATAATGATGTTGGTCTGTCTGCTTTAGCATTTGCAGTTCTTATTTGTTCTCCCAATAATGCCATCTCGCCAAAGAAATCTCCCGAGCTGAGCTCGGCTATGGGCTCATGTTCATACCCTGTTTTATAAATTTTTACCTGGCCATGAGTAATAATATAGAGAGAATCACCTTTTTCATCTTGTCCTATGATTTGATCTCCTTGTAAAAAAGTAAGTGTCGTAGCGTGGTTTGATAATTGATCTAATATTTCACTTGATAGAGCTTCTAGTAAAGGCACCATCGCAAGAATGTCTCGTGGTTTTAACTGTGGAATAGCTTCAGTTATTTGTGGTATTCCATCTATCGCGTCAGCAATGCGTTCTTTAATATTAGTAAAAACCTTTGAACCAACTTCGTGATTACTATGTGCCTCTTTTATGAAGGAATCTGCTGCGAACAATGATACTTTCTCAAATAATCTTGCTTCGAATCTTGAGTAAAATTCAGGAAAATTTTCTACGATATCTTCAACTCTAGCCTGACGACGAGCTAATCTTTGCTGGTATTCCTCGACTACTATTTTCTTCGCCTTGCCATCAATATCATCAATATCATCAATGCCATGTATTACTTTCTTACAAATTAATAAACCGGCAATATTGCGTTGTAAACTCTGTGAAAACCTTATGTATTGATATCTTGACAAAACACTAGATGCAAAATCTAGTTCGCGTAACTGTTTTATCACTTCGTTTTCAAATTTAATAAATGGGTTTGGTTTTATTCTAGTATTTTTTTTATCACTAGGTTTTAACGCTATGACATCTCGCTCACGTTGTAATAAAATTTTCATGCTCATGTAGGTGTAATATTGAAGAAAGCCAATATCATGGAGATACTTAAGTTCTCTCATTTCCATTCGTAATGCTGTAACTTTGACATACCTAGTGTTAATGTGATCATCTGAATCAATGTCTTTTGATTTGAATATTTTCTTTGTTTTTTTCTTTATTAACTTTGTTGTACTTCTAGGGATTATGCTTGCCTTTTTAAATGTTTCTAGTATATCTTCTGCATGCAAGCGTGATTGCTTTAATCCATGTTGCAATTCTATTTCTTCTTCTTCTGTAAATTTATTAAATCCTAATTTATGCATTAAAGGCCTAATAGTAGATGCATTTATTAATAATGAAAAAAGTACAACGCCGAGTGTTACATAAATTAGAGTTTCACGCCCTGGCATATCAAAAGGTATGGATAAGACAATTGCAATTGCTAGTCCTCCTTTCAATCCGCCCCACCACATGATGTGTCTCTCATTGGCGCTAACTTTAGGTAAATCGAATACCTTCACAGTAGCAGGAACTAAGCCATATACCCCGACTGCTCGGGCAATTAATACTAGTATAATTGCAAGGAAAATTGTTCCGGCGTGTGTGAAAAGTAGAGAAACATCAACAGATAACCCGACCAATAAAAATAAAAGTGAATTACAAACTAAAGCTAAAACATCCCATGTTTCATCAACTGTTTCCTTTTCTCTTTTGGGTATACGGCTCACACCTAGAAGACCTAATGTTATGGCTGAAGAAACAACTGCCATAACTCCCGAAACGTGCATTATATGTTCAGAAATTGCAAAGCTACTATACGCTAAAACAATTGACATAATAAGATATGCGCTTATATTTGCTCGTACTAGACGAAGTAATTCACAAACAATAATTCCTACTGCTATGCCAACAAATAATCCACCAAAAAATACTTTAGAAAATTCTGCGATTGCGATATAAAAATCGAATACCCCAAACTGCTCCCATATTGATATACCAAGCAAAATATTAAATAAAACAATAGCTGTTGCATCATTTAATAATGATTCACCTTCAACAAGAATTGTTAATCGATGAGGTGCGCCTAATTCTTTAAATAATGAAATAACAGCAACAGGATCCGTTGCAGATATTAATGCACCAAAGATTAATGCATAAATAATATTAAAATCTTGAATAAACCATAAACCTAGCCCAATAATAGCAGTAGAAATTAATAATGCAGGGATAGCAAGAATTAATATTGGAATAATATCCTTCAGCAAGGATCGAGCATCAAGATTGATCGCTGATTCAAAGATTAATATAGGCAGAAATAAGAACAAAACTAAATCAGGGCTTAACTGAAAATCAAGTAAAAAATTAAGTTCGGGATTCTGACGTGCAAGCGAACCAAAAAATATACCTAAAATGACAAGAAAAACTGTATAGGGTATCGGAACATAACTGCATACAGCAGCAGCAACCATTGAGATAGTTAATAAACCCATTACAACTAGTATAATTTCGGATAATGGCATAATCTTTGCCCAAAATATTATTATTACAAAATATTAGATTGTAACTGATTCTCTCGAAAATCTACTAAGTATTATTACTATCAACAAACCAAAAATCATCATAGTTATCGAATAAAATACTTGTTCGCTTAATAGTTCAGGAATTTGCGGTCGTGATGAAGTCATTATTTCCTTGTTCTGAATAATTTCGTAAAAACGATTCTGAAATGGCCAAATTACATATAATGAAGCTATCAATAATCCAGTCATAAAAAGAATAGTTTGCTGATAAAAGTATTTTAATATGTATGAAATTAAACGACTAAAGACAATTAGCCCCGTTATAACACCAAAAATAAAGGGGGCTATAATATAAAGTTCAATATGGCCTATTGCATTTAAAATATAAGCATATTTTTTCATCATCAACAAAACAAATGATCCAGAAACGCCCGGCAATAACATAGCCGATATTGCAACTATTCCACAAATAAAAATAAACCAGTTATCATCAGGCGTTGATGATGGCGTTAAACTAATAAAATAAACGCCAAAAAAAAGACCAAATAACAAGAAAATAAAATATTTTGATATTAAATTAGTGCCTAATCTATATAAAAATAATATTATTGAGCCCAATACTAAACCAAAAAATAAACCATAAATAATTTCTGAATGAGTCCGAACTAGTATAGGTAATGGAATAATCCGTGTAAAAAAGAATATTGCACTTAAAATACCTAGCCCCAAAGGGATTAAAAAATTAAAATCTGGTCTCTGTAATACGCCCTTAAAATTTAATGAAAAAATCATGCTTAACCATTTACTATCAAATGATTTTATTGCATTAATAAGTTTTGGGTAAATACCGAGTATAAAAGCTATTGTGCTGCCACTAACACCAGGAATAACATCAGCTGAGCCAATACAAAAACCTTTTATTATTAAATTTAATTTTTTTAAAAACATAAAATGTAAATATTTTTATTTTGCATGGTATTTCATACTTAAATCATGAACTGCTTCAATTAGAACTTCAACGTTCTCTGGATCAATATCTGGTGTTATTCCATGCCCAAGATTAAATATATGCCCTGGGCCTCTGCCATAACTGCCCAAAATTGATTCAACTTCTTTAACAATCGTTTCTTTCTTTTCCTTTAACACTGCTGGATTCATATTGCCCTGTAACGCAACACGGTCTCCGACTTTTCTTCTTGCCTCTCCTATATTGCATTGCCAATCAAGACTTATAGCATCACAACCAGTTTTTGCTATATCATCAACCCATAAATGAGAGCCTTTTGTAAATAATATAACTGGTACTGTTAGTCCATTAAACTTATTTTCTAAATGATCACAAATTTTCTTCATATAAAAAAGTGAGAATTCCATATAAGCAGATGTTGTTAAAATCCCTCCCCAAGTATCAAAAATCATTATAGCTTGTGCGCCCGCATTTATTTGCGCATTTAGATAAAGTATCACCGACTCCGAAAGGTGGTTAAGTAATAGATGTAAAGCATCTGGATCTTCTTGTAACATTTTTTTTGCCTTAATAAATTCTTTACTTGACCCTCCCTCAATCATATAAGTTGCTAGCGTCCATGGACTACCGGAAAACCCAATCAATGGAATACTGCCACTTAATTCGCCTCTCACAAGCCGAATAGCGTCCATGACATACCTTAATTCATTTTCTGGGTCCGGAAGGGGAAGATTCTTTATATCGTTTAAACAACTAATCGAGTTTTCAAATTTAGGTCCGACCGATTCAATTAATTTTAAACCTAAACCCATTGCATCAGGAATGGTAAGAATATCTGAAAATATGATGGCAGCATCTAATTGAAAACGATCGATTGGTTGCAAAGTAACCTCACAAGCTAATTCGGGCGTTTGGCATAAGGTAAGAAAATCTCCCGCTTTCAAGCGTGTTGCTCGATATTCGGGTAAATAGCGGCCCGCTTGTCGCATTATCCATACAGGAGTTATGTCAACAGGCTTTCGAAGTAGCGCCTTAATTAAGCGATCATTTTTTAGTGTTGCAGACATTATGAAAGTTATAAGTAAATCGATGAATTCATTCTTTATTGAATCATACTGTATTCAGCGTGTGATTACATCGACAACTTATATTTATGCGTTAGAATAAACTTCTATAAATATTAACTATCAAGTGAGGTTATTATGCTGATTCCAGTGAGTGAATTGGTTGCTGCTGCTAAATCTAATTGCGACTGTTTTGATCATGTTCAGGCAAAACTATTTTTTGATAGAAATGAAAAAGTTATTATTATCGATGTTAGAGAACCGAAGGAGCTAGAAGTATCCAAACTAAAAGATTCCATAAATATCCCTCGTGGCCTTTTAGAAATGAAAATTACAGAAATTTGCGATAAAGATAATACGCCCATACTTATCCACTGTAGAACCGGCGGACGAGCCTCTTTATCTGCGCATGCGCTACAAATAATGGGTTACTCAAATGTTCACGTTATTGACGCAAAGTATGATGACATCAAAATAACATTCGGATAAATAAAAACAACGATACTAGACGAGCGCGGGTAAGTCTGTTTGACCCATAAGGTATTTATCAATCCCTGCTGCTGCAGATCTGCCTTCCGCGATCGCCCAAACAATTAGGCTTTGTCCGCGTCTCATATCACCAGCAGAGAATATTCCTTCAACATTAGTCATCCATGTTTTTTTGTCTGTAATGACATTACCGCGATCATCGAGATCAACTCCGAGCTGCTGCAACATACCTGTTTTTTCTGGACCAGTAAATCCCATTGCCAACAAAGCCAAATCACAAGGTAATTCTTGAGCACTTCCTCTTACTTCTTCAAATGTAATCTGACCATTGAGATTTCTCACTTCTACTTTTGTAACTTGTAACGCCTTAACATTCCCTTTGCCATCATCAATGAACTTTTTTGTTGATACAGAATAAACTCGCTCAACACCTTCTTCATGAGCAGATGCTACCCTAAAAATACGTGGCCATTCTGGCCATGGATTATCTTCTGCTCTTACATTCGGAGGTTTTGATAAGATCTCAAGTTGATGTGCTGATTTTGCGCCTTGACGATTTACTGTACCTAAACAATCGGCGCCGGTATCGCCTCCGCCAATAATAACGACATGTTTTCCTTTGGCATTAATAAAGTTATTTGGTTTAGCATCACCTTCGCAAACTTTATTCTGCATTGGAAGATAGTCCATCGCTTGGTGAATGCCTTTTAAATCTCGGCCTTCAACAATTAGTTCACGCGATTCGCATGCACCGCCAGTTAATAACATTGCGTCAAAGTTTTTTTGCAAATCACTTATTTTTATTTCTGTCCCTACATTGCAATTAGTTTTAAATACCACGCCTTCATCAACTAATTGTAGTAACCTTCTGTCAAGACGTTTCTTTTCCATTTTGAATTCAGGGATTCCATAACGAAGTAAACCACCAATACGGTCATCGCGTTCAAAAACAGTAACATGGTGTCCAACACGCGCCAATTGCTGAGCTGCCGCTAAACCAGCAGGGCCAGAACCAACAATGGCGATCTTTTTTTCAGTTTTATTTTCTGCAATCTCTGGTTTTATCCAGCCGTTTTCCCAAGCTTTATCTATAATCGAAAGTTCAACTGCTTTTATTGTTACAGGCTCATCGTTAATTCCTAATACACAAGACCCTTCACAGGGAGCCGGACATAAAGTACCGGTAAATTCTGGAAAGTTATTGGTTTCATGTAATCGATTTATCGCATCGAGCCATTGGTTGCGATAAACTAAATCATTCCAATCGGGGATGAGATTCCCTAAAGGACAGCCCTGATGACAAAAGGGTATACCACAATCCATACAACGAGCAGCCTGTTTTTTTAAGGGTTCGACGGGCCATGTTTCCATAACTTGATTCCAGTCTTGCAAACGTTTTTCTACTGGTCGGTAGGGTTGTTTTTCCCTCTTAAACTCGATGAACCCTGTTACTTTACCCATGTGCGGCCTCCATAACAGCCTCATCTTCTGATGCGCCCGTTTCCTGTGCTTTTCTAATAGCATTTAAAACACGTTTATAGTCTTTTGGCATGATTTTAATAAATTTTGACTGATAACGATCCCAATTATTTAAAATATTTTTCGCAACAGTGCTTTTTGTAAAATTAATATGTTTTATAAGTAATGTTTTTACGGTCTGACAATCCTCGTCGTCTATTAATTCGTCTAAGTCAACCATTCCCTTGTTACAATTAATTTCAAAATCTCCATGCTCATCTAAGACATAAGCTATACCGCCTGACATTCCCGCGGCAAAATTACGGCCAGTTTTTCCAATAACAACGACTCGTCCTCCCGTCATATATTCGCAACCATGATCACCGATTCCTTCAACAACCGTATTAACACCGCTATTTCTAACACAAAAACGTTCGCCAGCAATTCCGCGAAAATATGCTTCGCCCTGAGTTGCGCCGTAAAGAACGACATTACCAATAAGAATATTTTTTTCTGCAACAAAAGTAGATTTTAATGGGGGGTATACAATAATTTTACCGCCTGATAACCCCTTGCCAATATAGTCATTCGCATCACCCTCAAGTGTTAAGGTAACACCCTTAGGAACAAATGCGCCAAAACTCATACCTGCCGATCCCTTAAAATGAATTTTTATTGTATCTTCGGGAAGCCCTTCACTCCCAAAACGCTTTGTAATCTCATAACCAAGTATTGTGCCAGTCGTCCGGTTAGTATTTCTGATTTGCATCGTAATATTAACTTTCTTACTTTTATCTAATGCTTCCTCACACAATGGAACTAATTTTGTAACATCAAGTGATTTTTCCAAACCATGTTCCTGTTTGTTAACGCAATAAATTTGATCGTCTGCACGTGGTTCCGGTTTGTAGAGTATTTTTGAAAAATCGAGTCCCTTTGCCTTCCAGTGATCAGTTGCTTTTCTAACGTCTAATTTATCAACCTGTCCAATCATTTCATTAACCGTCCTAAAACCAAGTTGGGCCATATAATCACGAACTTCTTGTGCAATAAATTTAAAAAAGTTTTCGACAAACTCAGGCTGCCCTAAAAACTTTTTAGTAAGTTTTGGGTTTTGAGTAGCCACGCCAACAGGGCAAGTATTTAAATGGCAAACGCGCATCATAATGCAACCCATAACGACTAGTGGCGCAGTTGAAAAACCAAATTCTTCTGCGCCTAACAGAGCTGCAATAACAACATCCCGTCCAGTTTTAAGTTGCCCATCGGTTTGCACAACGATACGATCTCTTAATCCATTTTGAACAAGAACCTGCTGTGTCTCCGCAACGCCCAGTTCCCAAGGTAGTCCAGCATGTTTAAGCGAGCTTATTGGTGATGCGCCTGTGCCACCATCATAACCAGAAATTAGAACAACATCGGAGTGGGCCTTTGCAACACCAGCAGCTACTGTACCAACCCCCACTTCAGCGACTAACTTGACGTGAATACGTGCATTAGGATTTGAATTTTTCAGGTCATGTATGAGTTGTGCTAAATCCTCAATTGAATAAATATCATGATGCGGCGGAGGTGAAATTAAACCGACGCCGGCCGTAGAATGACGTACCTTTGCAATCCATGGATAAACTTTAGTTCCTGGTAGCTGTCCTCCTTCACCAGGTTTTGCACCCTGAGCCATCTTGATTTGTAGATCATCGGCATTTGCCAAATATTCGCTTGTCACACCAAAACGTCCCGAAGCTATTTGTTTAATTGCGCTTCTTCTTGAATCTCCATTTTTATCTCTGACATATCGATCTGGATCTTCACCCCCTTCACCAGTGTTCGATTTACCACCAATACGATTCATAGCAATTGCTAGGGTTTCATGTGCCTGTTTGCTAATTGAACCATATGACATAGCCCCCGTTGAAAAACGTTTCATAATATTTTCAATTGGCTCAACTTCATCAACTGAAATTGAGTTTTTGGCAAATTTAAATTCAAATAAACCTCTGAGTGTTGCTAAATTTTCATTTTGCTCATCAACTAATGAGGTATATTCTCTAAAAATCTCGTATTGACCCGAACGAGTAGCGTGTTGTAATTTAAAAACCGTATCAGGGTTAAAAAGATGGTATTCGCCATCACGACGCCATTGGTATTCTCCTCCCCATTCCAATTCTCGTTGTTTAATTTCGCGAACTGGATAGGCATTGTTATGACGTTGACTTATTTCTTTTGCTATCACGTCAAGACCAATGCCGCCAATACGGGATGCTGTCCAAGTAAAGTATTGGTCAACAAATTCTTTTTCAAGACCAATTGCTTCAAAGGCTTGAGCACCACAGTATGACTGTACTGTGGAGATTCCCATCTTCGACATTATTTTGACCAGTCCTTTATTTATTGCTGCGATAAAATTCTCTACCGCTTCGCTATGCTCCATGTTCAACAAATGATTTTTTCTAACTAAATCCCCCAAGGATTCAAACGCAAGATATGGGTTGATGGCTCCTATACCGTAGCCTAAAAGTACGGCAAAGTGATGCGTTTCTCTTGGTTCACCTGATTCAAGAATTATTCCGATTTGTGTGCGTTTACCATTCCGAATTAGGTGATGATGCACGCTAGCTGTAGCCAATAAAGCTGGTATAGCTGTTTTATTCTCATCAATATTACGATCAGAAAGAACAACAAAGCTATAACCCTCCTCAATTGCAATATCAACTTCGTTACAAACTTCTTTTAATGCTTTATCTAAACCTGTAGCGCCTTTTTTAACTGGATATAAAATTGGAATTGTTTTCGTTTTAAACTCAGGAAAATCTACATTTTTTATCTTAGCCAATTCTTCATTCGTTAAAATTGGAGAATTGATCTTAATTCTTCGACAACTTTCCGCGGTTGGTTTTAATAAATTACTTTCTGGCCCAATAGTTGTCGCCACCTGAGTTACTAATACTTCTCTTATGCCATCTAAAGGTGGGTTAGTTACCTGTGCAAACAACTGTTTAAAATAATCGTAAAGAAGACGTGAACGATTTGACAATACTGCTAAGGCAGCATCTGTCCCCATTGAGCCAGTTGGCTCCATACTATTTTTTGCCATCGGCGCCATAAGAATTTTTAAATCTTCATAGGTATAGCCAAATATTTGCTGGCGCTGAAGTAGAGTTCCCGAATTGAGATAAGAAATTTCCTTGGGAATTGACAACTTTTCAATTGGTACCAAATTTTTTTCAAGCCATTTTCGATATGGTTCAGCAGTAACAAACTCTTTTTTCAATTCTGCATCATCTATAATACGGCCTTGTTTTGTATCTACCATAAAAATACGGCCAGGATGTAATCGTTCCTTTATTGCTACATTTTCCGGTGCTATATCTAAAACACCGACTTCAGATGCCATAACAACCATGTCATCTTTTGTCACATAATAGCGTGATGGTCTGAGACCGTTTCTATCGAGCACAGCGCCAATAACTTCACCGTCGGTAAAAGCAATGGATGCTGGACCATCCCAAGGTTCCATCAGACAAGCATGGTATTCATAAAAATCTTTTCTTTCTTGGTCCATTGTTTCATGTCCTGACCAAGCTTCTGGAATCATCATTAACACTGCATGAGGTAATGGACGACCCGACATATATAAGAATTCCATTACGTTATCAAAAATTGCAGAATCGCTACCACCCTCCGTGATAATTGGAAATATTTTTTTTATATCATCTCCAAATAATTCCGACTCACATAATGATTCACGTGCACGCATCCAATTACTATTTCCGCGTACGGTATTAATTTCTCCGTTGTGTGAGATATATCTAAATGGATGTGCGAGTCGCCATTCCGGCATTGTATTGGTTGAAAAACGTTGGTGAACAAGCGCCAATGCTGATTCAACATCTGGGTCAGAAAGATCTGGGAACATTGGTTCAAGCTGGGTACCAGTTAACATCCCCTTGTACAAAAAAGTACGATATGACAATGAAGGAATATAAAATAAATTCTGTTCAGTCATACCAGAATTCCAAATTAAATTTTCAACCCGCTTACGAATAACATAAAGTTTACGGTCAAAAGCTGCTGAATCTAATTCACTATTTTTGCCGATAAAGATTTGTTTAAAAGTCGGTTCCCCTTCTTTTGCTGTTGGTCCCAATAATGAATCATTGGCGGGGACATCTCGCCAACCTAGTAATTCTTGGTTTTCTTCTAAAATTATCTTCTCAAAGATTTCTTGGCAACGTTGCAATTGAGATTTATCTAAAGGTAAGAAAACCATACCTGTCCCATAGTCCTCATCATAAGGTAATTCTATTTTGATATCTGCGCAAACACGTTTAAAAAATTTATGTGGTTTTTGAATAAGAATACCGACACCGTCACCTGTGTTTTCTTCGCATCCACACGCGCCACGATGTAATAAATTCTTAAGAATAGTTAAAGCATTATCTACTATTTTATGGGACTTACGGCCCTTCATATCGACAACAAACCCAACACCGCATGCATCACTTTCTGTCTGCGGCTCATATAAACCTTGTTGTACTTGAATTTTTTTCATATAGAGTCTATTCCGCCTATCAAACATATGAGAAAAGTTATGTGCTGATTACCAAGAAAATCACATTCTAAGGAAACTCCTAAAAATGTAGTTTTTTATTGTTATAAAATTCTAGTCGAGCTTTCCGTGCTAGACACAAAAGGGCTGAAATTATAATAAAGCACTGTGTTTATGTCACGATACATCATCCACAAATTAACGAAAATATTTTGTGCATTAACCATATTTTAACATATTTATCAATAAGTTAGACTATAATCGGACTATTTAAGCAGCTCTTTTATACTCTTAACCGTTCTCACCCAAGGTTTTATTTTTCTGGCTTTTTGGGGTAATTTTTCAATTTCAGCTCGCGCTAAATCACTATCATCATATAGACCATAAACTAGAATATAACGCTTTTCTCCAAACACAGGTGCTGAAAACCTAATAATTTGATCATCATTATCAAAAAATTCCAAATAATTTTTGATAGTTTCTTCCTTAATAGCGCTGATTAATTGTAGTACATATTTTTCTGGCTCTTGATTAACCAACCAATTTATATCTTTTTTAAAATTATTAGTAATTTCAATCTTTTCTTTGCTTTCAATTACAGGAAGAGTGCTGTTTGATGTTTCAATATCTTCATTTTTATTTTTATCATTCAATTGTATTAAAACTTCTTCATTGGAATTCTGCGTGCTATCAATTGCTGTCTGGTTATCATCATGATTTAAATCTGAAATTACAGTTGCAGATAATTCAGTATCGCTGGGCGGCTCCATAACTTCCTTCATGGCAATCAATAGGCTTTCATCCAATTTTGCTTTATTTTCAATCTTTTCTGGTAATTTTATTTTTAATGTCTGTTTTATATTCTCATCCTCCAATCTAAATGGAAGCATTGTATAGATATAAAGTAATACAAATATCGACAGTAATAATAATAAATAAAATAATTTATATTTCGTTAACAACAAAATATTATTTAAAATTAAATGATTTTTAGTTTTTTTTGTCTTTTTTACTGGGTCATCTAAATATTGTAAGCATAAAATATCAACTCTATCTGCAATCCCATTGGATAAACGGTATATTTTATTTACAATTTTATCTGTAAAGATATTTTCATCAGATAATGTATTGCTTATATATTTCTCTTGAATATATAATTTTACTTCATGTTCATTTAACACTGACATGTAGAAATAAAAATCCTTTATTTGTTCTCACTAATTCTTTTGTATTCAGATAGGGCAAAACGATCTGTCATGCCAGCTATGTAATCAGCAATTATTCTGGCCTTCCTCTGTTCGTCTTTAATTTGTGAATCTTTTGTAATTTTCATATGAAGCTCATCTGTTAGAAAAATTGGCTGCTCCATATAAATATTAAAAAGGTATTTAACTGTTTCGGCTGCTTGTTGCGACATAAGGTTAACTTGTTCGTGCTGATATAGATTTTTTCGTAAAATTTTCTTTAAATTGTTATGTTCCTTTTCGGTTGTTTGACTCATCTTAATTAATGATTTACTGCATTCGCGAATAGAATCAACGCTTGCAGGTTTATATTTACCAATTAAGTCCCTACTGGTCTCAATAAGGTCACTAACAATGTAATCTATCATTCTTCTAACAATCTCGTGTCTAATTTTTCTTTCATTTAGATCCTTCCATTTTTTCACTACTTCCCTATAGTTACTTTCAACAAATTTTGATTCTCTTAGTGAGTCGATATTTAGTAAGTTAGCCCTTAAACCATCATCAATGTCATGATTATTGTATGCAATTTC
>MDTC01138154.1_pt1 | contig 15030 bp, 11 predicted proteins | sample 811181 | NCBI WGS metagenome assembly MDTC01 (sample SAMN05326644, study PRJNA326480) | marine metagenome | isolation source: seawater | place: Pacific Ocean: North | collected 2011 | reverse complement strand
CTCTTTTGCTTTTTTTTGCATTTCATTAAAACTGCCAGCACTCAATTTAACTTTAATAATTGCCAACTCTTGCTCAAAGTGATCACCGAGAGTCATATCATGAATATTCACTACATCAATAAGCTTAGCTAATAATGCATTTAATTGAGCTATAGCCTCATCAGAACCTGACACAACAAGTGTTACGCGAGATACACTTGGGTCATTAGTTGGCGCTACATTCAATGATTCAATATTATACCCACGAGAAGAAAACATACCTGTCATGCGGGTTAAGGCGCCGACTTCATTTTGAAGAAGAACTGATATTGCATGTCTCATTTGGTATAGAATCCTATCAATTTAGAGTATTAAGCACAGAACAATTTTGTTCTTTTCTATATACAGATATTGTCGTACTTATTAGAGTATTGCAATGCTAGAAAAATTAGTAAACACTCACGCAAAGTCAATAATTAATAGATATTAATAATTTTATGGATAAAGAGTCTAGAAAATCTAAATTGAAGATGCACCCAATGAGCGGCAAAGAATTGAGTGGGGCTGATACTGTAGTTCAAATCCTTGCTGATGAGGGTGTTGATACTATCTTCGGATATAGTGGAGGCGCCATTCTACCTATTTATGATTCTGTATTTCGTTACAACTCTGAGAACAAACGAAATGATGGATCAGATGCTATACCTCTAATTGTTCCAGCCAATGAGCAAGGGGCAGGTTTTATGGCAGCCGGTTATGCACGCGCTAGCGGAAAAGTTGGAGTTTTGATGGTAACTTCTGGGCCAGGGGCGACCAATACAGTGACGCCAGTTCGAGACAGTATGGCTGATTCTGTTCCTATGGTTGTTATATGTGGTCAGGTTCCAACCGCTGCTATAGGAACTGACGCCTTTCAAGAGGCTCCGGTCTCAGCGATTATGGGAGCGGTTGCTAAGCATGTTTTTTTAGTTACAGATCCAAAAAAGTTAGAGAAAACAGTTCGTAGTGCGTTTGATTTAGCTAGAACGGGACGCCCTGGTCCGGTAGTAATTGACATTCCAAAAGATATTCAAAACTGGACAGGAGAATTTGAGGGAGAAGGTACACTCTCACTTCACGGTTATAGTAATCGATTGAAAGCCATTACTGAAAACTCGCTTTCTGAAAGTGCATGTAAGAATTTTTATGATTTACTCTCTAAATCCGAGCGTCCATTAATTTATGCTGGCGGTGGAATTATAAATGCAAATGCCAGTCCAACAATGCGTCGATTGGCTAAAGAATACGGTATACCTGTTACAACTACATTAATGGCACTAGGGGCAAGTGATACTAATGATCCGCTATCATTACATATGCTGGGGATGCATGGTCTAGCTTCAGCAAATTATGCAGTAGAAGATTGTGATTTTCTTATAGCAATAGGAGCGCGCTTTGACGATCGGGTTGCTGGAAACCCATCAAAATTTGCCCCTAAAGCGAAATTTATTGCTCAGTTTGATGTTGACTCAGCAGAAATTGGAAAAGTTAAACAAGTTGACTGGCATCATATAGGAATACTGAATAACAGTTTAACTGACATTCTTGAGTTTGGTCGCAGAACTAAATTTAAAAAATCTTTCGCAACATGGCATCAAGAAATTGCTTCTTTAAAGAAAGAATATGCGATGAATTATGATAGAAATAGTAAACTAATTCAGCCTTATGCAATTATTGAAGAAATTAACAAGCATTCCAAAGGCGAAGCAATTATTACAACAGGTGTTGGACAGCATCAAATGTGGGCTGCTCAGTATTTTGACTTCTGTGAGCCAAGACTCTGGCTAACTTCCGGAAGTATGGGAACTATGGGTTTTGGTCTGCCTGCTGCTATTGGGGCACAATTCGCCAAGCCAGATAAAATTGTTATTGATATTGATGGTGATGCGAGTATTCGTATGAATATTGGTGAGCTTGAAACAGCAACAACTTATAATCAACCTATAAAAGTGATAGTTCTAAATAATCGTGGAGATGGCATGGTACGTCAATGGCAAAAAATGTATTTTGATGGACGAATGTCTGCTAGTGATAAGTCTCTACACGCAAAAGATTTTGTAAAGTCAGCTGAAGCAGATGGCTTTAAATTTGCAAAAAAATTAGACTCAAAGAATGATATACCAGGAGTTATTCGAGAGTTTATGGAATTTAAGGGCCCTGCGTTCTTAGAGGTTGTTATTGATCAGGATGCTGGTGTATATCCAATGGTAGGGCCAGGTCAAAGTTATGAAAGTATGATAACTGGTGATTTTATAAAAAATCGGTCTAAATCGAACGATGAAAATCCTGGTCCAAGTGAAATGTTTTAAAGATTAATCTAATTTTTAGCTTAACTGGATATCATTAAATAAACCCAGATCAATATTTCCTCCGCTTAAAACTATTGCGGTAATTTTGTTTTTCGTATTTATCTTTCCGAATAATATAGCTGCTAAAGCAACAGCTCCCCCTGGTTCAACGACCATCTTAAGATGTTTAAAAGAAAACTTTATTGCTTCTTTAACTTCTTCATCAGTTACTGTTAGAACTCCTGATAATAATTCTCTGTTTATATCAAATGTTAATTCGCCCGGTATTGGAGTTTGAAGTGAATCGCAGATTGAACTTGCTTGGTCATTAACTCTCTGACGCACACCAGATTTATATGATCGTGCGGTATCATCAAAGTTTGAGGGTTCAACGGCATATATTTCAACATTTTTTAAAAGAGATTTGAGTGCTAAAGAGCTTCCAGATGAAAGTCCGCCTCCGCCGCAAGGAATTAAAACTTGATCTGGTGGCAACCCCATAGAAATAGAATCCTTTGCTAACTCAAGGCCAACAGTTCCTTGTCCAGCGATTATTTTTTTATGATCATAAGACGGAACTATTATTGAATCATGAATTCTAGAAATTTCATTTGCAATAGCCTCTCTATCACCCGAATATCGATCATAACCTATGATCTCACCGCCTAAGCGACGAGTATTTTCAATTTTTATTTTGGGAGCATCATTTGGCATAACAATTAATGTTTTGATATTAAGAAACGAGCCTGCAGCTGCTATTCCTTGTGCATGGTTACCGGATGACCAAGTTACAATTCCTTTTTTTGCTTCAACCTTAGTTAATTGACTAAGAAAATTATAAGCACCACGTATTTTGAAAGAACCTGTAACCTGCAAGCACTCAGGCTTTATTAAAATATTGCCTTCACTAATACCATCGAGATGAAGATTTTGTATTAATGGCGTGCTTATGCTTACATCTTTTAACCGCAATGCAGCTTGTTCTATATCAGAAATGTTTATCATGAGCTTAAATTAAATGAAGCCTGTCAATCTTTGCTGCACAAATAAAATCATTATCAGATAACCCATTTATGGCATGAGTTGTATAGCTTACAACACATAATCCATAACTAAATGATATCTGAGGATGATGGCCTTCAATAGTAGCCACCCAAGCAACTGCGTTAGTGAATCCAAGTGTATGACTATAAGTCGGAAATCTAAATTCACGCTCTATCCTAAGGCCATCATCACTTATTAACCAATCATCATGTAAAGACTTCTTTAGCTCATCTCGTTGATCAACATTTAATGGCAGGACTCCACCCTCACATGGTTTACAATGACGTTTTGTAAGATCAACTGGCATCATTTCCTTCCTTACTTTTTAGGACCAATATAAATTACGCCTATTTTCTAAATACACAATTTAAGAAATGTAGTTGAGAAAAGCTATAAGCAACCATATTAGCTTACATATCGATATTAAGATCTAACTTTTATAGAGTGTCCGCTGCTATAGATACTTTCTTACTAAAATCTAGCATCATTTCTCTTGATTTGATTTCATCGTAAGTTAATAGGACTTTGTTTTTAACTATAACCTTACCATTAACAATAACCGTATCAACATTAGATGCGTTAGCAGAATATACCAATGCAGAATATGGACTATACATAGGAATCATATTGGCGGACTGTACTTCAATGATCGCAATATCTGCTAGCTTACCCTTCTCTAATGAACCAAGTTCATCTTCACGATGAATAGCTCTAGCGCCGCCCAAGGTTGCCATTTCTACTACTTTAATGGGTGGCATTGCAGATCTATCTTTGTTAGCTAATTTATGAAGCTTTGCAACGTAGCCCATTTGACCAATGATATCTAATGTATTACCACTCATTGGTCCATCTGTACCAAGCCCAACCCTCAACCCTTGGTCATGCATTTTTAATGCAGGCGAAACACCTTTTGCGGATTTAATGTTTGCAACCATGTTATGAGCAACTCCAATATCCCTTGCTTTCATAAGTGATATGTCGCTATCTGTAACAAATATAGCGTGAGCAGCAATAAATCTTTCATTAAGAATACCTATAGAATCCAGATATTCAATGGGTGTCAATGCATAATCATCTTTAAATTTATTAAACTCTTTTTCAGTTTCAGCAACATGCATTGAAACTGGAAGGTTGTATTTCTCGGATAGAATTTTAATTTTTTCTAAATCATCTGGATTGACAGTATGTGGAGCATGAGGTCCGAATCCTGGCGTGATCAACTCATCATCTTTATATTTTTCGATAAACTCGACAGCTAAGTCAATTTTGGCCTGAGCGTCTTTTCCGTCTGCTGTCGGATATTTGATAATATTTTGAGTCATTACCCCCCTTAAACCAATCTCTTTTACTGCTTCAGCTGCGCTTTCTTCATAAAGGTACATATCGACCATGGTAGTCACACCAGATTTGGCCATTTCAATACTTCCATGTAGAGCACCAAGATACGACATCTCTTTGGAAACCATTTTATTTTCTAACGGAAAAATATAACGCTGAAGCCTATCTGGCACATCATCAGCTAAACTTCTAAATACACTCATTGACACATGAGTATGAGTATTAATCATACCCGGCATCACAATACCTCCTTCCGCATCGATTATGTTTTTTGATGAGAAAGACGCCAATATGTTATTTGGGCCAACCTCTAAAATTTTCTTATCTTTGATAACAACAACACCATTTTGAATGATTTCTTTTTCTTTATTCATTGTTAATACAGTGCCATTTTTAATAATCAAATCAGACGAAATGGTATCAACAGATTTGTTCGGTTCACCGCAACCCCACATCAAAAGCATTAATAATATAAAAATTGATTTTTTCATGATTAAAAGTTTATACCTTAGGTTATTTTCTTCCGCTTAACGCCACAAATGTTCCACCATTAGCAGCACAAACAGCTCTCATAAATGTTGCAAATGACGCTGCATTAGAAGGTAAATTACTTGTGCCAAATTGTCCTGGAAATCCCACTCCATGAATTCGAAATAAGCGTTCGCCATTTGTTCCTAAACGATTCATTTTATCTATAGCAGCCATGGCTTGATCTATTGAGCGATCACCTTGATAGTCATCGCCAAAAACGTAAATGCTGACCTTTTTATTTTTTTCTCTAAAATCAATTATCGCTGCCTCAATCCCAGCAATAGGATTACTGGTACTTGTTGGAGCCCAGGTGCGCATTCGGGAAATAATGGCTTGTCTTCTGCCTGGTGAATCTTTCATCCATTGTGCAATATAATCACTAAACATATATATGCCATCATTATTCATCACCTGAATACCTTTAACCTGAGGATAAGCAGCTAATGTCTCGGCAAGCATTCTTTGAGCTAAAATCCACGACGAATCTCCAGTCATGCTTCCAGACGTATCAATAATAAAGATAATATACTCACTATCAACTGGGATACCTGCAACAGCATCTCCATCTGGTCTTCTATAGTAGGGTTGCAGGCGTTTTTGTTCCTCTGAAAGACGTTGTCGTGCTGTATTAAGTTCACCAATATCCACTGTATCATCCTCATCGTCTCTATTAGCTTTATACTGACCCTCTAATTTTTTTAGATCACCGCTAAGTAAGCCTAATTCTTTTTTTGTAACCTCAACCTCTTCTTTTGTTTTTTTTAGTTTGCGGTCAATAACAGATGTTGTTCCTCTAATATCAAATAATTCTTGCTGAAGCAGCTCAACAAGCTTATCTAGATCCTCTTCAGCTTCTTCAAGTATAACTGGTTCGTAAATTTTACTTAAAACTAGCAATAAAATAATAGCGCCAAAGCCGCAACAGATGCAGTCAAGAAAAGAGAGACTAAATGCTTCAATATTTCTTCGTTTCCTTGTCATAACCTATCAATCCTATGGCCAATCTTTACTAACACTCATGAATGATCCATTAGTTTTCAAAGCTAATGCCCATAGCGAAATTGAAGCCCGTGCATCACCTTCCATAGGATATAACATCACATTAACTGGAATACCGCTTGGTATTAATTGCACTGCAGAGGAGAATAAATTGAGTCTTTCAACTGGTCCGATAGTTGTTTTTTCAGAAGTTTCTGAATCCATTGTTGGCATAGAGTCAACGAGTAAAATTACATTATCAGGACGAGGATTCAAATCACGAATAACTTGAAAAGCTGAATGCATATTAGTGCCCTTATCTGGAACTGTCTCACGAAGAGAATTGATGGCGCTAGTTATTTGATCTTCATCATCCATCTTCAACCAAAGGCCGTTAGTTCCATTCAATACAGGAACTGCAGCATTATTAAATTTGTATATTTGATACTCACTCCCTTGCTTAAATTGCGATGATAACCAATCAACGCTCGCAACAACTTGACGCCATTTTCTAGACATAAGTTTTTGTGAATCTGGAAGATTTTTGCGTCTAATAATATTAACAATAGTTTCGTGTAACATGCTGGCAGAACAATCAACAAGAATAAGTGTCCTCTCTCCCCCAAGCTTTAATCCAGTGAGATACTGACGATCACCTTCCCCTTTAAAGGTTCTCACGCGTTCGCCAGATGATTCCTCTTGTTTCTTTAAAAGAAGTAATCTGTTCACTTCATCTTGCAATGACTTGATATCAGATTGAAGTTTTTCCTTTGCCTCTTCTTTTGCCAAGGTATTTTTTTCATAATCAGCAAGTTCAACCTTCAATTCTTCAATTAATGCTTCAATGTTAGAAATTTTATCTTTTAACTCTACTTCTTCTATTTCAAGCTTCTGAATTGTAGTTCTTGCTAAAGCAAGATTCTTTCGACCATCTAAAATTTCGATTTCTAACTTATCCGCTTGAGACTGATTGACATTGGCTTGATCTACGTTTGCTTTACTTTGCGAATTAATTATCATAAAAAATAAAATTACAGCCCCAAAGCCACAGCTCATGCAATCAAGAAATGACATACTAAAAACTTCAATTGAACGCTTTTTACGAGCCAAAGCTATCCTCCACTGATATTAGAGAAAATTTAATCCCAGGCACTCCAATCCTTATAACATCACCAACTTGCAATAGAGCTGATTCTTCAATTTTGTTTCCATTTAGGTAAGTGCCGTAACGACTATTATCTGTGACAATAAAATGTCCATCCTTTGAAGAGATGACACAATGTCGACGAGACACACCTGGCATGCTTTCTTTAATGTCAATAGATCTCTCATCATTATTTACTTTAGTGCCAACTACTATTGGATCTCCATTTAAACTATATGCATGATGTTTAAATAGGAGATGCGTTGGTATGATATCTTTTTTAGAAGATTTATTTTTTCTAACAATTATTTCTGATTGATCCCAAGGCATTTTTTGCGATAATGAAAGGCCACCTCTTTCAAATGAGGTTTTATAACGCTTTATCAGTCCACGTGCTGTAGCGCCAGGCTCTAAAAGAAAAAATTCGCCTCCAATATGTTCCTGTATAGTTTTTGCTAATCCCAAAATCTTTGACGCACGATCAGTGAATTGAACTGCTGGAGTTTCTCCTGCTTTAATTAACACTCTTAAGTTATTTATTATTTTTTTATAAATTGACATTGCTGCTGAAATAAATTCTTTAGATTCAATATTTGCTCGATAGATGGTGTCACCGAATTTAATTTCTAAATTGATTACCGAAGAGCTTGAAGCTTTCAAAAGCCAATACGGCAACTGATCTCTGATTAACTGTTCTGTATCAGCTGAATGTAATGGATCAAATCTAGACTGCCTAACAAATGCTTCAGAGATTATGCTAAGCCACTTTTCATAAAGTGATAGAAGACCGCAATCTTTGACAATAACTGAGCGATCAATCTGTGCACAACCCTTTTGGTTTATTCTAGTAAGTAAAATCGAATGAAGGCTTAAATCAAGATGAATAAGTGCTGCATCCTTATATTGACGCCGAGTTGCACAGACTGCAGCATCACATACATAAGTTACTGGTATATTTAATTCCTCAGCTATACCTAGTAACAAACCGATATTTTCATGAGACATATATGCTGGAATTGCAATTACTAGTTGATCATTTTTTTTTGATGCAGATTGCCAAATTTTTTTAAGCTGAGAATTTACCAAATCAGCAGAGCTAAAATTTTTGAATTTATAATCAGATAAGAGCTCTATTTGTAGATTTGACCAGTATTCATTTTGAATTTGACGAGGTTTTATGCTTGCATTTGCAAAAGCTTCTGATCCTGTAATCAAATTATTATTTTCAATAAGTGCAAATCCAGGTTCTTGGCATATAATTTTCTCTTCATTAACAAATGTAATACCTGCATCATTCAAATGTGCTGATAATATCGCCATTTTTAGGCCTTTAATCTACTTTCAAGTGTCTGATAACCTTATCATTACAATAGTTTTCAGTATCATGCACAAGCCGCTCTTGTAATAACTGAAGCTGATGCACAAGGAACATCAAAAAAATACTTATTAAAAGTGCAATAAAGGTAGAATTGAACGCAACCCCAAGACTTTGGGTAACCCCTGCAATATCGCCTTGAACAGCTTTGTCAGCTTGTGATAAAGCATCACCTATCCCTCGGACAGTTCCAATAAAACCAACTGATGGGATCGCCCAGGATATATAGCGAATCATAGCTAATTCGGATTCTAATTTTTCAGCCTCAGATTCGCAGATTGTCCTTGTCACAATAGAAACATCTTGTATATTTCGAGTTGAGGAAAATCTTCTCAATGCCCCCATTAACGCCCTTGGTAATAAGAAATTTTGCTTATCATCGGGTAATGCTTGTATTTGTCGTGCAAACTCACGAGTATCTTCTGGGAGAATTCTCATTCCTTCGGCAATTTGAACTAAATCAAGCTCCAATAGACGGCGCTCACTAGCAGTTTGAATAGCCTTAAAGCCCATAATTGCCAGAGCCCAAAACATCAGAATAAAACATGACTCTTGTTCTAAGTCTTTAATAAGAACCCAAGGACTCCTCTCACGAATAAATTCGGGATTAGCAGCTGCTTGAATATTTTGTTCTTGAATTACATCTGCAGCTGTTGGTCGAACAACTGAAACATAAAAGGCATGTACAATAATTATTGCAATTAAAAGAGCGAATAATTGATAAACAAACTCAATGGGCATATTCTTTTTTTTCATAAACCAATTCCCACTTTAAAATATTAAATATCAACAGGAAATCTGATCTGTTGAGAATATGAAACTTCATCTGAAGGCTTAAAAACATCCTCATCCTCATCAGAATAGTTTTGGTCATTATCTAAATTTATATTCTCAACATTTTCTTGCAAATCATCCTCTGATATACCCATTGAGCTATCAATGGATTTATCTTCAACAGAAGAATCCTGAGCATGAACCATATTTTGAAAAAATAAAATAAATAAAATTATAAATAGATACATTTTGAACCTCTATCAATCCATTAGTATTAGCTTACCCTTTTGTTCATAAATAGTGTTAAGAAATTAAATCAATTTAATTTGCATTTCTCGCAATTCTAAATCCAAGATCCACTCTAGCATCTACCCCATAATCCCTATAACTCAATCTCAACTCTGTAAACCCAGCATGTTTCCAGCTTGAACCCCTAATGACTTTACTTTTACCTTTTAACGGGCCCATCGGATTTATAATTGGCTCTGAAATACCTGGAGTTGGGACTGTATACCAATCATTTACCCATTCAGCTACATTACCACCTCCATCGTATATTCCAATTCTATTTGGCTGAAAACTAGCAACAGGTGATGTTGATGCATATCCGTCATTAAAATTTGAAATAATTGATGGTACAAGTTCTCGAGATGCCTCATCAGCAAAATTTCCACTTTTCTTCTGAGGAGGCCAACTTTTACCCCATGGAAATTTGGTTGGTGATGAAAGCTCCGCAAAACGTATTGCCCAAACCCATTCTGCTTCAGTCGGCAAACGATATCCATCTGGAAATGGGTATATAGGAACCCATTCACCAAATTCTTTTTTATAAACTTGCGTGAGACCCTCTTGCTGGCTCAACCAGTTGCAGTATTGCACGGCATCAGACCAAGTTACATTAGAAACTGGGTTTTGATCAGCAGCAAGTGAAATATGAACATCAGCTCCTGAATCATGATTTTTACGAAATTCGGAAAATTCTTTGTTAGTAATTTCGTTCACACTTATAAAATAAGAAGATGTAATTTTTACAGGCCTTATGACTTCGTTTGCTCGACGGCCGTTTTCTGATCTTGAGGCTCCCATTAAAAAAGTACCGCCATCAATAAGTTGTAGAGTCTGATCACCTACAGTTTTTGCTTTTCGAATGACTGAATTTTCTGCTATTTCTTCTAATGATCTAAGCCTAACCTTTAAAGACTGGGGATATCCTGGTCTAGGAGTAATAACAGTTGACCAATCTCTATAACCTTGTCTTTTTACAATAATTTTATGAGGAGATGAACTTAGGCGAAGAACTTTTTTTCCAGTTCCACGAGCACTGCCATCGACAAATATAGTTGCATCTTTTGGAAAAACATCGAGAGTGACAGTCCCTTCTCGAGCCGATAAATCAACAGTAATAGATTGATTTGAAGCAGCCTGTAGTCGTAGATTTCTACTTGTTAAACCATAACCAGCTTTAGAAATCCCAATTTTATAATCAATATCTGGAGACAATGACAACGTTAATGGTGATTGACCTCTATAACGTTCATTAACTGTGATATTAGCGCCTTTTGGAATCGTTTCGACTAATAAATTTGCATCGGCTGGCAATAATTTAACTTTGGGTAAGATCTGAGGGACATCCGACAATACAGAAATATCTCCATCCCAAGCACTGAATCCACTTTTTATTATCGATAGCTCATGGGGGCCTTCTAGAAGCTCAATTGCTGCGGGAGTAATCCCCATTTCATTGCCATTAGCAATAATTGTTGCGCCAGATGGATCAGATTGAATTTTAACATCTGCCCATTTAGGAGTAAGGAGAATGCTTAAATACTCAGTTTGATTAAGTCCAGCTATATTAACTGTGTTAATGAAAGGAAGGTATCTATCTGACTCTACTTTTATGATATGAGGGCCAGGCTCAAGTTCAATTGGCCCAAAAGGTGCTGAACCAATTAATAAATTATTTACGGTGACAGTTGCTTCTATATTAGGTTCAACAGATACAATAATCTTGCCGGGCTTCTTACGCATTTTTATGGGTACAGTCATTGACGAATCCTCGCCAACATAAAAAGTCTGGCTTACATCATAGTAGCCATCTTTTTTAACATTCACTTTATAATTACCCTTGCGTAGTAAAATTCGATCTCCTATTGGAAAACGAAACCACCCTCCTTCAATATTAAATTCATTAGGCTCAGATGGTGATATCTCAAAATTAATTGATTTTGAGGTAAAAAGAAGAAACGACGTCGATAATAAAAAAATTAAAGAAATGCCAACAAATAACTTAATTTTATTTTCTTTAAAGAACAAAAGATCCTCGCTATCAGGAACTGAGGGTCTAAATGTAATAGGTGTAATTTTTTTATATTCTTGATTAGTAGATGCATCATCAAATTTTGGAGGTTGGGTTACATAGGCGCTATCTTCAAGCTGGATTTCTAAAATGATACCTTTTTCATCAATATTAACTCTTATTGAACTTCCAAAAAATTTAACAATATCACCGTTAGATAACCGGCGAGTAGCGTCTAATTCTCTATCATTTAAAAGCAAATGAGCTTCTTTTAAAATAGGCTGGATAATTAAAATGCCATCTAAAAGATCAAGCATAGCAACTGCATTTCCGCCCGGACCAGGTAAACGAACTTGACAATCATTGCCAGTCCCAACTCGCAACGGAAGCTCTCTTCTAGAGTAACTGACTTCTCCTTCAATGGTTTTTACAATGAGATGTTTTAAAGTCAAATTTTTTCCTCACACCTAATTACTACTGGCTCTATTGAAATTTCAGGGGCAATCCTGAATTCTAACCTTACATCTCTAAAACCTGCTCGAGAACCAACTGCAATATAAGTTCCAGGCCTTAGATCAATTTCTTTACGTACAAAACTTCCAAATTTACCTATTCTATAAATAGAAACATTTGTATCATTATCAGAATACAAAATTACTCGATGTGTTGTGACTGCCCTCTTGAGCAAGCGGGACAATTCATTACGTTGAAGATCAAGTCTTTTCCCAATGTTTGGTCTTGTTGTAATATTTATTAAAAACTCAGTTGCATCTTGCATTACTAATGGGCGGCTTAATCGATCCGGATCAGAAATTAATTTATCCAAGCGATCATGTATCGATTTCAATTCTTGTCCGCGTGATAATCCTCTAATTGCAAAATCTAAACTATCATCAACTCTTAATATTTCTTGATATGTTTTTACAACTGCATCCCAATGTTCATCATTTTCCAAAAAAAGAACTTCATTTTCTAAAGACTTTATCTTTTGTAATCGCAGCTCCTGATCAACCTGCAATAGACCATCAGAAGGCTCTTTTGACTCTGGCATTAATTGTTCTGCAATTCTAAAAGCTGCTCTAGCAGCTAGAAACTCTTTATTTGAAATAGCATTAAATCCTTCTGTCATTCTTGCGTTGAATTCCATTTCAAGGCGAGTTTTTTGTACAAGATTCAGACCATCTTGTGCTGGTTTCCATAAATTATCTAAGTTTATGGCTAGCTTGAAGCTATTTTGTGCAGCCTCTAAATCTAAATCATCTATAAAATCATTTCCTTGCTTAACAAGCGATAAGACTTTCTCAAGATTTTTGGCACGCTCATAACCTTTTATTGCTCCAGCATGTGTAGGGGTTATTGCTACTGATAAACTGTAAAATTTAATGGCCTCTATGCTTTTCCCAGCTTCAAGAGCAGCGGCTCCATCTAGTAAGGATTTTTGAAATATTGGTTCTATATGATCATAAAGTGGCCTTAGAACCTCCAAAGAGTCCCTATATAAATCTTCAGCAAGAAAAAAGTTCTTTTCAAGATAAGCTAAATCGGCGTCAGCATAAATCTTTTTTGATTTGTTAAGATCATTTAAAGCCCATCTTTCCACGCCACGAGATTCTAGAATCTCCAGTGCAGATAAAAATTCACCTAATGCTATTTCTGCATTTTTCTTATGCAACGCATCTTCAACAGAGCGGATATTAATATCTGAAGAATAATTTAAAGGAGTATCTTCCTTTACTACTTCTTTTGATAAATAACTATTATCAGTTTTATTTGATAGTTTTTCAGGTAAAACAAAAATAACCAACGCGAGAACAATAATCAAAATACTGAGGATTGAATAAATTAATTTTAAACTATAGCCACTTTCTTCTTTATTACTAAATTGTGAAATATTTTTTAATGGAGGCTTTATATCAATAGTTTCGACTTTTACTTTATCAAACTCAAGATGATCATATAATTTTTCAATATGTAAAGTTGTATTTCCTGGTTTAAATCCAGATTTTTTTAAAATTGATAATGTTTCGCTGGCAGTAGGTCTTTTGAGTGGATCTTTTTCTAACAGCTTTTCTACTAGCTCAGTAATTAAACTTGGCAACTCTGAAGCATCAGCTTCATATAATCTCTCAGCTTTTTGGTATTTAATACTTTTTGAAATATCAGTTGATCGCCAAGGAGGACGACCTGAAATAATTTCATAAATAAGCCCTCCAAGTGAAAACATATCATCTGATGTACTTACAGATTGATTATTTAATGACTGAGGACTTTGAGCAATAAGCGATCCTCCTCTTCCAATTTCTCCTTCAAAAGCGGAAACACCAAAATCATTAAGATATAATGATCCATCTGTGCTTAAAAGAATATTTGATGACTTAAGATCTCTGTGAACTATACCTTTTGAGTGTAAATAAACTAAGCCATTAACAAGCAAGCCAATTGGAGGAAGTATCCTTTCAATATTTGATCCAAGTAATGCACTAAGGTTTGAGCCATTAATGAATTGTTGGCTAAAAAATACAACTTCAGAATCATCATAAAACTCAAAAACTTTCACGATGTTGGCGTGACTTAAATTAATTCTCAATTTCCATTCATTTCTCAATACTGCAAACAATTCTGGCGAATTATCCCCGACTTTGAGAGTGACTAAAGATTGATTTAATTCATCTTTAGCAAGCCATGTTTGTGTTAAGCCATCTCCTCCAAGATTGAGCAGTAGGGTATATCTCTTAGCTAGAATTTTGCCTGAATTAAGTGTGAGCATTATAGGAATTAAGTTACCCAGTAGGGTCAGGGGAGCGTGCTGGTGCTCCAACTTCTAAGGATTGTGAGAAACCTGTCTCAGCCTTATAAATTTCATGCAGTATTTGCCTCCAGCCTTCAAACTGAGCCTCAGCAGTACCTATGAGGCGTCTTTCTTGACCTTCAATATTTATAACCATCGGCGCTGCTTCACTACCAAATGAATCAGATAGTTCCGCTATTGTCTCCAAGTGTAACTCAGCCTCTCGACTTCTTCTGACAGCAGCAAAGATTGTATTTACTCCTCGAGATATACCTTGGTATTGCAGAGCTCTTTTAATATTTCTTGTGTTTCGGCTTGAGCTGTCAGTATTTATTTGAGTTGATCCAGCAAGAACGATTACGCCAACTAAAGCCTGCATTTTTGCTGATTGTTTTTCTTGCCTAAATTTTACATTCTCTGATCTAGTTGTTTTTCTCCAATTTAGATAAGGGATAG
>MDTC01174166.1_pt1 | contig 15031 bp, 15 predicted proteins | sample 811181 | NCBI WGS metagenome assembly MDTC01 (sample SAMN05326644, study PRJNA326480) | marine metagenome | isolation source: seawater | place: Pacific Ocean: North | collected 2011 | reverse complement strand
GCGGCGAATGCAATGATTCGATGCACAAACAATCTACACGTGGAAGTGGCCAATGCATTCTTGGCTCTGAGTAATACTCCAAGAGAAGCGTCGGACTATGCACGGCTTGAAGGACAGATGAGCCGCGCCTTCCAAACTTTGAACCGTTGTAGGGAGGCATGCTTCACCAAGTATCCCGCTGCTGTGGCACAAGCCCGGGGGGGGGGGCAGCCGAGCAAACCACCAATTAGCCAATAGTCGAGGGTTTTAGCCCTTGTAACTTTTATTACTTGTAGCACTTAGGTCGCTGAAAGCTCACCAGTAATGACAAGCGAGTGGGTGTAGCCAACAGCTCCGCTAGATTATATAAAGCTAACAGAATTAGATTGCGCGAAGTAGAGTCCATACAATCATGGATTACTTGAATATTTTGTGTGACAATGATCAGAAAGAGCAGACACAGCAGACGCGAAAGACAAATCGAATTCAGTTCACTGTGGGCAAATTCGATGCTAATCAGGGATACCAGAATTATCTTCCTGATCCTGCTGCTAATGAAACAAAATGTGGATTCAAAATATGTGCACTTTGTAAAAACAAAGGCGAATCGGGATGTGAAATTTGTGGGCAAGTGCTTTGCAGAAAATGTATGTGCCTACAAGACCTTCCACCCAGCGAAGAAACAACTCACATTTGTCCACAATGTAAGAAAACAACGATCGCCTTTGGTGCCTCGTCCGACGAAGGAAGCATGTCTACTGACGACGACGAGGAGGACGCTAGCACGTCCGATGCAGAACTGTCCGATGAAGAAGGGCTTGTGCTTGATCTGTACGGCCTTGGGGGGATTGCGATAGCAGCAGCATTTTGTAGACCGAATCATTAATTAACACCCTCATAATTAAAGAGCTGGACAGTTACAGTGTGCAAATTTGGTAGTTTTTATTTTTTGTTGTAATGTTGTAAAGCGCGGGAGATTTCAGCATTGATTTTGCTTTAGCAAACTTGCGAAAACATTTTGGTGGATTTTTTTCCCGCGCTCCAGTTCGTCTAACCCGCGGGAGAATCGAGCTGAGAATTTTTTGCCTCCAAGTTGACACACCGAAATTTTCGTGTGAATTCTGCCGCGCTTCACCGACTCTAGTGTAGCTCTGCGGCTATGGCCGTTTCGAGGTCTCTGCAATAGTCTGGCACCACTGCCGCGTCTGTCGACCTGCCGACTCGGCCGCGGCCGAGCTCTCTCAGCGCAGCTTGGAGGGCCTCTGTGCTCCAGTAGGCTCGCTGCGACATGTGTGGGAAGCACTGGGCTCGAGAGAACGGGTGGGTGCGTGTGCGAGCATCTTCTCGGCCGGTTGCCGCCTCGGAGCTCTCCTCCAGCCACGCTCGGTTCATTCGATGGTTGTGCGCGTCAGGCACACTTACGCTGCCGGTGGTGTCACGTGGGACACGACGACCTGTATGTCCAGCGAATTGCTGCTTAGAAGTGCGCCATTCCACGTCGTACTGGCTACTATCCGGACCACCACACGATCTGTCGATCGCTGCCTTCCACGCGTCGGCTGCGTTGAGTTGGACCATGATTCCTCTCAGAAAGCGAACGTTGATGAGTCGGTGTAGTCCGCGCCGGATACAAGCTAGTCGGAGCTCCAGATGAGCATCGGCGTAGTCTTGGCGCACGGAGTGCCTTGTGTAATGCCGTGGCGGAATAAGTTGTATTTCTTCGATCTGCCTTGGCGGCTTCCCGTAAGGTTCGGCTTCGGTGTCTGCATCCGTGAGCTCAGCAAACTCGGCGAGGGGCGGTGCCTCAGATGCCAAAGTTCGCTGCGCGCACTCGACGCTCAATTCCCAGAACCGTTGTGGCTCGATGCGGTAAATGCGTGGTAAGCGCCTGCTTAGGTGCGCCGCAATCCGCTTGGCTTTGTCTGCGACTGCGGCGCAGATGGCTCGACGCAGCCTCACATCTTCTGCTGACTGCCCCCCACTCCTTCTCCGGACCCGACTGAATTGGACCCGTTCAATGTCGATGTAGAGAGAGGCGTTTGGCTGAGGAACTGTGAAACGATTGTCTACCCGAAGCGCAGCAGCCATTTGCAATAGCGCTGCTCTAGCTTACAGATGATTGCCGCACCGCGAACTAATCGGTGTCAACTTTAATATTATACGATGCCAAAGCTAGTTGGCTAAGTTATCTTTGCGCCTCCAGGCCAATGGCAATGCAAGTGTCTCGGGTCGCTCGCCAGGTGTTTTCCTCCTTAGGATCTTCCCCTCTGACCTGATTGTTACCTTGAAATTGAAACGGCTGCTAGCGTCGACCACGAGCGCATTGGGATGCAGTGCTTTGGGCATGGCTCGTCTTTCCAAATGCGCGTGTTGGTGGACCGATAGGTCGATTTGGCAACAAGTAATAAATAAACTGGAAAAATAAAAAACTTCGAATTGGAACAAGAGGCCTAGACACAGCTGAGTTCGTCGATTGAACTCCCTACATGTCGGTGGCGCTTGGAAATTCTGAACGAGATATGTCAAACGGGTGTCGGGCTACGGGTGGGTGTTACAAGGCGTCGGATTCGAATTTGAACCGAGTGAGAGAAGAGCGCTTGCGTCGTAACCGCGAAAGCGCAAAGGGATGCAGGGCGAAAAAGAAACGCGAGTATCAGGATCTCTTGCACCGACTTGGTCAGCTCGAGAAACAATATACTCGCCTAAAGGAGGAGAATCAGAACTTGAAAACCACACTAAACCAAGCGCTGTCTAATAGGTTCGAGGTAGGCTCTAAGGAGCAGAATCGATCTTTAAATTCCATGTATAACCTAGCGCTTCCAGGTGCAATCGACACAGGGAATATCGAGCAGTATCTTGCTGACTTCTAACTGATCAGCTTTGTAGACGATTGAAAACTATCAGAACCTTTTAAAAGCGATTAAAAGCTATCAAAAGCTATCAAAGCCTGTCCAAGAATCGTAGCCACTGAGATAAAGGGATTAAAATCATAGAAAGTCGGCAAGCGGAGAGAAGATTCTCCAGTTTACTTGGAGAGGGCCGTGCGAATTTTCCGTTCAAGATAACCACGGCAATGGGTCGTCGTATTGAGGATGCTTCCTGGGTCAGCGACCGCACAACACCACGTATCTGCAAAGACCTCAAACCACCTGGATTCTTCCGCCGCATTCGGCCCCGAGCCCCGGGCCTGCTTTCCAGCCTGGGCCCCGGGCCTGCTTTTCAAGCGCTGCAGGCGCTGATGCCAACTGGAAAAGGCCGTCGAGATCTCCCGAACGAGCACACGCGTGTGTGCGACTTGTGCGTCGACGAGATCGACACTGCGCGCTACGATATTGTCGGCTACGTCAATCATCTGCTGCCTGGATTTCAGTGCCATCTGTTTGTGTTTCAGCGACCGCGCCTGTCGGAGTTGCTGGAGACTGACTGCGACACTGCCGGGTGCATTACCTCGGATAAGCCCAGCCAACGAGTCCTTGGACACCGTGAGTGTCGTGGCTCCCGCATTCGCGTTTGCTGAAGCGAAGCACTTACCGAACGCAAGCAGCGCGTCGATCTGTTTGCTCTGGCACGTAACCAGTTCCTCGATGTGCGATCCAAATTGGACACTCACGGCGCTCGTGTTGGCTGCTTCCGGGGTCAACGCCACGTTCGGTGTTGCGAGCATCTCCCGGAGCGCTTCGTGTGCCTCTCCGTCGCACACCAGCGGTATTTCGAGTGCCACTGAACCGACCACCCCGTCGACCACCCGACTCAGCCTGAGTGCCTCGATTTCAGAAGCGACAGTCTCTTGTTCGTCCTTTTCGTACAGCTCCTGGGTGGCGTTCTTCGCCCAGCGGGTCGCGATCAGATCGAGGGTGTGCGTGAGGATTAGCTCGAGATCGAATGTGATCGCCGCAATCAAACTTTGGATGAGCTCGGTCGATTTGAGGGCTGCCTTGATGTCGAGAAGCACGACCGCTCGTGGTGGACGCACTGTGTCTATCCCAGCCGCTGTCGCTTTGCTCACTTGGGTAGTTTCGATAGTGGCAGCCACCGCCTTCAGCCAGCATTCTTCTTCAGAGGCAGCGGACGAGAGCTTTCTTTGACCCGCTCCGTGCACAGTGTGGGCATCGACTGCTACCAGCACCCGAAAGGCAAGGGCCGCAGTCATTTCGTGACAGAATTGCCGCCGATGTAAATTCTCGCGGGCAAGGTAAGTCCTCGGGACAGTTTCGTCCGAATCATGAGGTGACCCCCCATTTGCTTGCGTGTGCAAAGTGTCGGAAGCGACGAACTCCCTCGCTTCGCATCCAAGGGAACGGCTGACCCCTTGGACCGAGCGCCAGACCGTGCGTGTATCGGTCCATGTGCATGCACAGGCGTAAACCGAGTTGTGGTTGCTCGTGATTTCGACAGTCCGGTTCCCTCTGGTGGTGCGGCTTCTCACACGCCAGGTCTGCAGTCTGTCCAGCGGCGAGTTGGTCGGGCCCAGACCATGCCACTGCAATTCGCCTACCTCGATGTGGGGTGCAAGTGACAGTGCCGGGCATTCTCGCGACTTGCTCAGTGTAAAGAGGCCCGATTCGCTCAGATCTCGACTGCGCAGCGGTAACCCGATGATCACCGCATCGTCCGATTCGTAGGCCCGACTCACAGTGTCTACTGCCCCCGCCCCTTTCTGTGAAAATATCTTCCCTGTGGACAGTTGATAGCCAAGTAGCGAATTTTCCGATCGCTCGTATTGGAGCAGCACAAAGTCGTCAACGAGCTCTTTGGACCAAGGCACAGTCGCCGGGCCCCGGGCTACGAACAAATGCCTGCCTGCGTCAGGAGGGGCGTAAGCTTCCGGAGAATAGAGGGGTTCTGCGCGGATCATATTCGGATTGGAAAACATCATAGTCAGCAGGATACCCAATACAACAGACCGCAAGAGTGCGCCGCCACAGCATCGGTAAGAAGCTACCATGTGACAATGCCACCTAAGTCGCACACACGACTACACCCACTTTATTATAGATAAAGTACCGAATATACAAGGTAGCTAAATACATAAAGTACTCTGAGTACTTTCAAATCTTTCAATTTTCGGCGCCTCTGTAGCACGCCATCTCCGCTTCAAAACTTGCCACCTCCTCGGGCCGCACCCAAAGCCGCCAGTCAAGGTACTCGAGCGTAGCAACTTCGATACGTTCGATTTCCTGCACACTATACGAATCGAGCAGCCGCAAAGCTTGCTCTTCACGCACGTCAAGCTCCTCGACAGTGAACCGTTTGATGTGTTGCGGCGGAATCTGAACCTCGCGCATTCGCATTTGTAATTGGGTGTTACGGGACGAGATCCGTTTGTCGAAGGTGATTCCGCATATTTCGGCAAACTGTTTCAAATCCAAAGGATTGTCTTCGTGATATTTGACCGCGCAGCAGATCGTCCCTGCAATCAAACGGTGCACATTGTAAGGCGTAATGCCACCAATCAACGGCTTTATCCTTCGCATATAAACGCCGGCGATGAGCAGACAGGCCGGTGAAATGGACATATAATGCATCATCCGATGAAGGTAGCACCCAATACCAATCCCCGGCACATCAGTGGCATCGTAACGAGTGTATTCCGTCGCATTGGTTTTGAGAGCCGCCACGTCGTGTATGCTTTGCCGAATAAAGGTCAGCAGCGCGACGCCCGCGTCATAGAGTTGGTTATCGGTGCAGCAGCTGCAGCAACTCCATCGCTGTGTACAAAGCGCCACCCAACCGTCACACTGTGAAAATCCAACTTTGGTAAGCGCAACAGGGTCCAATATCGGGGTGGCACAGTGGTTCTGGTTGCAATCTGGTTTTGGATTGGGTGAATTGCGCGAATCAGACGAGTGGGGCGACTTGCTCGGGTTGGTGTGCACTCTAAGTTTTTGGGTCACTGGGTGGCATACTTTCATGCATTCACCACCCATGGCGCCTTCAGCCTGCGCCATTTGTCATAAATACGAATGGCAGCGAGTAGACTGTTTCTCGTTTTTTTATTTGGTAGAGTTGCCAAAAAAATGTTCTGTTGCCAAAAAATGTTCTGTTGCCAAGAAAATACATGAGCTGACTTCGTACCCAAAGTACCAGCGTCCGAGGCGTTTCCCTCACCCAACATTGAAGCAACACGACAATGTGCTCACCAAAGAAACTCGAGGGCGAATACACCCACTGGCAGCGATACCACTGCGTGTGTTGTGGCGAGCACCAGACAGAGATGGCTGTCAATGTTACGACGCCTGACGTTGAATATGGTATGGTGATTCAAGTTCCCGATAGCAAGCAGGTTCGTCAGGAATGTTGTCATCAAAGCCTCATACAGGCAACTGTGCCAGATATGCTAGGGCGATATGAATACGGCGATTTGGTGTCGAGGGGAAGGTTCGTGGTAACAGAGCCAAACGAGACTGAGATCCAAGTCACATGGATGTCCTCGGAGAAGGACGAGGAGAAGAACGAGTAGATACTGCTTTAATCGTAGCGAGTCTAGTCACATTAAAATGGGGTGCACCCCATCTGCACTACTTTATTCACATCCTAACTAGTTCCAATTGGCTCTCTTCCTCGCTTCCTTCGGTGTGTTGTTCTGGGTGCGGCTGCTGTGCCGTGTATAAATTCAGCTGCATTTACTGCATTCCAACTAGCAAACATGCAAAACGGAACCGAACAACCACTCACTCGCTCTCTTCCAGCGCGATCACTAGGCGATGGATTCGAAAGTTATCCTTGGCGATGCCAGACTCCGGCGGGGGATGTAGCATTTCGAAATGGCACCGGAGGCTCGGGTGATCGCGGAGAGTACCCACGAGTTTCGTTTCTTGGTCCGTGACACGAGCCGCCACCCCTTGGCTCAAACCCACCCCAATCGCCAGAATCGCATTCCACTGGACTGACCCCAGGTACTTGCGCATATTGTGCAGCGGCCCGACTTGGACAAGCAGCTCGCGCACATCCCGCCGCTTAAAGATGGTCGCCTTGGTTAACTCTGGGCTCACGGTTACCCAGGACATGGTTCCAAGTCGTGCACACCACCCCACTGGAAGTCACCACGTGCACTGCCAAGTAGATCAACTCAAATAGTCGGAACTTGTAGTCGTCGCCACGAACATCCTTGTCGATTATAGCGACACCCCATTTGATCATGATTAAGCCAACCCCAAGGAAAGCCCCAGCTACGATTCGGCCCCAAATCCATCCAAAGCCAGTGTCTATAGCACACGCGGCTCTGATATTTACGCCCGAGCGCACAGCTAGTGCGAGCACTAGGCAACTTGTAGCAAATGCACTGAATGCCCATACAACAAATCCGACACTATGAATCGTGTCAGTCGCCGATGTAACCATCGCCACACCGCTGCACACCAAAGCACCAAGCAGTTCCACGCCGCTGCACGCATAGACGCCCACCGTCCATGCGGTGTGTTGCCCACTATCTTGCTCTGAGTCCAGTTCTAGCTTTCGCAGGAAGCGCCGCAGTATTTCTATCTGGACAAAGATGAAGTAGGGATAACTCAAAGCGATCCCCTGCGCAAACATTGCAGCCCCTGTGGGCTGGGCGACAATCCTTGAGAAGGACGATGGCCCTTTTTCGTCCCAGCAGGCCTCCCAGGAGACGACGTGGCTCGTTCGATTTTTCAAGTGGTCTGGTAACACCAACTCATCCCCACTACCAATGCTACAACTGACGAACGGGCTAAGAAGAACGATGAAACCCCCCAGGAGGCATCCCACGATAAAGTACCTTCTCAGCCACAGCGCATCGGGAGACTCGCTAGAGCGGAGCGCCGTGTATCCGTCGGTTGGGGTGCTCCCGCTATCTGCATCTGGGGCGGCTGCAGACGGCACGACGCCATCGTAGCCCAGGCAGTAGGTGGACTGCAAACTGCCGTCGCCCGAGGCTTCCTTATCGCCGCGCATACACTCGTTGCCGATAGCTACAGGGATGCTAGATATATTTATAATATTATAATACTTGGTAGGTGAGTGTCGTAACGATTTCCCACATCTGTTGCCAAAATTCGGCCAAGACTTTCTCTGTTTGGGGTTTCTGTTGCCAAAAAAACAAAATCACCCGAGTATAAATTCAGCTGCAGTTGCTGCATTCCAAATAGCAAACATGCCAAACACAACCGACCAAGTAGCGGTTGAAGAGACCAAAGTAACGGTTGACATCAGGTTGGGGTCAGATGGCGAACTTCACACTTTCCGAACCGAGACCCGCAATGGCATCACTACCACTTCCCACTCCTATGGGGGAAAAGCGGTCATTGGACCGAGGTGTTCTTGCTACAATCAGCAAACTGAAAAGCTTTCACCGGCTACTCCTTCAAAGTAGTTGGGTTTTAAGTCTGGTAGTTGCTACAATTCCTAGCAGTCTAAATAAACTCGTTTTGGACCTAAACCTATTAATCGAAAATTTTCAGAATTTTTTTGGATTTCGGTGGGCTCCGGGCTATATAACTCGGTGGCACCAACATGGACTGTGTCTCTCTCGGTTGTAAAATGGATATCCAGGCTCCGATTGCTCATTTGAACGGCTGTGAGAGCGCCGATGCCGCTCGATGTATGCGCCGAGAGCTATGCCCTTTGAGTGGGTTCGAGCCCTCGGACGGCTTCGAGCCCTCATCTGATTCGGATAGCGCGAGCCTCCACGACGTGCGCACCGACAGCCCCTACTCCGTGTCATCACCTCTGGCGGTGAGTCGTAGTACTAGCATAACACTTGAAGACGATACTAAACACCCTAGAGACACTAAAGACGCCGAAAGTTTAGCCACAGACAACGCCATTGCGGCATCCGAGGAATCCGAGGAATCCGAGGAATCCGGGCGACCCCATCAACCCTGTGAATTCATCCTGGAACCAAACCCGAGCAGATTTGTGCTCTTTCCTCTGCAGTATCCCGAGCTGTGGCATGAATACAAAAAGGCAGTCGCTAGCTTCTGGACTGTGGAAGAAATCGACTTGACCACGGACATTGTCGACTACAAGCGCCTCAGTGCGAATGAGCAGCATTTTGTGTCGCACGTGCTTGCCTTCTTTGCGGCCAGCGACGGCATTGTCAACGAGAATCTCGTCGAACGATTTGCGGCGGAGGTCCAGCTCCCGGAGGCGCGATGCTTCTACGGTTTTCAGATCGCGATCGAAAACATTCATAGCGAGATGTATTCGCTGCTGATCGACACACTCGTTAGCAACGACGAGCAGAAGCACAAGCTGTTTAACGCAATCGAGACAATCCCCGCCGTTCGGAAAAAGGCCGACTGGGCGCTTAAGTGGATTCACAACGGAAGTTTCGCGGAACGCTTGATCGCCTTTGCAGCGGTGGAGGGCATATTCTTCTCGGGGTCATTCTGTTCCATCTTCTGGCTCAAGAAGCGCGGCCTGATGCCCGGCCTCTCTCTCTCGAATCAGTTTATTTCTCGCGACGAAGGTATGCATAGAGATTTTGCATGCAAGCTATACCAGATGCTGGAGTATCCCCTCCCTCAAGAGACAGTTCACGGCATCATAGGCGAAGCAGTTGCCTACGAAAAGGAGTTTGTGACCGAGGCGCTCCCGGTCAGTTTGATTGGTATGAACGCCGAGCTGATGTCTCAATACGTGGAGTTCGTTGCGGATCATCTGCTTGCATCGCTTGGGCTAGAGAAACTTTTTGGTACCCACAATCCTTTTGATTGGATGGAGCTAATATCCCTAGAGGGCCGCACAAACTTCTTTGAGAACCGGGTCTCCGAGTACCAAAAGGCCGGGGTCATGTGCACCAAGGAGGAAAACAGTTTCGCCCTCGATGCAGATTTTTGAAGTATCTGGATTGATCTGAGCCGTAGCCCAATGCTTTCGTGTTTTTAATTGCTAGTAATTGATAGCAATTGATAGCAATTGATAGCAATTGCTACCATATTTATTAAACAGATCACGCACCAAGCAGCTTGTATACTTCGCTAACAAGGTAATCTTCTACCGACTTATCCTCTGGTATATCATACGTGCATATCGCACCGGAAGTCTCGTTCTCCGCTTGTAATGTGATGTAAACGTGCGGGCCGTAATCCAACCGATCTTTTGTGTACCAAGCGAATGCGGTGAACTCAAACTGGCTCAGAATTTCGCTCAACTCTTCCTGGAGTTGCTCCTTCAATTCGTCGCTTAGTTGCTCGCTCAATTCTGGGTTCTCTAGACTTTGCAAGTATTCGAGAGGCACGTCTTGATCTGCGCATGTTGCGTAATAATCCGGTTGCGTCCATGGCAGAGGTAGGCCGAATTTCGACAGCGCGAGTTCGAAGCTAGGGCTCCCCGGCCATCTCGGGCCGCATCGAAGCGGCACTGGCGGGCGCACTGGGTCCGAGCAAACAACTCTGTTCGATTTGTTCGATTTGTTCGATCTGCCTCGCTTTCTTCTGCCCGCAACATCTTCTTGTGATTGCTGCTGTAGGAAGGTGGCGACATCTGGTGGTAACTGTTGATCGGTGTAGTAATTGGCCAGTTGCCCGCTCGCATCGTCGATACGCTTGCAGGTATCGTCGTTCCATTTGTCCAGATCCAAGCGCAGGCCACGCATTGACACCGCTTCGCAAGGCTCGGGCGGTGTGGTTTCCAGCGCTTGCTGTGCGTCGAGTAAATCGTAAACCGACTCTTCTACTGCTCCCTTGGTCGCCGGAATTATCATTGTAGGCTTTTTATGCGGTGGATCAACTTCACTCGAAGTAATTTTCGTGCCGTCGATTTTGCGCAGCTTCCTTCTGCCATTGCGGCAGGCCGCACCATCTCTGGGCATGTTTTGCATTGCCTCTGTTTCTACAGCCAGAATTTAGTTATTCAGAAGACAAACTTTTTTTTGGCAACAGTTGCCTCGTTAGTATATAACGACGACTGTTACGTTACAAGTGATTTCAACTCGCTTACTACGAGTAAAATACCCTGCACCATGCGCGTGGATCGACTTTCTGTGCTTCCGGTGGAATTGTGGGACTTGTTGTTGCAGCAGCTTAAAAGGCCCAGCGTGCAAAATTTAAAGCTGATTAAGTTTCCAACTCCGATCAAAACATCGATTGCAAGGAACCTGAGCAAAAGGATGACCGACGCCGGCATCCGCGCTAAGGTCAAGGAAGCTTGCGCACAGGGAGCTGACATTAGCGGCTGGGATGTGTCCGAAGTTACTGATATGCGCAGCCTGTTCTCGACTGCTCACAACTTCAACCAGGATCTGAGCCGCTGGGACGTGTCTGCCGTGACTGATATGGGCTTTATGTTCTCGAATGCTCGCAGCTTCAACCAGGATCTGAGCAGCTGGAACGTGTCTTCAGTCATTGATATGAGCAGCATGTTCGCGAATGCTCACAGCTTCAACCAGGATCTGAGCGGCTGGGACGTGTCTGCTGTTACTGATATGGCCTGCATGTTCGCGGATGCTCACAACTTCAGCCAGGATCTGAGAAGCTGGAACGTGTCTTCAGTCATTGATATGACCTTCATGTTCCATGGTGCAGAGTCCATGTTCCCGGTCCATGTGCTATCTACCTTTTCCTGAGTAGTAACAGTGCTATGTGATACTGCTAGCAAATTGTAGTAACTGCAGCTACTAGCAAGGTGAATAAACTCTTTTGCACTTAGCGCCGCGCAAGGTTTAAAGGTTATGCTATCATACAATATCAATCAAAATTAATCAAAATCATACAATACGGTGGTGCACTCGTTCGCGAAGTGTCACCAGCATGGCGTCGTGGTCGCTCAGAGCCGCGCCGCTGTGGGAGAGGGGAAACCCGCCCATGTTCTTGCTGATATCGAGAAAGACATTCGTTGCTGGCGCATTGACAACAAAGTTGTCGTACGACTGGCGGCCACTCGAAGTTTCGGTGGCCTCATCAAAAAGCACGTGCCACGAAGCGGGGCTCAGCTTGATCTCTTCTGGGTTCATGTTGAAATCCCCGCCGATTAGATGCGTGCAGAACTCGCGCTGCAGCCCCCCGAAGTTGAACGGGCGCCGCCTTTTGAGCTCCTTGGCCCAGTCGAGCTGTTGCTCGTATGCCTTGAAGAATTGACGGGTCTGCACAAACTGATCGCGCGGTCTGTTCCGGGGTGGGAAATGAACCGAGGTCACAGCGATTCGTTTTGCGGCAGCGTCCGCAAACCTTTCGTCCAATAAGAAGACGGTGTAGGGCGCGTGGTCGTTCTTTGTCTGTGCGCTAGAATGGTGTGTAACGGCCGCCTCGATTGTGATACCCTCCTTCACCAAAGCGGCGTGATATTCGGGCTGTGTGTTTGCAGGGCCCACGCCAGACAGCTCTGAAAATCGCACCTGGTAGGTGGCCCCACTGGCCAGTTCGAGTGCAGTCTTGAGCAAATCCACCCGACGCCGACCTACCGTTTTGCTAACCTCCGACAACATGATCACATCTGATTGCAGCTCCACTGCCAACCGGTAAGCACATTGTTCGAGTAAACTCGATTTACTCGCATCTTCGACGAACCCCAGTTTGAGGGAATTCCAGCAACACACGGTAAGCTCGTGTTGGCTGCAAAACAGATTTAAGAGATTTGGTGGGTCTCGTAGACTGACGTAGGACGAGTTAGACGCTGCGCTGGCTGGACTCGGGGGATCGTTCCAGTTTGCCGCGTCTTCGCCGCGGGCGCCACCCTCACTGTCACCGCTCGCCTTGCCCGGAGCGGATGGGGGCATCGACTCCTTTGCCACAAGTTTGAAGTTTTTTCTCGACTGCAATTTGAAGCTAACCTGATTCGATTGGAGGACCCGAATTTTGGTCCCTTCGATAGCAGTGACAGTGCCACGCGTGCCTTTTCCCGTCCCCTTGATTTTCTCGACATTGTCACCCAGTGCAATTGAGTCGGCAATGCGCGGTTGGCGACTTTCCTTGAATTCCTTGAATTGCTGGGGTGAAATTCCTTGAATTCCTTTTTGCATGTTTGAAGAAGCAGCCATTCGCACAGTTTTGCACCATTGGCCGGATTTCTTCTCCGGGTACTATAACTACTAGTGTCATCAAAAGTTCATACTAAACAGGCGCAATCTGTTGCAGAACCAGTGCAGCCTCCGTATGTCTACTGCTGACATGCAAGAAGACGAGCTAAGTGAAGACGAGCTAAGTGTCGTCGAAGGACTGGGCGCCTACCAGTTCGAGTGCCAAGTGGCTTCACGGCCAGAACATATGACCCGAGTGAAAACCCGCAATGTGCAGCCGTGTGCAAACTCCGCAGAAACACGAAGCCACCGTCTCTTCCTTCTATTTGGCAAAAGCACCGTGCTTGGCTATGTGGAATACACTTGTCTGGGAAGTTGGATCTATGTGGATTGGATAGCGAGCTGGGGCCGCGAGCATGGCTGTGCAGGGGTTGCAAGTCGCCTTCTTCGCGAAGTCATCTGCAGATGCCAGCAAGACGAGGTGAAAATGATAGAAGCACGCTTGGTCCACAGAAAGTGCGACCCGGTCTGGCTTCTAGCAGCTGAGCAAAACCTGTTTACCAAAGCTGGGTTCAAGTGTCGCTACTGGATATGGGAGAAGGATCAAATTTTGTATGATATGAAACTCAAACTCAATCATGTTTAAGTAGTTCACCCAGCGTCTGCATTAGGGTAGACACTACACCAACCACGGTTAACGGGGTTGTGCTCGATTTCATCGCCATAATATGGTCTGTGGCCATAATCGCCATAATATGGTCTGTTAGACTGCGCATTGTAGTATGTTTATAAAAATCACGGGCGACGATATTTACCCCAAGTACTCGTGTCAATTTACTTGCTGCGATCGCTGCTTGCTTGTGCGTGAGACCCACTGCTTGCCAGGTTGTTGCGCAAGAGTGCATGTGCCACTTTTTGACTCGGTTGGTATCAGCCAAACCAATGGGTGAAACAAATTACCAAACAAATTAACAATTTTTTTTACCACCAAAAGCGCGGGAGATTTGTACCCCTTTTTTCTGTCAGAAATTTCGGCGCCGAAAATCCGGGGTAAATTCTCCCGCGGGTTTTTTTTGAAAACCCCGCGGGAGAATGAGTTCACTTTTTTTCTTGAAACTTTTCCAGCTTCCAAAAGCGTGTGTTATTTTGCCGCGGGTTTTTCAAGAGCCGTTAGAAATTCTAGAATCAACTGCATTTTTTGGCAACTACTTAATAATCCAACCAGAGGGCACGTTGGCCTCGACCTCCAACATGTCTGCCAGCTGCTTCCATGGGAGCAGCCATCGCCAGAAGCTGAGCATCGATTCTCTTCCAAGGGGCGTTGCTGACCTGATTATTCCATTCCTATCGTATGATGCACTCAAGCTCTGCATCGAAACTAATCGAGCCTGCGCTTTGCTTGGGGGAGAAGTTGATAACCAGAGCGGTGTTCCAACCAACCACACACAGTGCAGACTTTCAATGCAAACGACCTATCTCAAGAAAAAGCATCCGCTACAATGGGCAACAATTGTAAAAAAGGAGAAGTTGCGAATCGTAGGCACTCCCAAGATACTCCCCCCCTTGCGTGCAAGCGACGAGCAACTCGAAGCCCTCGATTCGGTCACCTTTAACAATGGGAAAAAGGGCAAGCCGACAGACGCACATCTGCGATGGAGGTGGCTGCAAGAAACCGCGCCAGTAGATCACAGAAAGCGCTTTCCTGGCTTATCAGAAGCCAAGGTGCGCCTCACGACTGCTCCTTGGGCTACAAGAGGACTATATGATATAGATATAGCAAAGCCAGGGCACCCTAGGTTAACCAGGGCACAGACGATCGAAGCAATACGAGAGGCATTTGAAACCAACAAGCAACCAGTCATGCGCAACTTTTATGTTGAAGATAAGAAATGGAATATTTGGTTGAGTTACTTAGTGAGCCAAATCGAGTTTTGCGGTACCAATTTGGTTGTTTTTCGGAACTGGATGCTGAAGTTCGAGCTGTCGAGCGGAAGTTTGTAATTTAAGATTTGTCAGATTTTTCCAATATGTTCCAATATATTTCTATTTAATTTAAACAAACTAAGCGGCATGGAAGCTCCAAAACTGTAAGATTTGTGATTTTGCAATTTTGTAATTTTGTAATTACCAGTGATC
>MDTC01220399.1_pt1 | contig 15032 bp, 13 predicted proteins | sample 811181 | NCBI WGS metagenome assembly MDTC01 (sample SAMN05326644, study PRJNA326480) | marine metagenome | isolation source: seawater | place: Pacific Ocean: North | collected 2011 | reverse complement strand
CTGATGAACAAAAAAAACTTTTTGGTATAGATAAGTTAAACATTAAAAGATCTGAAATTCCTGCAGTAACTCACGTTGATTATTCAGCAAGAATTCAGACTGTTACAAGAGATACTAACAGTCGTTACTACGATTTAATTTCAAAATTTAAAGAAAAAACTGGCTGTCCAGTAGTAGTTAATACTTCATTTAATGTTAGGGGAGAGCCAATTGTAAATACACCAACTGATGCCTTTAATTGTTTTATGGGAACAGAATTAGATTATTTAGTCATTGGTGATTGTATTTTAGATAAAAAAAAACAAGATCCACAATTGAAAAAAGATTATAAACAACAGTTTGAATTAGACTAAAATTCAATATTTTTAATAATATTTTCAAATATTATTTGTGTACCTTTTTTATTCCAATGTATATCCCCATATAAAAAGTTATCTAAAACAAATTTCTTATTATCATCAGATTTAAAGTAATCATACATACTTAAAAAATTAATATTTCTAGATTGAGAAAAATTTTTCCAGTGTTTCTCATGATAATTGTCTCCATATATAATTTGAGTTGGCCATGGATATACGACTAGAGTAGATGATATATTGTTTTTCTCTAATAGGTTAAATAACTTTTCTAAATATTTTTCAGATTGTGTTAATCCATTTTTAACTTCAGAAAATTTTTTATCATTATAAGTCCAAAATCCTCTATCAATATGAGTCATCCTATAAAACATAACATCATCTCTGTTAGTTTCAAAAAAATCTTTATTTAAACTTTTAGTAGTCTTTAATTTTAATTTTATATAATTTTTTGAAATTTCAGTTTTATCAGAAAGTAAATTTAAAAATCTAAATGTTACTGTGTTATCACGTAAAAATCTTCCAAATGAGTAAAAATTAGTTTTTAATTTTCCTTGTTTTTTTCTTTCTTCATAAGTTAAAATATTTTCATTTTCGTCAAATTGAATAAATAATTCATCAAAAATATCTGAAACATCTAGAAATATAATAGCTTGATCAAAAGTATAACCTTGATTAATAAAATATTCTGTTTTTTTAAAATAAATACTTGGAGAATATGAACCGACCGCACTGTTCAAAATCTCATAGTTATCACCTAGGTATGAATCTAATAATCCAGCTAAAGTATCTTTATAGTTAAGACCTGACCCTTCAATAAATGAATCTCCTATTAGTACAATTCTCTTTTTTTCTGGATTATTTTTTAAAACAGTTCTATTCTTTTTATCAATAAACCCAATTGAATTAGTAATTATTCTTTTGGTTAGTTGTCCACCCCATTTTTCCTTTTTATCAATATTAGGTAAAATTCCATGATGATAAATTTTTGATGAGACTCTCCAATATTTATCCTCCCAATCTATTACGTCCCAATATAAAGTATTTTTTAATAATAAATTTGAAATTATAAAATCAAAAAATAAAATAATTAGTATAAACTTTAATTTATTCATTTATAATTTAACTCTAAATTTATTTGTAATAGATAAAATGATTAAAAACATAAAAAAACTTATATCAAATTTTTTTAATTCACTAAATGGTTTAAGATTATCTATGAAAGAACATTCTTTTATTTGTGAAATTTTAATTGGAATATTGTTAATCCCAATTTTAATTTTTATTGAAACAGATAATTTCATGAAAATACTCATTATAGTAATTTATTTTTTACTTTTAGCTTTTGAATTAATGAATACCTCTATAGAAAAACTTTCAGATAAAATAAATAAAGAATATGACTTAGATATTAAAGGTATAAAAGATATGGCGAGTGCAGCAGTTTTTATTATTTTATTAATATTAACCTTCTTAGTTTTAATTTCAATTATATAGAATCAAATTATTTAACTAGATTTACCGACTATAAACTTTTAAGATACTTTAGAACTAATTATTTGTCATATAATTTTATAAAAAACACTTTTTATGTTGAAATTTATAAATAACGAAAATCTCATCAATCTTTTTATTATTATATTATTTACTTTAAGTTCTTATTTTATTTTTCAAAACTTTTTTAATGAGGCAGGATATTGGTATGATGAATGGTGCACCTTGTTATCTGCTGATCCAAATGCTGATTTAGAGACAATCAAGGAAAGACATAATGGAAATTCAGATAAACCTTATGAAAATGTACCAATAATTTACTATTTGGTATTAAGATTTTTTTTTCAAATCTTTGGATATACAGCAGAAAATGGAAGAATTTTCTCGCTATCTTTTTTAATCTTTTCCACTGTAACTTTTTATTTTTTATTGCAAATTTTTATAAAAAAACAAGAAAGTTTATTTGCTAGTTCTATTTTTTTTTCAATACCTATGATTATTTGGATGTCCAACGAAACAAGAGTTGATTTATTTGTAGTTTTTTTTGTTCTATTAAATATATTTATTTTTTTTTCAGTTATAAAATCTAACAGAATAGATTTAAAATTCGTTTTATTAATTATAAATTTAATAACACTAAGTATTTATCCTTTAACTTTCTCAATTATTGCTGCGCAACTTTTTTTTTTATTAGTTCAAAAATTTATAAATAATTCAAAAAATAATTTAACTATATGCATGATAATTCTATCAGTCATTCTATATTTTATATTTAATTACGATTATTTTTTGGAGAGAAGCTTAAATAGAAGTTATCATTTTGCTACATTAAATTTAAACTTTTTTCTTCTTTATTATTTTAATATTTTTTTTGGCTCAGTTATATTTGGAATTATTTTTTTTTTAATAAGTTTGTTTTTCTTAATATTTAAAAGAAAATTTATTATTAAAGACCAATTGTTATTATTTTGTTTTATATCAATTTTATTAACTTACTTAATGGTTATTATTTCATCTATATTTGTTACACCTATTGCAGCTCCTAGGTACATTATTTTTATCATTCCGATTATTTTGATATTTATTTTTAAATGTTCAACTTATCTTAAAAATAAAAATATATTTTTTATGTTTTTGTTTTTTATATCTACTCTCAATATTTCTATTAATTATGATAATAGACATATTAAGAAACCGCACACAATTCAAGCTTTGGAAATTATTAAGGAAAAATCTTTTAATAATATTATAGCATTACCAAATGTTGTTTTATATCAGAATTATATTTCGACAGTATCAAAAATTAAATATTACAATTTGTTTTTTAACTTTGAAGAAATTCGAAATGAAAATGTAAATAAATTTGCTGTATTATGTCTTTATAAAGCTAGATTTGCAGGTGATCAAGATTCCAATAATTATGAATATTGTAATAAAGATTATATTGGATTTGAAAATTTTGAGAATATTGAAATTCCAGACTATAAAATAAGATTTTTTAAAAAGAAATAAATGAAACAAAATTTTTTTTTAATTAAATTGAATAAAAAGTTTATTTTTAATTATTTTTTTAATTTATCAATTATTAACTTTTTAAGTTTGCTATTTTTGTATGATACAGACTCATTAAACCAAGGACTTATCTCATTACAATCATTATTTTATTCTATAAACTCGTTTTTAACTTTTTTTTTTCTGATATTAGAGTTTACTGCATCAATATTACAATTTTATGGCTTAGATCATAAATTTTTAAAAATAATTTTTCTTGATATCAAATCTATAAATTTATTATTTGTTTATGAAATACTTATTACTATTTTTTATTATATTATTTTCTTAGTTTTAAGTTGTTTTATAATTTTCTTTAGAGACATCATCATGAAAAAATTGATAAATAAGAAATTTTTCTTATCAGTTTTGACTATATTCATTATTTTAATTTCTATTAATATAGATTTTAATAAAAAAATTATTGATAAAATTTATAATTTTAATCAAAGTTTCAAAGAATATTCTTTTTTTAGAAATGATAATTGGTTTTTATATTATGAGTACAATCAAGTAGTCTCTAAAAAAGAAGATTTTTATATAAAAGAAAATTTTATTAATGATTTTTCAAAAATAATTTACCCAAATTTATATAATAATATATTTATTATAATTAATGAATCTTATCCAAATTTTAAAAATCTTAAAATCAAAAATAAATTATTTGATTATATTAATGATAGAGAAGTAAATAATGATTTTGAAATTAAAAAATATATAACCGATTGGAGCAAAGAATACTCTACCCAAGGCGCTGAATTAAAATTATTTTGTGGTAATAAATCAAATTTTATTGAATTTAAAACAAAAAATTTAAATGATTTTATAAACAACAATGATTGTTATTTTAAAAAATTTGATAATTTTCATAAAATATTTATTCACACATATTTAAAATCATCATTTAACAGAAATAGATACGTATCGTTTTTTGATGAAACATTCTTTTTCAAAGATTTGAAAGATAAAGAACTTGAAATATGTCAAGGCAGACCATTTACAGCATTTTGTGACCATCAATTAGTAAAAAAATTGAATGAATTTAAAATAAATAAAAAAAATATGATTATTTATTTGACTGTTAATAATCATATACCTGTTAAATTAATTAAAAATATAAATGAGGAATATTGTAACAAAAATTACCCCCTTAATATTAATGATCAATTTTGTTTTATATATCAAAATCAAATTCTTTTTAATATGGGGCTAAATAAATTTATCAAATCATTGTCTAAAGATGATCTTTTAATTTATTATTCTGATACCCCGCCAATTTTTCCAATTAAACATAGAATTCATTTTGAGGATTATATAGATGTTTACACTTTTACAAAAAAATAGAATTTTTTTTACTTTTATAATAATACTTACGATTTTATTTTATATGATTTTTTTTTATGAAAATAAGTTTAAAAAAAGAACTTTAATATCATTTGAAGATACAAGTTATAATATAGATGAGTATAATAATTTTATTAAAACATTTAATGATAAAAGCAATTTTGATAAAAGTTTACCTATAATTGCACATGCGGGTGGAGGTTATCAAGATTTAACATACACAAATTCAATTGATGCACTTGAGTATAACAAAACAAATTATAAATTTTTTGAACTTGATTTTTTTTTAACTGGTGATGGTAAATTAGTTTGTTCACATGATTGGAATATAAATTTAGACTCATTTTCTAAATTTGAAATTTATATAGAAAGAAATGAATCTTATAAACCATGTACTTACAAAACATTAAAAAAGTGGTTAAAAGTGAACCCAAATAAAAGAATAGTAACAGATTTTAAAAACAATAATTTGGCTGGATTAAAATTTATTGCCAAAAATTTTGAAGATTTTGAAAAAATATTTATTCCTCAGATTTATGATCCCAAAGAATATAAGAAGGTTAAAAACATTGGTTATAACGATATAATTTGGACTCTTTACAGATATACTAATAATAATAAAAAAATAATTAAGCTTTCAAAAAAAATGGATTTGTTTGCAATTACTATGCCAAAAGATAGAGCACAATCTGAACTCCCACTTCTTTTAAAAAAAAATAAGATTAAATCTTATGTTCATACGATTAATTCAATGAAGGAATATTTTTTTTATACAAATCATTTTAAAGTAGATCAAATATATTCAGACTGGATTAAATAATTTTTTTAAAATATGGATAAATTTTCTATTGTGATACCCACTTTTAACGAAATAGATAATATTGAAAATTTAGTAAAGAAAGTTTCTAGTAATTTAAAAAAAAATATTTTTGAAATTATAATAATAGATGACAATTCATTAGATGGTACAAAAAAAATCTTAAAACATATAAAACTAGAAAATAAAAAATTTAATTATTTTATAAGAAAAAATGTTAATAGAGATTTATCAAAATCAATAATTTTAGGCATATCAAAGTGTAAATATGATAATATAATAATTATGGATGGTGATTTACAACATAACCCAAAATATCTACCCAATATCTGTAAGATTTTTTCAAAAAAAAATTTTGATTTTTTAGTATGTTCCAGAAATTTTAAAAAACGAAATGGTTTATCATTTATAAGATTTTATTCATCTAAATTATTGATATTAGTAATAAATCTTCTGCTTGGTAAAAAGGTTTCAGATCCTATGAGTGGTTTTTTTATTTTCAAAAAAAGTTTTTATTATTCTAATAAAAATTTTATATATGATAAGGGGTTTAAAATTTTATTAAACTTAATTTATTCTACAAAAAAAAAATTAAAGATATACGAAAAAAAAATTATTTTTGAAAAAAGATTTAATAACAAAAGCAAAATGAATTTTGTTGTCTTATTTCACATATTAATCTCATTAATTTATTATTTTAATTTAAATAAAAAAAGATAAGGGTTTTTCTTATGAACTTATCAAATGATAAAAGTTGTGGTTGGATAAAAGACCTTCCTCATAGGGAAAATATAAAATCAATAAATAAAGATGAATTTTGTGATTTTTTGATTGTTGGTGCAGGTTACACAGGTTTATCAGCAGCAAGACAATTATCTAAAATTAATCCAAATTATAAAATTATAATAATAGATGCACAATTAGCAGGTGAAGGTGCTAGCGGAAGAAATTCTGGATATCTTGTAGATAGCACTCTTAATGACAGTTACAATTTTAAAAGAGATATTGATTCTTATAAAAAAAAATTAAATATCTATAATTTAGGAATTAAAACAGTTAAAGAATTTATTAAAGATTATCAGGTTGATTGTGATTGGAATGAAACTGGAAAATATTTTGCATCTTCTTTAAGTAGAGATTTAAAAAAAATTGATAAATTTAAAAAGATATTGGATGAATTAAAACTTGAAAACCAAATATTTGATAACAAACAACTCAGCCAAAGATTAGGTACAAATTTTTATAAGATAGGAATATATACAAAAGGGGGCATTTTATTACATCCGGCTAAACTTGTTAGGGCTATGATAGATGTTTTGCCTGAAAATGTTAATTTACTTGAAAATTCCTTTTTTAATTCTTGGAAAAAAAATAGTGGCAAAATAGAGTCTACTGTTAATAGTAATAAAATAATTTCAAATAAAATAATTTTTTGCTCAAATGCTTTTTTATGCTCTATGAATATAAAAAAAAGATTTAATTTTCCTTTAACACTTACTGCTAGTTTGACGAGACAATTAACTGAAAAAGAATACGATATGATAGGAAGACCAAAAGAGTGGGGTGTATTACCAATTCGTTCAATGGGCGCCACAACAAGGTTTACAAAAGATAAAAGAATTTTAATTAGAAATACTAGTGAATATAGAAATCCTAATTTTATGGATCAACAAACATTAAATAAAAGAATTTTTATTCATAAACTGGGAATAAAAAAACGTTTCCCATTATTGCCAGATAATATTATTTCATCAAGTTGGTCAGGCGTTGTGTCGAGAAGTAGCAATGGATCACAAATTTTTGAAAAAATGGATGATAATGTTTTTGTAGCTGGAAGTTATTTTGGCTCAGGCATTGGAGCTGGAACTTTATTTGGTGAACAAATAGCATTAATGGCAACAAATCAACAATCTGAAGAGATAAAAATTATAGAGGAAAGAAAAAAACCAAAGAAACTCCCTATTAAACCTATTTTAGATTTTGGTATTTACTTAAGACTTCTTTATGAAAGAATAATAGCAAGAACTGAAATTTAATAGACCTATTTTATGGAAAAAAAAATATTACAAGCAAATGAAGCTATAAAAAAAGGTAAATTTGATGAAGCTATATTAATTTATAAGGAAATTTTAAAGAATAAAAATGATATTCCCGAAATTCATTTTAATCTTGGAATGTTGCTTAAATCTCTTAATAGATTGGTTGAAGCTGAAAAAAGATTTTCAGAATCAATTTCATTAAAACCAGATTTTGCAATTTCTCATTATCAAATGGGTAATACTAAATTTAAATTACAAAAATTTGATGAAAGTGAAATTTGTTATCAGAATGCAATTTCATTAAAAACTAATTTTCTAGAGGCTTATATCAATTTAGCTAGAGCACAAAGAGAACTTAGAAAGTTTAAAGAAGCTGAAGATAACCTTAGAATAGCTCAAAAATTAAATCCTGATTTTCTTGAAGTAAATGTGTTATTAGGTTTAATTTTATTCGACTTAGGAAGATTAAGTGATGATTTGAAACATAGGGATTTAGATAAATTAAATGAGGCAAAAAAAATTTTGTCAAAATCTATTAATACAAATCCAAACTACGCTTTTGCACATCAAAATTTAGGACTAGTACATCAAGAATTGGGTAATTTAAATGATGCAAAAAACTCTTTCGAAAAGTCATTAAAGTTAGAACCAAATTCATTTCATGCAAATCAAAACTTAAATATTCTATTAAACCAAATAAAAATATTAGATAAAATAGGAATTGATAATAACAAAAAAAATCTAGACAAATCTATTTATCTAAAAAAATTTAGTAAATTACCGTTTATCACTCATAAAAAGCCTACAGTAGAACTCATTGAATTACTTTATAAAATAGACACAACAGAGCTCAATAAAACTAAAGGAGGCCCCTTATATGGGAATGGTAAAACTTCAAATTATAATTTGTTGGATAATGACAACTTAATTTTAAAAGATTTAAAAAGAGATCTTTTAAATATAATTGAAAAAGAAACAACTTCAAAAGTTTTAATAATTGATTCTTTTTTTAATATATTAGGTCAAGGAGGGGGCTCTGTTCCTCATCACCATCTTAATAATTTTGATAAAAATTTTGAATTGGATAAACAAAAGTTTAGTCTTACTTATTATCTTTCAGTTGGAGATCAAAATTGTAATGAGCCAGGAATATTTAAGATTTATGAACCTAATGATGAAGTATTACCTTCAAATGGAATGATTATGATAATACCATCAAGTCAAAAACACTCTGCAGTTTATGGAGGGAAAAAAGATAGAGTGATGATTGGAGTTAATTTTTATATATATAACTAGCACATAAGTTTATATTTTTATTAAATGATTAAAAATTACGAATTTGATATTATAGATAATATAAAATATTTATTTATTTTATTTCTATCCTTCAACTTAGTTTTATCGATATTTATTTTTTTTGAGATATTGTCCTACAAAGTTTGTGTTTCAATCTTTTTTTTCTTTTATCTTTATTTATTTTTATTGTCTTTAATTAACCTAAAAAGGAATATAAGTTACCTATATTTTATATTATTTTTTTCAATTTATTGGTTAATATTTTTTGTTCCAGCAATTAATGCTCATGATGATTTGAGTTCTTATTTAGTATTTGCAGAAAAATTTATTGATATGGGTAGTATCCCAGAGGAGACTTTATCAATTAGAAGATCTTATAATTTAGGAGGATCTTTCTTGTTTAAAGGAATTTTAAGTAAATTTGATCCTAATTATCTGAGTTTTTTCGAACCAGTATTAGGTATAATATTGATTTCTATATTGATTTTAAGTTCCAATATTAATGCATCTAAAAAATTTCTTTCTTTATCATTATTAATGTTTTGTCCTTTTTTAGGTTCAAAAATACTACTTAATACAGAACCAGCATTTATGATGTCCTTTTTTTCATTGGTCTTAATGATTCTTGTTCATGATTATAAAAATAAAAAAGATAACTCAATTGTTTCACCACTTATTTTTTTTACTTTAATTCCCCTAATCTATAGACCAACTACTTTTTTATTTAATATACTTATATTGACTGGTTTTTTTTATTATTTACTGAAAGTTAATCAAAAAAAAATATCAGCTTTAAAAATTTTATTTTCAAAAAAAAATATCATAATTTATGTCATTATAATTATCATTTTTTACCCTTTTATTTTAAGCTCTTTTAAAAGCTCTGGAACTTTTATTTACCCAATTTTAGGCAAAGGATGGCAAAATGAGTCAGTAATTTTTTCGGACTATCCTCTGAATTATTATAATTCAATAAAAAATTTAGAAGATATAATTTATTTTCTTAAAATTTTATTTTTAGATAATTTCTTTCTACCTCTTATTATAATAGTTGGCATTGGTCTTTATTTAAGAGAAAAAGATAAGATATATTTGTTTATAGTTTTTTGTTTTATCTTAAATTGTTTAGCAATATCATTTTCAATAGGAGTAACCTGGGTCATGAGATATTCTTTTCCAATATTTTTATCAGTGATGTTGTTTTTTATAATCTCTTATAAAAAAGAATTATATATTAGTAAAAAATTTTTACATTTATCTTTTATTTCATTAATAATTTTTGGACTTGGTATTTATTTTACTGTTGGTGAAAAAGTAAATTTGAAAAGAAATAACTCTAAATTTTTGGGATATAATAAGAATCTTATCTCTCAAATTAATCAATTAGATAAACAAATTAATTTTACTGATAAATTGTTAGTAAATTCAATTTTTAGTTTAGCCATATATAAATCAGGATTTAAAAACATTGTTATTTATGACACTCCACTTGTGATGCAACCTTGGATTAAAGATAATGAAAATCTTGATGATTTTGGTAAATTTGAGAGAGAATTTGTGAAATATTACAAATCATTAAATATAGATTATTTTATTTCTGATCATATTGTTCATAAAAATCAAAAAACATTTTATAGATTAATTAATAATAATTTTGAATTATTGTTTAATAAGAATTTAGACACACCACAAGTTCATGATTTAAAATTATATATTTATATACTTAAAAGATAACAAATATGATTTATAAATTATTTTATTAAATTTAACTGGTAAAATACAAAACCTTATATAAATATAAACTTTATCTAATCAAATTATAATGCAAAAAAATAAAAATATTTTAATAGTTGGAGCTGGAATTCACGGGTGTTTTTTGGCAAAATATTTAAGTGATTATAATTTTAATATTTACATAATTGAAAAAAATAATGATCTTTGCTTAGGTGCATCAAACGCTACACACAATAGAGCTAATAGAGGATTTCATTATCCTAGATCTGTCCAAACAACTAATGAATGTAAGATAGCATACGAATATTTTGAAAAAAATTACAACAATTTTTTAAAAAAATTTCAAAGTTATTATTGTATTGAAAGGAAATCAAAAACTCCTTTCAAAAAATATGTAAATTTTTTTAAAAAAAATAATTTGAAATTTGAAATAATTGATAAGTCAAAATATTTAAATAAGAACAATCTAGAAGGAATTATAAAAGCTGAAGAAGGATGTTATAATCATGGTAAAATTAAAAAAATGCTTAAAAAAAAAATGCTGAATAAAAAAATAAATATGATTTATAATTTTGATATTAAAAAAATATCTTCATCGAATGAAAAATTAGATTTAATTTCAAAAAATAATAAAATTTTTTCAAAAAAAATAGATTTAATAATAAATACTACATATGATAATTCTAACAAAATACTTAAGATGTTTATAAATAAAGCCAAATTGGAAAAGTACAGACATCAACTTACTGAAGTAATAAGAATTAAATGTAAAAAAAAGTATCCGGGTATAACAATTATGGATGGTCCATATGCCACTATTATGCCTCATATTGGAAAAAAAAAAGAATATCTACTTTATGATGTAACTAATTCTATTTTAAAAACTTCAACCAAACCTATTGAGAAAATTATTAAAAAAACAAATTATAAGAAGATAAAAAAAAAATTATCAAAATATTTAAATTTTACTAATGACTTTAAGTATGTAGCTTCAAATTATGGAAATAGACCTGTTCCACTTAATGATAAAGAAGCAAATAGATCTACAAAAATAATTGAGAATTATTGTTCTAATAAGGTTAAGTTGATAACAATAAGAGAGGGAAAATATATTTCTGCCCCATATATTTCTAAAATGTTATCAAAAAAAATTTTAAAATATCTTAATGAAAAGTAGATCAGCTCTAATTGGTTATACAGGTTTTATTGGATCTAATTTACTAGACTTCAAAAAAACATTTGTAAGATATAATTCAAAAAATATTCATAAAATTAAAAATCGAAAATTTGATATAATTATTTGTGCAGGTACTTCATCCAAAATATGGATTGCAAAAAAAAAACCAAAGGAAGATAAAAAAAAAATTGTAGATTTAATTAATAATTTAAAGACTGTTAAAGCTAAAAAATTTATTCTTGTTTCCACATCTGAGGTTTATGGAAAAAGTAAAATTTGTTTGGAAACTAATCAAAACTTAGAAAAAGTAAACTCGAATTATGGTTTGAACAGATTGATGCTCGAAAATTTTGTGGAAAAAAAATTTGAAAATCATTGTATTTTAAGATTACCAATTGTTTATGGTAAAAATTTTTCAAAAAATTGTATTTTTGATTTAATTAATAAACATGAAATAAATAAACTAAATGGTTCTGACTTAATTCAAATTTATAATGTCGCTAACCTAAAAAAAGATATCAAATTTGTGATTAAAAATAAAATTAGAAAATTAAATATTTCCAGCAAACCATTAAAATTAAGCTTAATAGCAAAAAAATTTTTTAAAATTGAACTAAATAATAAAAAGAATTTTAGAACAATAAATATTAAATCAATTTATGGAAAATATAATGGTTATTTTTATCCCGTAAATAAAACTCTAAGAGATCTATTAACCTTTTTAAAAAAAAATAAGATATGAAATTTTGTATATCAAATTTAGCTTGGAATCATAACGAAGAGTCAAAAATTTTAAATTTGATTAAAGATAAAATTAAATTTTTAGAGTATTCTCCTTCGTTATTAGTAAAAGACTTTCAATCTAAAAAGAATATTTTAAAAATTAAAAAGATCTGGAAAAAAAGAAATATTTCTTTGTATTCAATGCAGTCAATTTTATATAATACCAAAAATACTTATATATATGGTAATAAACTTCAAAGAAAAAATTTTTACAATGAGGTTAAAAAGAAAATTATACTTGCAAAAAATTTAGATACTAAAGTTATTGTATTTGGATCCCCAAAAAATAAAAAAACTTTTGGGAAAAAAAAAGTTATTTTAGACAAATTATCTTTAGAGATGTTTAGAAAAATAGCATTAGTAAGTAAAAGAAATAAAATTATTTTTTGTGTTGAAGCTAATCCTCAAATTTATAACACTAAATATTTAACTCACACAATAGACGCAATTAATCTAGCAAAAAAAATAAATAATCCATTTTTCAAAGTAAATTTAGATTTAGGTACAATAATAAGTAATAATGAAAATATTGATTTTTTGTTAGGAAATTATTTAAATTATTTTGGTCATGTTCAAATTAGCTCACCTTATCTAACTAATTTATTAAGATATAAAAAATTTATAAAAATTTTTATTAAAAAATTAAAAGAATATAAATATAAAAAAAATGTTTCGATTGAAACTTTGAGAAAAAAAAAGAATAATTTAAATTATATAAATAATGTAATTAAAATTTTATTTTAAATCTGGATAATGCTTTAGTAAAATCAGATAACATATTAAAGAAATAATAGATTCTCTTAGTCATTTTAGTTTCACCTTCCACCCTTTCATAATATCTAACAGGTAAATCAATACATTTTAAACCGTAAAAATTTGTTGAAAATAAAATATTGTGTGTACCCCATATATCGTTTATTGAATTTTTAATTTTAAATTCATTAATTATTTTGTGGTCATTGGTAATAAAACACTGTGTTCCGCAAAGTGTATCAGTAATTTTTTCTCCAATAATATAAGATGCAAGTTTTGCAAAAAAAGTATTACCTAGAAAATTTAGATATCTCATGGCTCCAGAATATGGTTTATACACCAATCTACTTCCATTTATAAAATCTGCATGTCCATTAGAAATAGTTGAATAAAATAGATTTATATCAAACATGTTTACAGTCATATCAGCATCGAAGGTTACAGAATAATTTCCATTTGCAATTTTAAGACCTTCACTTACTGCAATACCTCTACCTTTACCAAGTCCTTTTGTTATCTTTATTTCTATATCACTATTCGTTAATTTGGAATCTTCCATAACCTTTAATGTTCCATCTGTACTTTTGTCATCTATAAAAACTATTTCGTAAGGAAAATTTAATTTTTCTTTACTTTCACTTATAATTTTTTTGATATTTAGCTCTTCATTTTTACAAGGGACAATTAGAGACATTTTTTGGTTTTGTCTTTTTTTGTAAACTTTCTTTCTCAAAAAAAAAACTCTAGTAACATTTAAATAATCAAAAAACGGTAAAAAATTAAATACAATTGAAAAAAATTTACTTAATAGTGGAATCCTAAATGGTAAAAAAAAATTATTCAAATTTTTTGATATTTCGAAATTTCCAGTTCTTAAAAAAGTATTTAAAGTATTTTCAGAAAAAAATAATAAATTGTAGTTATTAATTAATCCCAAAAAAGAAAATAGCGCAAAGAGAGGCCTCCAAAACCTTGAATAGTAATTAACAATTATTTTTGTTTCTTCATCTAAAGCATTATCTAGGCTATTAAAAAAACTCACTAAATTAACAAAATTATTAAGTGGCAAAGATAATATTATAATTTTCCATTTCTTATTTTTTTCAAAGTTTTTTGGATCTATTAAGTCTTCTAGCTGTTCTTCATTTTTAATGTTTAAAACTTGATCATTTTTTATATAAACATCAGGAATTCTTTTTAGAGCAATTTCTTGAAACAAAGCGTCCCATTTTTTTCTTAGAAAACTTTTATTATTCCCACTGTAGATAATTTTATTACTATTCATTTGAAATATCTTTATCAGGTTTTTCAAAAAATTATTAGTGTTGATTTTATTAAGGAAGTGGTGCCCCCGCACGGATACGAACCGCGGACCTATTGATTACAAATCAAAGAGTCTGAACTTTTATCAATTATTACCTTTGATAATATTATGTTTTAGAGTCTCGTCAACTAAGCTTTAATAAATCGACTACAAATCGACTACATTTAAAAAACTTGATTGTGTCATGATAAAGGATTTGGTATTCTCGGATTGTGAAAAAGATATTTTTGATTACTTTGTTTTGTGGACTATTAACATCATGTGCTAGCTACAAACCTTTGATTGATACCAGTGGAAGATCAGGAACGTTTGATGAAGATAAAGCAAAAGAAATAACTAATGATCTTCAACATTGTAAACAGTT
>MDTC01215657.1_pt1 | contig 15033 bp, 12 predicted proteins | sample 811181 | NCBI WGS metagenome assembly MDTC01 (sample SAMN05326644, study PRJNA326480) | marine metagenome | isolation source: seawater | place: Pacific Ocean: North | collected 2011 | reverse complement strand
TGGTTGTCGCCTTGGTAGATTTCTTGACGGCTCAAGGCTTCGCTCCGGGTGTGGTTTCAAGGGGCTATAAGGGCAAACTCAGCCGTAAGGGCGCGCTGCTACCTGCAGGGGCGGCGGCCTCACAGTATTCAGATGAAGGAGTAATGCTCAAGCACCGGCTGCACTGTCCGGTCGCCATAGCAGCCGAACGTACTCTCGGTATAAGCCTACTGCAGCAGGCAGGCTGCAATCTGATCATCGCTGACGATGGCCTCCAGCACTACGCCATGGCGCGAGATCTTGAGATCGCAGTTATCGACGCCTCCCGTGGCGTAGGTAATGGCTTGTTGCTCCCCGCTGGGCCACTACGAGAGCCTGTTGAGCGCTTGAGTGAGGTGGACTTTGTTGTCAGTCATGGTGGGCCTTCAGGACTATCGTCCCGAGAATACGGCATGTACAGCAGGCCATTGCGCTTTCGGCGCTTGAGCGACGGCACCACAGCGGCGGTAACCAGCTTTCACGAGCATTATCCCTGGGTGCATGCTATTTGCGGCATTGGTAACCCTGATCGTTTTCTCCGCTCGCTAACAGATCTGGGCATTTCGGTAGAACCCCATGTTTATCCTGATCATCACGGTTATACCGGTGAGGAGATAGATTTTGCCGGGGGTGTAACCGTCGTGTGCACAGACAAAGACGCAATTAAGCTTAGTGAGCTAGACATCAACCTGAGTCATGTATGGGCGCTAGAGATAGCGGCAGAGCTTGATGCCGAGTTCACCGCTGCCTTGATGGCGCGCTTGGACGATCTGGACATCGTTCCAGCCCAGCCCATCGAGCCTGTTTAGATGACTATTCACATCGTCATTCCTGCTCGCTATGCGTCTAGTCGCTTACCGGGCAAGCCGTTGGCTGATATTGGCGGCAAGCCCATGATCGTCCGTGTTGCACGGCAAGCAGCGCTATCCATGGCCGATAGCGTGGTGGTCGCAGTCGATGACGAGCGGGTGGCTGCTGCAGTGACGGCAGACGGTTGGCAGGCGGAAATGACTCGCAGCGATCATGTGTCGGGTTCTGACCGGGTAATGGAAGTTGCTGAGCTTCGCGGCTGGTCCGACGAAGACATTGTCGTCAATGTGCAAGGCGACGAACCCTTGGTGCCCTCAAGCGTAATCGATCAGCTTTGTCAGGGCATGCTGGATCAACCGGATGTTGCGATGGCTACTCTGAGTGAACCCCTACAGCACCATGCAGATTTTCTAGACCCCAATGTGGTGAAAGTGGTGGCCAACGAGGCGGGACTAGCCATGCTGTTTTCCCGGGCACCAATTCCCTATCCGCGTGAGAGTGCTGGTAAAGCATTGCCACCGCAGGCTGCGCGTCACGTAGGCATCTATGGCTTTCGTGTGGCTGCGTTACGACAGTTTATAGGTCTTGGGGAATCGACTTTAGAGCGTACTGAAATGCTTGAGCAAATGCGTTGGTTGCAGGCAGGCCTGCCGCTGCTAGTGATCGAGGCCAAGCAAAGAGTGCCTGGGGGGGTGGATACACCTGCAGACCTAGCGAGAGTGCAGGCGCTGTTTAGCCCCTAACAGCACCTGACCCGCGCTTTTGGTTGCCCATACCAGCTCGATTGAGGGCTTCCCAATCGCTGGTCTTAAGCGAACTATTGCTACTTCGGCTGCCTTTGTTACTTAGGTGCCATACGAATGCCACCGTCCAAACGGATGGTCTCACCGTTCAGGTAAGCGTTCTCAACAATTTGCTTGCTTAGCGAAGCAAACTCTGGGGGCAGACCTAGGCGCTTGGGGTACTGGACCATATCGATTAGTGGGTCGCGCACCTGATCCGGCGCGCCAGCCATCATGGGTGTGTTGAAGATACCCGGAGCAATTGTGCAAATGCGCACCCCTTGGCGAGATAGATCCCGCGCGATTGGCAGTGTCATGCCAGATACGCCTGCCTTACTCGCCGAGTAGGCGGCCTGACCGATCTGGCCATCAAAGGCAGCCACGGAAGCCGTATTGATGACGACCCCGCGCTCTAGCGCTTCGCCCTCGGGTTCGTTCAGCTGCATGATTGCCGCGCACTTGCTGAGCACAGAAAAAGTGCCAATAAGGTTAACCTGCACAATAAAATTGAACTTGGCGATGTCCAGTGCACCCTCGCGTCCAACGGTTCTGGACGCAGCACCAATACCAGCGCAATTGACGTTGATATGAATGGCGCCAAAGTCCTCCGCAATTTTGCTCACAGTGGCACTAACGGATTCGTCGTCGGTGACGTTGACCTGATAGGCCCGGGCATCGCCAAGCTCACTGGCAGTCGCTTTCGCTAGGTCTTCGTTTAAATCTAAAATCGCAACCTGACCGCCGTTGGCGATTATCATTTCTGCAGTGGCTCGGCCAAGACCCGAAGCCCCGCCAGTAATGACTGCTACTTTTCCCTCAATGTTCACAGGCTTTCCTTCTGTTGGTTGTGAAAACGCGGCTAGTATACCCTAGCGCCTTAACAGTTTCGGGCACTTTTGGAATTACCCATGCGTTTCATCGGCGAGTTTTTATCACCAACTCAAGCCTCTTGTTGGCTAAAGCAGCTAGAGCAGGCCGATTGGATCGACTGGCAGCGCGAGACCTTCAGCATTTTTGGACGCAAAGTGCAGGCCCCGCGTACTTTGGCATGGTTCGGTGATGCGGGCTTGAACTATCGCTACACGGGGCTAGACCACCACGCTTGGGGTTGGCCGGAGCCGTTGCAGGCGCTTAAGCGTGATGTTGAGCAAAAGGCCCAGCAGCCCTTTAACTTCTTGCTACTGAACCGCTACGTCGATGGTTCCGAGTACATGGGCTGGCATCGTGATGACGAGCGCGGCTGTTGTGGCAGCATCGCCTCCTTAAGTTTGGGCACGCCGCGGCGCTTCAGTATTGACGAACAGACTGGCGATGAACTAGCCCAGCGCAAAAACTTCGAGCTAGGCGACGGCTCGCTATTGATCTTTGATGGTCGTCAGCGGCACTGTCTGCGAGCGTCCAAAAAACTCTTGGGGCTAAGAATTAATTTGACCTTCCGGCAGATTAGCCTGTGATCCGAGCGTCAGCCCAGCTAACGAATACTCTCGCCTTGACGTCTATGGCGCAATACGCGGCGGATCTTACAACGCTGGAAGACGCCCAGCAGGCCATAGGCTACGCGCGAGAGCACGGCCTAGCTTTGCGTACCCTAGGGGAAGGCTCCAATGTTGTTCTATTGCCCCAGGTTAAGGGCCTAGTGTGTCGAGTGATGAACACTGATGTGACAGTGATCAGCATGGATGAGCAATACGTTAGCATCGAGGTGGGGGCCGGTAAAAACTGGCATGAACTGGTGGTTCAGACCCTTGCTGAACAGTGGTATGGACTAGAAAACTTAGCCCTGATACCGGGGTTAGTCGGTGCAGCCCCAGTGCAAAACATCGGTGCTTACGGCGTAGAGTTAGGGGAATTGCTGGAATCCGTAACGGTCATACGCGCCGATGGGTCGGTCCAAGAACTACCCACTTCTGCCTGTGCGCTTGGGTATAGGGACAGCATGTTTAAGCGACATTTTATCTCGAACGCTGAACCGCTTGTTATTTTTAGTGTGCGTTTGCGCCTTTACAGGCAGCCTAGAGTGAACTTGTCCTATGCGGAACTGGTAAAGATACTCAATGCGCGAAGCGCCGGACACTCTCTGCCTACACCAGAAGAAGTTGCCAAAGCGGTGATTGCTTTGCGCCAATCCAAACTGCCGGATCCTGCGCAGTTTGCGAATGTAGGCAGTTTTTTTAAGAACCCGGTCATCGATGAGTCAGTTGCCCTGCGGCTGCAGGGCCTTGGTGTCGACCCATATCGGTTTCAGGGGCATTTCAAGGTGTCAGCTGCGCGGCTCATAGATTTGGCACAATGGAAGGGCGTGCGCCACGGCGCTATAGGGTGCTGGCCTCAGCAGCCCTTGGTATTGGTCAATTACGGTGGTGGAACTGCGCAGGATCTGCTGAGTTTTGCCCAGCAGATTCAACGCAGTGTGCGGGATAGATTTCAGCTAGAACTGGAGTTGGAACCCTCCGTGGTGTCCTGACCATTTTTCGTACCACCAATTTTCACACCTTGAGCGCGCAGCGCGTCCTCTCGCCCCCGGCGTTTGACTTCTCGGGGGTCATTGCTGGCCCGAGAAGTACGGGTTGGTTTTGCAGCCGCCGGTGATTGTTGTGCCTCTTTTTCTTTAGGCTCGCTACTGCTCTCGGCCTGCACTGATTCATCAACTATGACCTCTAAGGTCTCGTCTGATTGAACATCGGCGCTAGGCCCAGCTTCTGCTTGGGTTTCAGTTTCTGCTTGCTCTTTGGTATCAGCAACGGCTTCAGCCTCTGCTTCTGTTTCGACCACCGTGTCTTGCCCATCGGCAGGGCCTTGACCGTCTTCTGCTTCTTTATCCGCTGAAGGCTTTTGGTCAATAGAAGACTCTTGATCAATCGAAGATTCTTGGTCAACCGAAGGCTCTAGGGTAGCGGAAGGTTCCTGATGCACTTCAAGCTCTTGTATCTCCGCTACGGTGCCGTGCTGCTCTACATTATCCGCTGAAGGCTGTGTATCTACCGGGCTCTCAATTGGGCTGGTTTTTGCACCTTGCGTTTCGGCGCCACTGTTCGCGGTTCCTTTGTTTCTATTACGCGGGTCATTGCTCGCTCGGCCGCTGCGGGGCGCAGGGCGTTCTGCTGGTGTGGCTGGTTTAATCGGTGTGGCTTCTTGCACAATCACCGCGTTTGGATTTTCTACGGCGCGCGGTCCCTTCGGTTGCGGTTCGCGTTGTACATTGCGGTCCCGCATCGGCTGTCGCTTGCTGTTGGCAAGGGTCTCTGCGGAGGGCTGACGCTCTGCAGCCGCAATCGCGGTAAAGTTTTCGTTGTCTGATTCCGTTTGGCTGATACTGGAGGCGCCAGTATCACCATCACTATTGCCACGACGACGACGGTCTTCGCGACGCGGCTTACGTCGTCCGTTGGTTTCGTCGCCATGCTTGGTAACAGCATCGTTTTCTTGCGCGATCTCAGACTGAGTCTCAAGCTTCTCTGCAGGCTTGGCGCGTCGCTCTGACTGAGCCCGCCCATTCGTTTCGTCTGTATTTTTCTCTGCGCGCTCATCCTTGTCGCGCCGATCGCTGCTGCTATTTCTGCCGCGTCGTCGGCCATTGCGGTCACTGTCTCTGCGTTCGCCGTCTCTGCGGTCGCCGTCTCTGCGTTCACCGTCTCTGCGGTTGCGGCCTTTGTTTTGCTGGTTGCGTTCCCGTTTTGGCTTTTCCTCAACTACGGGCTCATCCGAGAATAAGGCGGTCATCAGGCGGCCAAAGAAGCCAGGCTGCTTTGGCTTTTGCTCTATCTTGGCGGGTTCTGCAGCAACCGGCTGCGGGGGTGGTGGAGCGGAAGCCAGCTGCGGCTTGACTGCGGCTTCGCGCTTGATTGGTGCTTGCGTTTCTGCCGGTATCTCCTGCTGTTGGGCTTGGTTGGCCAGATCCGACAGCGTGTGACTGGGGATTTCACCCTCACTCTCTGCCTGATCGCTGCGTAGGCGTTCGACGAGATAGTGAGGGGTTTCCAAATTCATATTAGGAATGATGACAATATGTGTGCCGGTGCGCTGTTCAATATCTGCAAGATCGCTGCGCTTTTCGTTTAACAAGAAAGCGCCTATGGATAGCGGTACCTGCACACGAATAACCGCGCTACGTTCTTTCAGCGACTCTTCTTCCATGACTCGTAAAATCGCCAGTGCCAGTGATCGGGTATCGCGGATGCGGCCTTGACCATTGCAGCGAGGGCATAGTCCGGTGCTGATTTCCTCTAGGGAGGGACGCAGCCGTTGGCGGCTCATTTCCATTAGGCCAAAGCGTGAAATGCGACCGGTTTGGATGCGCGCCCGATCAGATTCCAGCGCATTGCGCATGCGTGTTTCGACCGCCCGCTGATTTGCTGGGTTGATCATGTCGATGAAGTCGATAACAACCAGGCCGCCGATGTCACGAATGCGCAGCTGACGCGCTATCTCGTCGGCTGCTTCAAGGTTGGTATTGGTGGCGGTTTCTTCGATATCGTGGCCCTTAGTAGCTTTGGCCGAGTTAATGTCGATAGACACCAAGGCTTCGGTGGGATCGATAACGATACTTCCGCCGGACGGTAACTTTACCGTGTGCTCGAAAGCAGTCTCAATTTGGCTCTCAATTTGGTAGCGACTAAACAGAGGGATTGAGTCATCGTAGGCTTTGAGTTTCGCTGAATAGTTGGGCATCACCTGAGCGATAAACGCTGAGGCTTCGGCATAGGCTGCCTCGCCCTCAACCAGCACCTCGCCTACATCTGAGCGCAGGTTGTCACGAATGGTACGCAATACAGCGCTGTTTTCTTGATAGAGCAGGGAAGGATTAGGTTCGTCTTGATCGGCATTTTGAATGGCCTGCCAGACCTGCAGAAGGTAGTTAAGGTCCCAATTCAGTTCCTCTGCGCTGCGACCGACTCCCGCGGTCCTGACAATAACTCCCATGCCTTCAGGAATTTCCATCTGCGACATGGCGCTGCGCAGTTGGTCGCGTTCCTCGCCTTCGATTCTTCGCGATATACCCCCGGCTCGAGGGTTGTTTGGCATTAAGACCATGTAGCGACCAGCAAGGCTCAAAAACGTGGTGAGTGCTGCACCTTTGTTACCGCGTTCTTCTTTTTCCACCTGTACCAAAATTTCTTGGCCTTCTCGAACCAGCTCTTGAATGGGGGCACGTGCGCTCGCACCTTTCTTAAAGTAGTTGCGGGAAATTTCCTTGAGCGGCAAGAAACCGTGTCGCTCGGAGCCAAAATCCACAAACGCAGCTTCTAAGCTTGGCTCAACCCGAGTGATCTTGGCCTTGTAGATGCTCGCCTTTTTTTGCTCACGGGCGCTGTTTTCAATGTCTAGGTCATAGAGTTTTTGACCGTCTACCAGTGCAATCCGAACTTCTTCGGACTGGGTAGCGTTGATAAGCATTCTTTTCATAATGTGTCCTAAGCGACTGCGCCGGCCGAGATGGCTTGCCGAGGCTGCTGTCGTTGCTAAAGGACGCTAGGTAGGGCTTTAAGGCGAAAAACCTTGCTCGCGAGAAGAAACAGCTGAAGCTAGTAGGAAAAGAAACCTTAAAGACCAAAACACATCAACCGCAGCAAGTATTCGCTGCAAAAATGTGCTTTATCGTTGAACCCATGGGCGTCTCGCCAGCTGCTATGGCTGTTTTCGACGCAAAAATTAGGTTCTGTCTTAGTCGTTCCTCTTACTGTTCCGGTTCAGATTAATCACCCCTGCAATAGCAGATTTGGTGAAGTTCTTTTGCCAGAGATCTCGATTCGGGTTATTTGCCGTCATCATGAGCCCTTGGCTGCTGTTCTTCGCTGCGGACTAATCCGCTGCCGACCCTTGGGCCGTATCGCTTTGCTCGCATCGATCAATGGCAAATTAGGTCGATGCAGCCTACTAAGCGTCTAAATTTAAAATCTGTAACTGTCGTTCACTAGTTTTTTAGTTAACTAAATGTTCGTTATGTCTTTTCAGCAGAACTTTGACGATCTGCGTGTCCTACGAATTCTCCCCGCGGAGCCGGGCAACCGATTCCTAGTCGGTTGCTAAATTCGCAGTACCCGGTAGCTAAGTTAAGGTGCCACCGGGCTTTGTCTTGACCCTGTCAGTTCAGTTCCGGCCTTAGCCTTGTCGTACTGAATTAACCGGATCTATTCCAGTCTGTTTAATCGCCTAGTTTCGCTCTTGTAAACCTCATTGGGTTGTGGCGGTTGTTCACGATCATGTGGTCGCTGCCCTCGGGCAGTTGCTTACTATTTCCTTCCCCTTCAAGCTGTCGCCTGATAAAGCGCCAGCTCAGAACCTGTATTCACTTATACGTCAAAGCCGCGAGAAAAATGTGTCGACACATTGGTTTAGGCTTTCGCGTAGAATGTCGAAACCGGCTCAGCATAAGGCTGCAATCGGTCGACAAGGCGATGGATATTAACAGTGATTGCTAAGCCCTTCAAACCCTTGATTTTTTCTCTGCGGTCGACCGTCTAGTGGGCGTCACCTTTGTAGACATTGAAGACGAGAATGATGTAGGTCAGCGTATCGATAATTTTCTGATGCGTCGTCTCAAGGGTGTCCCGAAGCAGAAAATTTACTCGATTTTGCGCAAGGGCGAGGTGCGCGTAAACAGTGCCAGAGTGAAACAAACCTATCGCCTGCAATACAAAGATCATGTGCGTATTCCACCGGTCATTACTCGGGCAGACGTCCCAACGCGCCTCAACAACGAAACGGAAGCGGTATTGGAAGCCAGTATCTTGTTCGAGGATGATGATTTTATCGCGATCAATAAACCTTATGGATTCGCTGTACACGGCGGCAGTTCGATTGCATCTGGAGTGGTCGAACTGCTGCGGGTGATGCGCACCCAGCCGCGCATTGAATTGGCGCACCGCCTCGACCGCGATACTTCCGGGTGCTTGCTTTTGTGTAAAAAAAGGGGGGTTCTGAAAGAGGTGCAGGCCGCTTTTCGCGAGCGCCGTGTGAAAAAGAAATACACGCTCATCGCTGCAGGTCCTTGGCCTACTAAGGTACGTACCGTACAGGATCGGTTGCTGCGCTACGTTACAGATTGGGGTGAACGGCGAGTGCGTGTCGATGCCGCAGGCCAGGTCGCGCGAACCGATTTTCAGATTGAGCAGCGGACTCAAGAAGCGACTCTGCTGCAGGCGACACTACACACAGGCCGCACGCACCAGATTCGGGTGCATGCTCAAGCCCAAGGGCATGCCATTCTAGGGGACACAAAATATGGCAAACAAGGTCCTGCTTGTGACGCACAGAGGTTGTGTCTGCATGCGTCCCGCCTCGTCGTGCCCCTTGGCACTGATCGGTTAGATTTGTCCGCACCAGTGGAGGCGACGATGCAGCAGGTTTGGCAGCAAATACAGTCTCGTCACGATGCGGACGCTACCTCCACGTAGGTCCAACCTCTGGTGTTGATGTTGAAGGCACGGGTGGGTTCAACGGGTCGAGGCCAAACTGTTGCAAGCGCGTCGCGACGGTTATCAACGGTAACCCGATAAGGGCACTCGGGTCGTCGGCCCGAATGAACTCAAACAATACAATACCCAGACTCTCGGCCTTAAAGGCCCCCGCCGCGTCCAAGGGCTGGTCCTGATCCACGTATTGAGCAATTTGTGCGTCAGTCAGCTGCCGGAATTTCAGTTCAGTGACGCAGACGTCGCTGGTCGACTGGGCTTTGCCGTCGGCGCTAATTCTGACGAGACTGACGGCGGTGTAGAACGTTGCGAGCTGCCCGTTAGTGGACTGTAAAGAGCGGATTGCTGCGGCCGCAGTCCCGGGTTTGCTGAGCAGATGAGGCCCGCATTGGCCGACTTGATCGCTGCCAATAACCACCGCACCGACATGCTGCTCAGCAATATGCATCGCCTTGCTCAGAGCGAGCCGCGTAGCGAGATTTGGAGCAGACTCGCCCACCAGCGCTGTTTCATCGATTTCTGGTGAAACCTGCGCGAACGGCAGTCTTAGTGATTTTAATAGATTGGCACGATAGCGTGAGGATGAGCCAAGAATGAGCGAATCGTTCAAAAGTTTACTCCAAGGCACTGGTAACGTAGTCGGCAGCGCAGTCGTTCTGGGGACTTACTGATTAAATGTCAGTCAAATCAGCGAGTTGAGTAAACGCTAAGTTGCACCTTGCCAAGGTTTATACTTTACACGCTGCGCAGAGGTACCTATAGTGGCGCCGCCATGAATTCCCAAGCCTCAGGCTCGTCGACCTACCGCTCTCTCGCGCAACAGCAAGCAGTAGTAACTCGCCTTTTGGACTCGCAGTTATTGCCGAGGTTTGCTCAAGAGTGTAGCTACTCAGGGCAAGTTGCAATTCGCCTCGCGTTTAGGCGAGATGATCAGGGTAGGGTGCATGTGGTAGGTACAGTGCAAGGCGACACAGAACTGGGGTGCCATCGCTGCGATCAAACAGTGCCGCGAAAAATTCAGGCGAATTTTGAGGCCTTGCTTGCTTTTGATGAAGACCAAGCCGCGACTTGGGCAAGCCAACAGGCTGACCCCGAAATCGTGGTTGTTTCTAGTGCGAACCTAGATGTGGTCGAACTGGTTGAGGACGAACTGTTGCTAGCGCTGCCAGATAGGGTATGCCTGGACGATGACTGTCCAAACATGCCAGCCATGTTTTATGGTGGTGATGGTTTAGAAAACGGTAGTGTTGAGACTATACAGGAAGACGTCGACGATAATCGGCGGCTACCATTTGCGGGCCTGAAGCAGGCGCTGCAGAATGGGGAAGACGACGCATCCTAAAGCGGTGACGCGCAAGAAGTAATACTCCTCGATAAACAGATTTAAGGTTCGAACAAAGGGACAACTAGTAATGGCAGTTCAAAAAAGCAAGGTAACGCGCTCACGTCGCGGCCAGCGACGCTCTCACGATTCTCTCCGCAATCCTGCTCTGTCGGTAGAGAGCACATCGGGCGAAACCCATCGACGGCACCACGTCAGTGCAGATGGCTTTTACCGTGGTAAGCAAGTTATGCCAGACAAGAGCTAGGGCCCTTAGGCTACCTACCGTAAGCGCAGCGCAGTCGCAAACGGGTACTGATGTACCTTGTCAGGTAAGCACTTAGGATTTCCTTGAAAATTGCAGTCGATCTAATGGGCGGCGTGGGCGCTGGTGATCAAAACATGCTTGCTTGCCATGCCTACCCTAGCCCAGAGGAACTGGTGCTGTTTGGCGATCCAGCCAAACTTGACTCTGCTGGGTTGAAATATTTAACGACGCGGGGAACGCAGTTCGTCGGCGCTCAGCATAGCCTTTCAGGTGTCGAGTCCCCCCGAGTACTTTTAAAGCACACCCTCAAAACTTCGCTGGCCCAATGCCTTGCTCAACTTGCCCACGGGCAGGTGGATGCCGTTGTCAGTTCAGCGGATACCAAGGCGATTATGGTGTTGGGCCGCCACCTTGTTGGCACAATGAACACGCTGCGCAGACCTGCTATTGCTAAGGCTTTTCAAGGCCCTTTGGGCCAGTTCTACTTGCTTGATCTCGGCGCAAATGTTGAATGTCCACCGGCATTGCTGCAGCAGTTTGCGCGTTTGGGTAGTGCCCTTTACCGGTCCCATGAAGACGGTGTAGACCAGCGCACTAGTCCCCGCGTGGCGCTGTTGAATATCGGCATCGAAGCCGGTAAGGGTAAGGCCGATATCAACATTGCCGCAGACCTCATTGCCAACGATGCGCGCCTCAACGGTGTTGGATTTTTGGAGCCAAGTGATCTTTTTGCCGGTAAAGCAGATGTTATCGTCTGTGATGGCTATGCAGGCAATTTGGTATTAAAGACTATAGAAAGTATGGCCTCGTACCTAGGCAATGAACTTAAGCAATTGAGTAATGGTCAGGCAGAAATGCAAAAACTCGCTACGAGTATTGACCCAGACCGGTACAATGGCGCGCTGTTTGCGGGTCTTAAGCACGTCGTGGTGAAAAGTCATGGCAGTGCCTCAGCGCGAAGCTTTTTGAGCGCGCTAATCCAGGGGCGAGATTATGTGCGCGCGCAACTGCCCGATGCTTGCCAAGACATGCTGGCAAAATAGCTGGCAACAAAAGTTAAGCCGCTGACGAATCACGGTTGGTTGTGCGCAGAAGTGTTACCACTTGAGGCGCGACATACACGGGCGGAAAAGGAGGATTTATGAGTACTGCAGGGACAATAGCCGCAATTTTTCCCGGTCAAGGGGCTCAAACAGTGGGCATGCTGGGTGAACTCGCCAATACTCATGCGTCCATTCAGGCGCGTTTTGAGCAAGCTTCTGCGGTACTGGGCTTTGATTTATGGGCGATGACCCAAGAAGGGCCTGCCGAGGTGCTAGGGCAAACAGAAAACACGCAACCTGCGCTGCTGGTTGCTAGTGTGGCGCTTTGGGATTTGTGGTCCGATGCGCGCAGCAAAGCAGACATGATGTCCGGCCACAGTCTTGGGGAGTACTCGGCACTGGTTTGCGCAGGCGCCATGACCTTTGAAGATGGCGTGAGGCTGGTGCGCAAGCGCGGCGAGCTAATGCAGGCAGCCGTGCCCAGCGGACAAGGCACCATGGCTGCTGTGCTAGGGCTTGAAGATGCAGCCATTGCTGAGTGCTGTGCGCAGGTCGATGGCAAAGTAGGTCCTGCGAATTTTAATGCACCGGGCCAAGTTGTTATTGCTGGCGCAACTGACGCAGTGACTGCGGCAATCGAATCCTGTAAGGCTGCTGGCGCGAAACGAGCAGTGCTGCTGGATGTCAGTGGCCCATTTCACTCAACCCTTATGCGATCGGCCGCTGAGGACTTTTCCGCCGCATTGGCCGACGTTGAGTTTGTCATGCCGCGGGTTCCTGTTTACCAAAATGTGCACGGCCAGATTGCGACCTCGGTAGAGCAAATGCGGGAACTGTTGGTAGAGCAACTGTATTCCCCCGTGCGCTGGACCACTTGCGTTGGCTCCTTGCTCGATGCGGGCGCAGAGCAATTTGTCGAGTGCGGCCCGGGCAACGTGCTTGCAGGTCTGGTTAAGCGAACTTCTCGTGCAACGCCAACCATCGGGTTAGCCACTGCAGATGGCGTGGCAGCAGCAAACGCGCTGTAGCGCTTCAGCAAAGGTTAAGAAGGATATGAGATGACAGAACGAGTAACTGCGCTAATAACCGGTGCCAGTAGAGGAATTGGTGCAGCGATTGCAGACAGGCTTCGCGAAGACGGTTTTTTTGTGGTTGGTACAGCAACTTCGGTGGCTGGAGCAGATGCCATCACCGCCCGCCTAGGTGAGCAGGGCCGAGGTCTGCAGCTGGATATCGCAAGCCCAGAGTCCGTTACTGAGTTATTTGCCCAAGTCAGTGATCTGGCAAGTGCACCGCTGATTTTGGTGAACAATGCTGGTATCACTAAGGACAATTTGCTTATGCGGATGTCGGAAAGTGAATGGTCTGAGGTTCTCGATACGAATCTTTCTGGCGCTTTTCGTGTCACCAAACCGGTATTGCGCGGGATGCTGAAGGCCCGCTGGGGCAGGGTAATAAATGTTGGGTCCGTGGTCGGGCGACTGGGTAATCCCGGGCAGGGTAACTACGTTGCGAGCAAGGCGGGTTTGGAGGGATTTACTCGCTCCTTGGCAATGGAGGTGGCTTCTCGCGGCGTAACGGTAAACGCAGTGGCCCCAGGATTTATCGTGACCGACATGACCGAGGCGCTAACCCAGGACCAGACTGCGGCCATGCTCGAGCGCATTCCGTTGGGCCGCATGGGGGAAGCAACCGAAATTGCCGCAGCGGTGAGCTTCCTTTGCTCTGAGCAAGCGGGCTATATCACCGGTCAAACTCTACAGGTCAACGGCGGGTTGTTTTTTGCTTAGCGCCAGCAAAATCCGAAGAAAGCCCATATGGTTTGTCAGAGTTGATAACTGCATCAAGCCGTAAAAGGTGCAAATGGGCTCTAATTGAGACCACAATGTTCCATAGCGCTGAGAGAAAAGTTGCGTCAAATCAACAAGATAATTGCAAAATTGACCGTTAGATAAGCCACTCACTAAGACCCATAGTTTGCTTGAATTGGCTATGGTGCCTCTATAGAATTCCGATCCCGTCGCGCCCAACACTATCTAGGGAGTAATAAGCCGTATGAGCAATATTGAAGAACGCGTAAGAAAGCTGATTTGCGAGCAGCTTGGTGTAAAAGAAGATGACGTACAAAGCGACGCCTCCTTTGTCGAAGATTTAGGAGCGGATTCGCTAGATACTGTGGAATTGGTAATGGCTCTGGAAGAAGAATTTGAAACCGAAATTCCTGATGAGGAAGCGGAAAAAATCACTACGGTGAAAGAAGCAATCGATTACATTCTGGCGCACCAGTAAAGCGTAAGTCCAAGTGTGCAGCACAGATACAAAAAGGGGCGCTATCGCCCCTTTTCTTTGCGCGACTTTTTTGCGCGATAATTGTAGCTTCGCGCCTACTAAGGTTAACCTGCGTCCTAGACCTGAGGTTTTGGACTCTGAGCACTGAAGTGGATATTTCAAAATGACCAAAAGAAGAGTAGTCGTTACTGGCATGGGTATGATCAGCCCGATCGGCCACAGCGTAGACGAATCTTGGCAAGCAGCGGTTGCCGGACAGAGCGGCATCGGCTTAAACGAGTCCTTCGACACCACAGATTATGCCGTAAAAATTTGCGGAAGCGTTCGCGACTTCGACATATCGCCCTATATGAACCCCAAAGAAGCACGGCGCATTGACAAGTTTATTCAGCTAGGAGTTGCCGCCGCAGCACAGGCCATTAAAGACGCCGGGCTTGAGGCAAACCCTGCCGACGCTGATCGCATTGGCGTGGCTATTGGCTCCGGCATTGGTGGTATTAACACCATCGAAACTACCCACGATACCTTAGTTAAAAGCGGTCCTCGGCGCGTATCCCCATTCTTTGTACCGGGTGTGGTTATCAACATGATCTCGGGCAACGTATCCATCGAGTACGGTTTTAAAGGCCCAAATATCGCTGTGGTAACAGCGTGCACAACAGGGACTCACAATATCGGCTTCGGCGCTCGCATGATCCAGTACGGTGATGCCGATGTGATGGTAGTGGGTGGAGCCGAGGCTGCCACATCGCCAATTACTGTCGGTGGTTTTGCCTCCATGCGTGCGCTCTCTAGCCGTAACGACGAACCAGAGAAGGCGAGCCGGCCATGGGACGAAGACCGCGATGGCTTTGTGCTTGGCGAGGGCGCAGGCGTACTAGTGATTGAGGAATACGAGCGGGCTAAGGCGCGTGGCGCGCAAATCTATGCGGAGGTGCTCGGCTTTGGTATGAGTGCCGACGCGTTCCATATCACCGGGCCAGCGGAGAGCGGCGAGGGCGGTGCTGCGGCTATGCGCAACGCGCTCAATGACGCCGCTCTGAATCCGCAGCAATTGGGCTACTTGAATGCCCATGGCACATCGACCCCG
>MDTC01172714.1_pt1 | contig 15034 bp, 12 predicted proteins | sample 811181 | NCBI WGS metagenome assembly MDTC01 (sample SAMN05326644, study PRJNA326480) | marine metagenome | isolation source: seawater | place: Pacific Ocean: North | collected 2011 | reverse complement strand
TGGCTGGAGGCTGGTGCTGTTGTCCGCCGTTTTGCTTTTCCATCGAAGCGACCAAAGCCCTTCAAGTAGCGAAGAAAATCATGGTCATCTGCTGACAAGACCAGGCGCATCTTACTAGAGAAGGTTTTTGGGAAAAGGCCGAGGCTGCGACTGAATGAATAAAATTCTGAGTCTTTTCCATACGCATCCGCGTAGATTTTCAAGACTTTTGCATCAGCGGAGCCCCTAATCGTCGCGGCTTTCGCATACCCTTCAGACTCAATCTTTTCGAGGTCTTTGGCCATCTTACCGAGGATTTTAGCCTCTCGCTCGCGACCTTCCGACTCATAGCGATTGGCGATTCGGATACGCTCGGAACGCATCCGCTCGTAGATCTTAGGAATGACCGACTTGACGTAATTAAACGTCTTGATCTGGAGCCCGTTAATGGTGAATCCATACTCCTTCTCAGCCCCGGTTCCTGCCCGATTGAGAATTTCATTTGCGACTTTTTCTCGACCGACAGCGATCTTGACCTCTCTAGCAGCCTCAGCCTCTTCAAGCTCCTCAGACTCATACTGCAACCGTCTTTGCGTATTTCTCAACGCTTCATATAATCGGTTTGCCGAGATGACGTTCTTCACGGACGCGTCGACCACACCGTCCAAAACGCTTTGTCCGGCGCTCTCAGTTCGCACAGCCTCATAAAAACGTCTCGGCTCCGTGACTTGCCAGCGGGCCCAGGTGTTCACTTCGATGTTTTCTTTGTCGATTGTCAGAAGGTCGCTCGGCTCCCCGTCCCAGTTACGCAGACGCCGATCGATCATCGTGACTTCTTGAATAAAGGGGATTTTAAATTTCAGACCGGGCTCTTTGACCTCGTCGACGACTCGACCAAATTGGGTCACAATGGCAAAATCGTATACCGGGACGACATACATTGATGCGGCACCAACGGCCGTTGTGACCAAAATCGCGGCTGTGATTGCGATCCATGCTTTCATCTTCATTTCGCTCCTCCCTTCTTGAGATCCAGGAGTTTCAAGACGCCATTGTCTTTATCATCGATCAACATAATATCGCCCACCTTGGGTAGGGATGCCTCCATTGCTTCCAGATAGAGACGGCGGCGGGTGATGTCTTCGGCCTTCCGGTATTCAGACAACACAGCAAGAAATGCGTCGGTTTCACCCTCTGCCCGGTTCACGCGACCAATCTTATACCCTTCTGCCTCTTTGACCACACGGTCGGCTGCACCACGGGCTGCAGGGATCTTCCGGTTTCTTTCACCTTCGGCTTCATTGACGATACGCGCCCGGACCTGCATGGCCCGGTTGACGCCACTGAAGGCATCTCGGACAGCATCGGGGGGCGACGCACGGCCCAGGTTGATTTTGACGATTTGAATGCCGCATTTCAATGCGTCGAGGCCTTGCTGCATCTTCTCTTTCACGGCGCTTTCAATGGCAGGCCTGTCGAGGGTCAATGCTTCATCGACCGAACGGTCTCCAATCTCAATGCGCATGACGGCCTCCGAGACGTCCCGTAGGGTCTGCTCCGGGTCTCGGACCTCGAAAAGGTAGTCCTTTAGCTTGTTAATTTTGTACCGGACTTCCCATGTGATCATAACCAAGTTGAGGTCACCCGTCAGCATGGATGCTTCCGCAATCACGCCCGGACTATTATAGTCGAATTGGCTCTTCACACCGGCGCTGAGTGTCCGATATCCAAATTCAGCTGAATGGACTGTTTTGACAGCTCGTTTGTGAACTTTGTCGATCCCGAAAGGCAGCTTGCCGTGAAAACCCGGTCCGTACACGTTGTGGATTTTCCCGAGACGAAGCACAACGGCTTCTTCATTTGCCTCCACTGTATAATAAGCGGATGAGCCGCCCCAGAGCAGCACGAGAACCAAAACAACCAACCAGAACAGCTTAAACATGCGTTCCGGATCGATGTTGATATTGAAATCATCGGGCGCACGTTGGCCACCGCCACCCTGCATATTTTTTACCCAGTCAAACTCACTCATCGAGAGCCTCCAATTAACTCATTACAACTCATCTACTGTGGATCGCACTCAAGTACAATGGACAATTAAAAGAAGTCACAGGCCGCGACTATTTAATGAGCCCTGATCCAGGTCATTTCACAAGGGCTCATCAGGATCGCGGCTTACGCCAACGCCAGACAAACCAAAGGACAGCCGCCATAATGATTGCTGCACTCACTTTTGGGTTACGAACAAAACGTACAAGAATCGGCGTACCGATGACGATCAGTGCCCAATTGAGGAATCGCTGAATTCGGAGGGTGGTCGAGGGCGCGTTGGTGCGACCGTCAGCAGGGGAGAAGGCACGTGCCGGATTGAGGTCGTAGTTTGCCCTTCGCTGTGGGTCTGAGAGAATTTCGTAGGCTTCGTTTAACTCTTGAAGTTTTGCCTCAGCGAGCTCGCGCAGAGCGTTATCTTGATGCTTGTCAGGGTGATAGCGGCTGACCAGTTTTCGATATGCAGATTGTATTTCTTTTTCCGATGCTGTCGGCTTTACACCGAGGATCTCGTAATAGTCTTTTTCTACCCCAGACATAGATGACCCATCAAAGGTTGGGCCGGCGGATCGCCAAAAGCCTAATCTCGCTCATGTCATCCATTGAGTATCGAATCCCTTCTCGGCCTAAGCCGCTGTCTTTCACGCCTCCATAGGGCATATGGTCGACTCGCCAGCTTGGGATATCTCCTATGATAACACCGCCCACCTCAAGTTCGTCCCATGCATACTGAGCTTTGTACAAGTCCCGGGTAAATAGGCCTGCTTGAAGGCCAAATCTGCTCGCATTCACCTCGTCAATGGCCGCCTTGAAATCATCAAAGCGGGTGAGCACAGCCACGGGCCCGAACACTTCCTCGCCATACAAACGTGTGTGCCTTGGGACATTTTCCATGAAGGTGGCATCGACGAATGCACCGTTCCGTCGCCCGCCACAGAGCAGGTTTGCGCCCGCGGCCTCGGCCTCGTCAATCCAACGTTTGACGCGGATGGCTTCATTCTCCGTAATCAATGGGCCGATGGTTGTTGTCTCATCACGGGGATCGCCAGCGATGAGCTGAGTGGCGCCCTTGACTAATTTGTCCCTCAATTCATTGTAGATGCGCTCATGTATCAGGATGCGTTGAACGCCAATGCAGCTTTGTCCCGACTGATAGAATGCGCCTCTGAGGATTCGGGCAGCCGCGTCATCCAGATCCCAGTCTTCATCGACGATACAGGCGGCGTTGCCACCGAGTTCTAAAATCACCCGTTTCTTGCCCGATTGACTTTTCAGCCGCCAACCCACGTCAGCAGAGCCCGTGAAACTCAGCAGCTTTAGGCGGGGGTCTGTTGTAAATGCACCGGCAGAATCACGGTCGCACGGCATAATTGAGAAAGCGCCATCGGGCAGCGCCGTCGACGCTAAAATCTCGGCCATCAATAATGCGCCGATGGGTGTTAGACTCGCAGGCTTTAAAATGAACGGGCAGCCCATGGCAATGGCCGGCGCAATTTTATGTGCCACCAGATTGAGCGGGAAATTAAAGGGCGTAATGAATGAGACAGGCCCGATTGGGACTCGCTTCCACATGCCGCTGTAGCCAGCTGTTCTGGCCGATATCTCCATGTCCATCACCTGCCCAGTGGTTCGAACACACTCTTCACCGGCATAACGGAATGTGTCGATTAACCGTGTGACTTCACCGCGTGCATCACGAATTGGTTTTCCGGCTTCCAAGCATAAGACATGGGCCAATTCATCGGCACGCGCCTCGAAGGCCGACACGCATTCGTACAGGATTTCTTGTCGTGCATAGCTGGGTAGCTTTCTCATGGCATCAGCGGCACTGACACACTCGGAAATTCCACGTTCAAGCTCGTCTGCTGAGGCCGTCGATACGGTCGTTATGCGCTGGCCCGTATATTTATCGACCACGTCAATGTGAGTCTCGGTCGTCACTGCTTTGCCGCCGATGTAGAGTGGGTAATGTGGCTTCAGCATGTCGTGTTTCCTGTATTGATGTGTTCACGGCGAACACCGGGTCATGTGGTCAACTTACCCGGTCCATTCGTGCTTTAGAATTGAATAGCAGGCTGTCTCGCGCCGCGAACCGTCGACTGGATTATATTGGTGTCGAAGTGTCCCTTCGCGGATCATGTCGTTGGACTCAGCGCAGCGAATACTTGCGATGTTTTCCGCATTACAACGCCAAGCCAAGCGCAGCCAAGGCCAGTCTGTAAATCCCCACTTAATAATCGCCTTCAAGGCTTTTCGGCCGAGCCCACGTCCTGCATGAATCTTGTTTATCCACAAACCGATCTCGGCACTCTGGCTCTTGAGCGGACCTTCTCGAAGATGAAACCCACTGCCGCCAAGTAAGTGTGTCTCGTCGGCATCCCAAATACTGAATACGAAGTCCTGATTGGCGTCATACGCATCGCTAAAACCCACGATTAAATCCTGGGTTTCTTCTAAGGATTGTGACGTTGTTGCCCATGGCATAAATCGTTTTAAATGGTGGTACGAATCATAGGTCGCCGCCATAAGCTGCTGCGCATCTTCGATGCGATAACAGCGTACGATTAAGTCGCCATCTGTGGTTCGTTTAGGTGCCAAAAACGTGTTCATGCCCCGGCCTTAGCTTTCTCTACCCGGGACTGATTATCGCACACCTCTGGTCGATGTCACGCAGAACCCACATCTGTGTTTATTTAACCCTGAATGATCCCACTGAGAACGTCCAGACCGTCGGTAAGGGCGGCCGGACCGGGCTGTAGAATGAGACACGGGTCGATCTCATAAATGCGTTGATTTCGGACCGCGGGAATGTCGTCAAATCCGTCTCGGCCTTTGATGCGTTCAATGTCCACGGGCTTTCCGCACCAAGACGCCATAATGATATCTGGCTTACAGGCGATAATTTGTTCCGATGTGACGACTCGATCCATCGCGCCTTTACAGTCTGCCAGATGGGGGAATACATCTGACCCACCCGCGATCTCGATGAGTTCGCTGACCCATTTGATCCCGCTGATCATCGGCTCATCCCACTCCTCGAAGTAGACGCGTGGGCGATAGCTGAGTCGGCGTCCAGCTGTCTCGATTTGGTCAATCCGTCGTCGATATTGGTCAACCAAATCATTGGCTTTGTCAGATGCATCAACAATGCGGCCCAGAGTACCGACCACTTCCAGGATCTCATCGATCGTGCGCTGGTTAAAAATCAATACGGGCAGATGGGCTTTAATCAGCTTGGCGGCTAGCTCACTTTGAATATCAGAGAAACCAACCACCAAGTCTGGTTCTAGAGCCTTGATTTTTTGAACACTGCCGTTGATGAAGGCGGATACGATGGGTTTCGTTTTCCGAATGTCGGGAGGGCGCACGGTGTACGCGCTGATCCCAACAATTCGGTCTGATTCCCCAAGGGCACATAAGATCTCTGTCGGCTCTTCTGTTAGACAGACAATCCTGGCGGGCCCTCGGGTCATATCAATGTTATTGGCGGGCGGGGACGCAGGCCAATTCGGCTGCATCCGGAGGCGTTCGACACATCCCGGTGAGTTGGCGTCCATTGACTTCAAAAGCGCACTCGTCCATGTCGGCTAGGCCCGCACAGGCCGTGACCGCTTCCGCTGGTGGCCCCATGCCTCCCGGATCCATTCCACCCGGTTCCTGACCGCCGGGCTCTTGACCGCCTGGCGCCTGACCACCCGGTCCTTGACCGGTGCCTGGCTGCATCGTGTCCCCAGCTTCGACGACGCCATGGTAGCAACCGAGCAAGTAGGGGAATGTGTTGGTTGCATGATAGCGATATGTTCCGTCCGGTCCGATACGACCGTTACATTGGTCAAGCCACCCATCACCGTCCTGTTCTTGATAGGCATGATTATCCCAAGCATAGTCCTTGAAAACACAGGCTGTGGTGACCGCTCCATCGATGACTGCATTTGCGCAAACGTAGCTATTTCTGTCGCTGCAGGCTTGACCCAGAGTACATCCGACTGAATCCGCCTCATAGTTCGTCGACTCCCAGCTGCTCTTGAATGTAATGACCTCTTGGCAGTCTGCGTCGACACATCCGCGCGGGCCGTAGACGGGAAAACCATCGAGTGCAAAGCCAAGGATCGGTGATGGCCCTTCTAGAGCGTCCATAGGCTCATCGTCGTAGAGATTTGGAATGCCGTCACCGTCTGCATCCAGAAACGTCTGTTCGACAAACATGTGATAGTGATAATCGGCATTGCCGCCGGTATGCCCCTGTGACTCATCCATGACATCGTTGGCGACGGGGTCTCCGAATGGATCCGGCATGGGCCCTTCGTTCGGCCCGTAGATGGGGATTCCGTTGATGGCGAAACCAACGGTTCCGAGAAGGGGAATCGTCGTTGTCTCCTCCGTGTACTGTGGATTCAGTGGGATCGTCCAACTGTGGTTTTGGGCGTTGAGCCCATTTGGGGTCGTCGACATGTACGTATAGTGTGGGATGCCATTTGTTGTTACGGTCATCTCAGACTCCGTACAGGTCACCTCGAGAGTCGGTGCTGGATAATTTGCACCCGGTCCCTGGAACGCAGCCACATCGAGGAAGGCGTCAGCAGGGCAGTTGTTTGCAGCGCCGCCAGCACCGCCCGCGCCACCTTCGGCCCCAGCTCCACCTGCGCCGCCTTCGGCCCCAGCGCCACCTGCGCCGCCTTCGGCCCCAGCGCCACCTGCGCCGCCTTCGGCCCCGGCTCCACCTGCGCCACCTTCGGCTCCAGCGCCACCTGCGCCCCCGGCAGCCCCGGCACCACCTGCGCCCCCGGCAGCCCCGGCACCACCAGCACCATCATTTGAATTGCTATCGTCTCCACACCCGCTTAGAACGAGCGCTACAGTCGCGAGCGCTGTAATCAATGCGTATCTCATAAACTCTCCTGATTTGGATCCGTCGGACAAGGCGCATACACCCCGTACAGCCTCTGTCTCGGCCGCGACGTTAGCCTATTCGGTAACCCCACTGCAAGTGTACTGGTTGGGTTGGAGCCACGACTAAATACAGAGGACACAATAGCCAATTATAGATTTTAGGATTAGACTGAAACAGAGGCCCCCTGGGCCATCATTCGGTTGAAATCAGTGGAGGTTTCTTGAGCGGGTCTTTATCCAAATTAGTTGAGTTGCTGACGACTCAGGCCGATTCAGAGACGTGCTTCACGGGGGCGAGTCAAGACCTGGGGTGGGGGACGATTTTTGGAGGCCAAGGTCTTGGGCAAGGCTTGATGTCAGCCGCTCAGACCGTCGCTGATGATCGACCCATCCACTCCCTACATGCTTATTTTTTAAGAACAGGCTCTGTTGAACATCCAGTCTCATATGAGGTTGAACGCACTCGGGACGGCCGTAGCTTTTCAACGCGGCGTGTCCAGGCGGTCCAGCGGCAAAAGACGATTATGACGATGTCGCTCTCCTTCCATAGAAATGAAGAGACATTGGATCGGCAATCAGAGATGCCGTCCGTGCCAAAGCCCCAGGACCTCAAATCATCACAGCATTACATCAGCCAGCTCGTTGATTCGGTGCCGAAAAAGTACCGTCTTCTTCTCTCCGCCGAGCGGCCCTTTGAGACCCGGCCTGTCGAGCCAGTAAATCCATTTAATCCAGCACCTGGCCCAGCACGGCAAATGTTTTGGTATCGAACACGCGGGGCTGTTCCCGATTTAGACTGCCTACACAGGGCTCTTTTGGCCTACGTGTCCGACTTCAACTTTTTGACGACGGCGCTTAGACCGTTTGGCATGTCTTGGCCAACACAAGGGATTCGAATGGCCAGTTTAGACCATTCCATCTGGTTCCATCGGCCCTTTCGTTGCGATGAATGGCTTCTCCATGCCATCGATTCGCCCACATGCTGCGGAGGCCGTGCGCTCGTCCGAGGCCAATTTTTCGATTTGGATGGCCAGTTGGTCGCATCGACGACGCAAGAGGGCATGGTTAGATATCGACGACCGGAATCAAAGCGAACGGATTCAACCGAATAAGCGGCACGTCGTCGCTCTCCAGCCAAGGGCCTCTTCTAATTTTGTGCTGAGGGCAAGTACCAGGTGATCGGCACCGGGGTGACCGGCTAATTGGACACCTATCGGTAGGCCTGAGCTGGTTAGACCACCCGGGAGGCTCGCCGCGGGTCCATGCGTCAAGTTAAAAGGGGCCGTAAATGCGCCAAGCGGGGCGCATTGTTCGAACCAGTGTCTCGGATTTGACGGGTCATCATAGTCTCCGACCAGCGGGGCTGGAATCGGCACCGTTGGACTGAGACAGATGTCGAATTCAGCCAGTTGATTGTGGACTTTCTGTGCCATGCTTTGACGGATACGCTCGACCTGTTCGAACGGCAATTTCTTGCCTGACTCGCGCAGCCACCTGGTGACGGGCATGAGCAGCTTTTCTGATAGAGCAGGCACACCGCTGACGGCGAATTGCCAGACGGGTAAGAACTCTTCAAGGCTTGCATCAGCTGGAGCGATCGGTTCGACCGTATGGCCCATGCCCTCCAGCACATGGGCGACGTCATGAACAGCGTTTAGGATCTCTTCGTCTACGTCTCCTACGGTTGAATCTGTGAGCAGCGCAATCTTCAATGGGCTAAGGGCTTGTTCGCACGCAGCCAAACACGAGTTGGTCGATGACTGTTTACTCGGGTGTCGCGCCATCACGTCGAGCATGCCGGCTGCATCGGCAACGGTTCGCGTCAGTGGACCCATGACCGATAGACCCAATTGATTGTATTTTCCATGTAAGTTGCCCAGCAAGGACAAGGACGGTTTGAAACCGTATAAATGGCATAAAGCAGACGGAATGCGGACTGAACCACCCCCGTCAGAGCCGTGAGCAAGAGGCAGCAAGCCCGCCGCAACAGCAGCCCCTGACCCGCCGCTTGAACCGCCTGGGGTACGCGCCTGATCCCATGGGTTTCGGGTTGGTGGATGAATCTCTGGTTCTGTGGTTGGCAAGACGCCAAATTCAGATGTTGTGAGCTTACCTAATGAGATAAAACCACCGGCATAGATATAACCGGCCACGGCGCCATCGGAGGGGCTGATCATGTATCGGTATGCTCGCGAACCGAGGCGTGTTGGTTGTCCCCGGGTTGGAACCAGATCTTTTATGCCAGTCGGCACACCAAGAAAGAGTGGGCCCTCGTCACCCTTGAGCTTGCGCAGAGCCTGATCAGCATGTCTTGCTTGTTTGAGAGCAGACCTTTGGGCCACGTGAGAGAATGCATGCAGCTGTGGGTTGTACAGGGCAACTCGGTCCAAGTAATGGCGTACGAGCTCTTCGGAGCTAAATTGTCCACATCGAAGGGCGTGTGCTTGCTCTAAAGCCGTCAGCTCATGCAGTTGCATACAGCTCCTTTCTGTGGCCATCAATCCGCTAGGTTTGAGTGATTTATTGGCAGGCGTAATTCCGCCTTACGCATTGCTTAGGAAGATAGAATAGCTCAGGATCATCTATGAGCCGTGCACACCGATACCCATCGCCGCACGCCGTATCATGTGTACACGCAACACCACACATACCCCCGCCACCGTAGCCCAGACATAAGTTACCACCCGCGCCACAATCGGAATCTTGGGCACACGGGGTACAGGCGACATCTGTACTGCCATTTGGGTTGAGTTGAGGATTGTTGGCAATTCCGTGAACACCGTAATGAACGCTCTTAAACACGGGCCGATTAACGCCCCGTAAAATTGCCTTCCAGCTCAATGGCAGGTGGCGCCCTTCATCGTTGGTCAGTGTCATCCAGTAGATAAACTCCCAGATGAGCTGAAAGCCCGCTGAAAAGGGGGTCGTATTAATGGTCGTCACAATATCCACATTGTCGAAGGTCTTGGTCGGATTGGCCATAATGTCTCGGATGTACGTCCGATAGGTCCGACAGCCGTCCATGAGATAGATCTGATATTTATTGGCCATGGGAAGGGTCGCAAACTCTGAGGCACGGATTTCATGGCGTGGTTGATAGTCCATGATAAAGCCGGAGTTTTCTCCGGCATGACCCGAATACAGAACGATGTCACGTGTCGCTAAGCTGAGTTTTATCGCATCACTGAGAAGGGCTTCATCGGCGGGTTCGACCATATCGGAATGGGATATATGGAGTTCGACTGTGACGTCGCCGCCCTCGATCTCAATGGTTCGTTTGAAAGGGCCCGAATCGATTTTCAAATCATCGAACTCTTTGACCGTCGGATGGGTCCAATCTCCATCGAGCAATACACCGACCAGCCACTTTGCTGTCTCCAAATCAAAGCGTTCCTCATTGTAGTCACCACCGAAATGAATTCCGATATCGAGAACACCGTCCTCAAATAACTCTGCATAGCGTGGGAATGCATCTTTTGCTTCACTGCCTTGTACGTTTACGCCAATGGTCTCCGATACCTGTCCGTTGTAATCGACGATATCGACGTCGAATCGTCTTGTCTGCCCGCGTCCCGGCGCGAGTTTGCTCATAAGATAGACGCTGCCGACAAAATCCAGTCGGAAATCATAGCCGACACGACCATCTGATAAGATGTCAAGATTTTGCGATGACTGTGACTCACCGCGCCTGAAATACGTAAAATAGCTGGCTTTCTCTCCGGTTACTCCGTTGTTAAATTGGCTGAGAACGCTATCGATATGTTTTCGGACGGAGCGGGATACGGTCATCAAGTGTCGGTCGACAGCCTTTTGCAGGGCTTGACCCCGTGCTTCACCAACAAGGTCATCGATGTTGCCTGGCAGTTCAGCATGTGCGCGGCCCGTAATGGCATATTCGCGCGCATTCGTGCTGACATAATTGTCGCCCCGTGCTTTGAGATCGGTCAAATCATGACCACCGACCTGGCTCGTTTCAGGGAGTTGATGACACCCGGTCGCGCTCAGTGCGACTATGACCATTACCAATCTGCGCATTTTATCCTCCACTGGTCACGCTACGGCGCGCCGGCCCGCTCATTTTGCGGGACAATATCATATGTTTTTTGGCGAGGGCGAAGTTTCCCTCTAACCAGGGGATGCAGATGACATGCCAATTCATTAATAATCGCGCGTGGGTAAGACGGGACATCGTGCGTGTCACGTTCACTGGTGACCTTTTAACGATTGGGCGACGGGCTGGGGTGCATGGTCACCATTGTGCACGCATGCTGAGTCAAAGGCCGGAGCGCTCACGTATCTCTGAATTGTAGTGTGCAAGCGGAGGCGCCAGTGACGCTTCGAGGGCAAATTCCCAGGCCCAAATCCAGTGTTCTGTAAAATCAGGCGACGAGAGTAACGTGCTCAGCGCCCGGTCGGCCTCCGCATACATCTCACTCAAAGAGAAAATATAGGCTCGAGCGGCACAGACAACCGCCAAAGGCACCGTGAAAGGCTTTGATGTGAGCCGGTCGACTTCATCAAGGTCGCCGTGTTCAACGGCGTATCTAAATAACTGCCCCCAGACAAAGTCGAGGGTTGGGTATTTTGCTAAGTGGGCGGTGTAGAGAGCCTGGATTTCAGACTCGCTGGCCGCCGATGCAGCCTGGATTTGCAATCGATAAAGGGCGAGCTCTGCATCGTCATCCAAATGTGGGAAAAGAGCTGCCGCGGATGCGAAGTCCCCTTGTTCCATGTGGAGCCGACACTCGCATTTGATGAGGTCATAGCGTCCAGGCCATGCCTCGCGCGCTGCCACGATTAAACTCATCGCATCACCTTGATGGCCGTGCCTTGCCATCAAGTCTGCTAGAGCAATTTGCAGGCCTAGGGAATCAGGCCATTGCTCGGCATATTCAGCCAGCAGCTCGTAGGTGACTTGCGGCCCCTCCGTGATTTCGACGAGCTGACTGACAAAGTTTGCATGCAGACTGGTGCCGGCTACCAGTCCGTGAAGTCCATCCAGCTGTTCTCGCGCTTCAGTTTGATCGCCACGTTGATGCGCAACATGAAACAGAGCAAAGCGTGCATAAAAAGAGCTTGGATAGATAGCCAAAGCCTCTTCTGCTGCCTGCTCCGCAGCCACCAGGTCGGAAGAGAAAACGGCGTACATGGCCGCGACACCATGTAATGTGTGCCCATTGCCATTGATGTCGATTTGGTCCTGAATTTTTGCCCGTGCAGCCCCATAATCGCCCGTATTGGCAATGGCTAAAGCCAAGTTGACTGCGCAGGCGCGACGGGCCGGAAAACGCTCCACAAGTTGGCTCAAACGACGCACTTGTTCAGATGGACTAAATCGCGGGTCCATTGCCGCTTCAGCAAGTAGATCTGGATGATCCGGACTCAAATTGAGTCCATCGTCGATGGCCTCTATGGCTTTGGCCTCTTCACCGGCCAGCCCGAAGGCTGTACTCAGGGCAAACCAGCCGTAGCCACATCCAATGTCTGCTTCAATGGCGGCTTGAGCAAAGCGAATGGCGTCGACTGCCTGGTATCTCGCCTGTGCCACCTGCGACCGCACGGCCCAGAGTTCCGAATCGTCACCGTGATTGAGCCCGGTTTGTGCCAGGTCTTCGGCTGCTTCAAACTCACTTTTTTCTAAAAGTAAACGGGCGAGTGGACCATACGCTGCTAACAGACTTGGAGCCGCATCTATGAGCGCCGAATACAGGGTGACCGCCTCGTTTATCTCGTGTCTTTCATCGGCAGCATGGGCTGCCTTGAGGCGTTCATCCATGATGGTTCGTACTCTTCCATTTTAGGTCACCGAGTTGACGCTGCAGGCAGGCTGTCAAAAGCATGCACACCCGATTCTGACAGGCGCCGTCCAGAGTGTGTGCACTATAGGTCGCAGAAGAAAGTTGAACCGGCTGTGATGGATGCCGTAACGGACTCATCGATGGGATTTCGAGGTGCGCCTTGTAGGTCCGTCTGAATGAGGTCAGAGCAAGCCACAATCACATTGATTGTTGGTTCTTCGTATGTCGTCGTCAAGGTACATGTGCCGCCATACATGAAGGGCTTGTCGCTGTCTGCGTCTCGGTGCATCGCATAGCGGTTTACAGACGACTCCGGGTCAGCCAGCGTGAGTGCAACGCTGCAGGAATCAAATTTATTGCCAACGGCGTCTTCGCCGTTGTCTGTCGCTTGGGTGCATGTGTAGGTATTGGCCGTTGTTGAAAACCCTTTAATTTTCACGTCGAGAACAACACCATTTGCGCCGGTGAAACGACCAGAAAAGAAGCCGGTTTCGGAGTCATTCTCGCATGTTGCGTTGGTCATGATGATTTCACCACCTTCACACGTCGGATTCTCGCCTTCACCACATCCTGAGGCGTCCACCGATGAGGCTACTTGGAGTTTCACGTATTCAACGACGGGCGGCGTGCTGTCGTCATCGCCAAGACCGCATCCTGTCAGGCTGAGTCCAACGACAGAGAGAAAAAGAAAATGTTGAGATGTGTACGTCATGATTTGTTCCTTCATTGGTGTGTTCACTGATTCGACCTGGTGAGGATAGAAAGTTCCCGAAGCTTGATGCAAGTTTAATTCTCGCAGGCGGATTAAATCCGTTGCAATCGTACTCCGGAATGCGCCATCTACCCGTTGGTTCGAGCGGCCCATCACTGATGCCTTCACGGACCGAGCGCTCAATCGGCGGCGATACCAGGTCCATTGCTCATGGTCTCAAAGGTCGGTCGATCTCTGGTCGTTGCGATTATTTTTCCCCTCTAGATGCATCCCGTTGTCTGTTTCGCTAATCTATGTGTATCGGTCCTCACGGGGTCGCTTTGAGGCATATTTTAATTTGTGGAGTAACACTCGATGGCAACGGTCAGTCGACTAATAGAAATTCTCAAGGACACTGCAAAACGGCTTAAATCAGGTGCAACATACCGCTGGACGCACCAGGGCCGATGCAACTGTGGCCATCTGGCGCAAACGATCACAGGCCTCAGTCCTGACGACATTCACCAAATCGCACTCACGGGCGAGGGGGAGTGGCGAGACCATGCGCAGACGTTTTGTGAGAGCAGTGGCCTGGCTGTCGACGACTTGATTACACAGTTGCTCAATGCGGGGCTGACCATTGAAGATTTAGGCCACCTTGAGTGGCTATCCGATCCAAAGGTGTTGCGGTGGGTCCCAACCACACAACTCCCACTGGATTATAAGCGACGGACCGACGTTGTCGCCTACTTCGAGACATGGGCTAAGGTCCTTGCGGCCGAAGAAGAACTTCGGCGAAACCCTGCGGCCAACGTGGAATTAAATGGGCGACAATACGTCCGACGATTCAGAGCTGAGACGGCCCTTGATGAAAACCCCGTTTCGGGTCGCGCTGCCTGAGCACACTGGCTTCAAACGCCCGCTTCAAACGCCCGCCCACCCGGAAGCCCGTCTAGGGCATCCATCCCGGGTCTCCAGAATCCTGGTTTAACAACAATTTTGAGCTTTGTTAGGTTTGTTGGACGAATCGGTGGCGTTAGGGGTACTGTGTATAAACTCAGGGGTACACAGTGGGGTTGTTGCGCGTGTTGACGACGAATTACATGATTCGCTTGCTCGGTTTGGCTGCGCTTCTGGTCTTACAAGGCGCGTGTTCTCAGACCAGCGACCTTCAAACCCTAATCGCCACTGACCAGAAAAGCATTGTCGATGGTGTAAAGGAAGACAACTACCCCACCATTGGCGCTTTGACACTCGTACTGCCCGAGGACGAGTACACCGGCAGTTTCTGCACGGGGTCCTTGATCGATCCACAGTGGGTCCTGACGGCCGCCCATTGCATCGAGGGCGGCTATAACCGAATGGGAGGTAGGCCCGGTGCCCCAGACGATACCTGGTTCCATTTCTTTGTGGGGACACGAGCCAACCGACGAGAGAGTGGCCGGCTCCATCGCGTTGACGAGGTCTTCATTCATCCAGCGTACAAGCAGCGAGGCGGCAAACGGTTCTACGATATCGCGTTGATGAGACTCGCTGAGCCAATAGACGATATACCAAGCTTTCCTATCTTTCGGGGTTCGCTGATTGAACACGAAGGGGCCGAGCTATTTTATGCGGGCTTCGGCAT
>MDTC01093315.1_pt1 | contig 15035 bp, 28 predicted proteins | sample 811181 | NCBI WGS metagenome assembly MDTC01 (sample SAMN05326644, study PRJNA326480) | marine metagenome | isolation source: seawater | place: Pacific Ocean: North | collected 2011 | reverse complement strand
TTGCAAAAATAATGTCAGCGCCTTGTAAAGCCATTTGACGCATTACACGTTCTGCATCTGGTCCATACTTTACACTTTCAACAAAGAATGTTTCAACTTTGTCACCATATGCTTCTTCAACTTGCTGACGACCAATATCGTGTCTATAAGTCCAACCATGGTCGCCTGTTGGTCCTACGTAAACAAAGCCTACTTTAACTTTGTCTTTTGCCTCGCCAGCGAATGCTGGTGACATCATTGCCATGACAGTAGCAACGATTACTGATAGTAATAGTTTCATTATTTTATCTCCTTTTTAGGTTTATGGGTGTTCTTTAACTAAAAAATGCTTCACCCCTAAAGACAACAATACTGATATATTGTTGTCAATTATTTCGTTTATTAAAATTAGAAAAACAAGCAGGCTCCTGCTTGTAATCATATTTATTAGGTTATTCCTAATGTGCTTACTAATGCAATTAAAATAATATATGTTGCATAGTGAGCTATCTGATCTAGAGCTTGTAGCCTCCAAAACTTTGGCCCATCTCTATTCCAATCCATATATCTTACAAATCTAGTTTTAGACATATCGATAATGTAGTGAAAAATAAAATCTATCAATCCTAAAATAATTGACCATATAAATGTGAATCCAAATAATAAAAATACTATACTAGTAAGTATGCCATGATCACCACTATGAAACAAATTGGATTTACTTAAAAGAGGTGCTTTGTTTCCTGGAGGTCGAAAACTTTGTAGGAATAAGTCTGCTATTGCATGTTTAACAAGAAGAGCAAAAAGTACATATTCCATATTACATAGCCATCAAGTCTTCATATTCCCATATTTGTTTATGGCAGGCGCCACCAAACATACCTGGGCCTACACCTTTAGTATAGTTACTTTCTTCAATAATAGTTACATTACTATTTTTATAATACTCTGCATCAGTCATGCGAGCCATCTTATGTAAATGCTCTGGCTTCATACCATGACGAGTAGTCATATCGTACATCTCAAAGTCTTCGTCACTAAATTTAAGTTTAACGTTCATGGCTTCAAACTCTGACATAACGACACAGTCATTCTTTCCATTAATAGTTACACTCCAAACTTTATTCATTTTCATTTTCCCATTGGTTATAGCAATCTGAGAATCCCATATTCATTGGCGAATACTCACTTACGTTTTCTTCCTGCCATTTATGAATCTCTTCCCATTGTTTTTCTGTAAGTTCTGAAAGGTCTTCAATTTCATAATGTTCTAGAATCTGTGTTTGTACACGATCATATACATCATTCTCAATTTGCTCTTCATGTTTATGCATTCTGTGCCATTCAAAACTCATTATCCTCTCCTCATCTTTGCTATATCTTTTGCATCCTTACTATCAAATACAGGAACCATGTTGCTCTTATGCATTATCGCGACGCCCAATAACGTTCTTTCGCCAGAGTAAGTGAGTCTTTCTCTTGGTGCGGTACTTCCTCCAGGAATAACATCACTAGTAGGGATAGTATTACCCACACTGCGATAATCAGGGATAGAACGAATAGATACATCAGCATTTTTCTTTTTGTTCTCCTTTATCTGATCTGGGTGTGCGTTCATTTTACGCAACCATTTATCATGTTCTGCTTGAGCCGCAATATTACGTTTGTTCTTACTTGGCTTCTGCTTACGATTGTAACGTGTTGTGGTCATATAAGGACCAACTAAATGCATTGTCATTATAAACTCCTAGTAAAGTTGTTCTGTATCTCTCCAATCAACTACATAGTTTATAATAACACTTTTTCTGTATCCGTCAACCTTATTTTTCTGTACTCCATGTAATACTGGCTCTCCAAGTACACTCATCCAGCCTGTATTGTGTATAAATGGTAAATTTTTGTAAACCACTCCAGGTTGTGTGAATAATGTAGTACCCCATACACTATTTCCTCCACCTATGTACACTTGTAACGTCATTAACTTTTCAGGAATGTCTATATGTTCTTCTAACCAAAAACCACTAGCATCAGCACATAATTCAACACGTAATTTTCCTTGTAGCATATCAACACCAGTGACATCAGTAATATGATGCTTATATGCATCTGTGTCAAATTCTGCAAACACCTTGCCTTCTGGTGTATCACGATTAACAAACTTCCTAAATTTGTTTACTGCATCTCGTTTACCTGTATCATGTGGATTTGGTTCTTCGGGAAACATTTTTTCAATCTTATCCGCTTGACGATCTGTAAATGCTTTGTTTACTGTCCACCATTTATGTGGAGTTGTATCTGGACTAAGTGACAACATCATATATCTCCTTTGCTAACATTGGATGATAATCTTCTAAATGTACTTTTCTAAATGAATCCTGTGCTTTGCAAAAACGTTTAAATGCATTCCAATTTAATTCGTCACGTGGTTTATTCAGCATTTTTTTACAATCGTTAATTATACGTATATCATCTTCTTGCAACCAATCGCACTGTAGAAGCGTATCAATTTCTTCATTTGCAATTTTCTTAATTGCATCTGGGGTATTACGTGCCTGAAATCCTAACTTTTTAGGTCCTACAAGAACACGCATGTTTACATGACCATCTCCAAAATGATCTCTTGTAAATTCAAAAAACTCTTTTATTAGATGTGCATTGTAAAGTTGATACGTACTATTCAAACTTACAAGTAACCAATCTTTATTCTTTTCTCTAAACTCTGCTAGTTCATTTACAAAGTTTTGCATTTGTTCCCATGTCCAAACACCAGCACTACGCATATATTCGAACATACCTCCAATACTATCCATACTTAAATCAAAATGTATTTGTCTAAATCTATTAAAAGTAGCAATATCATCTACAGTACATCTACTTCCATTTGTTGTAATACTCATCATAATTTGTTCGGGAATAGCATGTTCATATAAAATATCTCTTACAGTAAACATAGTCTTATCAATAAAGGGTTCACCACCTGTAATCCAAATACTTCTTATATCTTTTAGTCTATGTTTATTAGTTTCTAAAAATGCAATTACATTGTTGATATTTTTATGTTGTCCTGCTTCAAACTTTAATCCTGTTAATGATGGTTCATTTTTATGTATATGTTTGTGTTCAGGAATAAGACTATTACTATATCTTGGTGAACACATTCTACATTTAAAATTACATACGTTATTGAAGTTTAAAAATAAGTGCCTTACAGTGTTGTTTGTAAGTTGAGGATTTTCATAAGCACCCTTAGGAAACTTTTTAATTGTATTCTTAAGCCAATTTTGTCTCTGACTCTGAGCACCAACTTCTTCTTTCATTCGACAGTTGTCACAACCAGGAGAGTCCCACTTTCCATCTAACATACTTTGACGTAGTTTCTGGAAATCAGGACTATCCCAGTCAAGGTCTTGAGCATTGCTCATTACCTCTTCTGACATCATACAACGACTTAGAAACCCCATCGGGTGTAGGGATAAACCTACAAATGGGATAGGGCACCAAGTCTCGCTATGTTTGTTGTACTCTTTTAAGTCATTCATGTGGTACTTGACGTTTCCCTAAGAACTTTGAATGCAACCATACCTGCTCACCTTCTTCAAGTTCACAGTGCCACCATACGCCTTCTTTAGCAATGATATCGTCGATTGCAGTTCCTTTTGGCAACGTTGTGACTACGTCATAATTTGTGCCGGGACCGCCACGAGCATTTAAACTCGTTTTTACATTTGCGACATACCATTCCCAACGTGTGTTAGGATTGTCCATGGCCGCATTAATCTGGTCATATACTCTGTAGTTCATGGTTGGACCTGGATCACGTTTACGTCCAGGTGAAATCATATCATGTCCTACACATTCTTCTAATCCGTAGGTTGACATAAGAAGTTGACCTACTTCAATTAAAGCATTTACTTGTGCTTCTGAAAATGGCAACCAACCGTATACTTCTCCGTTTGGTGCATTTGGATGTGGTGCTTCAATAATATCATCTGATTCGATTGTCTTTCCCCACCAAGATTTATAACCACCTTTTGTAATGGTTAAAGGACCTGGATTGCAAACTTCAATTCCAATTGAATGGCTGTTTAAGTTTTTAATCCCTGCCCAGGAGCTCTTACCAGCATGCCAGGCTTTTACACTAAACTCTACGTTTTGTGTCCAAGTTCCGTCAACATCTAAGTTTAGATGTGCTGATGTTTTAGCCTCAGGTTTTTGAAAATATTTAGCCGTCTGTACAGCGTTTGCCGCTCCAGCAGTGAAGTGAATAACTAGAAACCTTGGCGTAATAGGTCCACCTACATTCGGTGTAGGATAAAAACCAACCTGTTCCCAATTATTCGAACTCGTTGCTTTATACAGCAAGTCATTCTGAATATTGTACATGTTAATTACTCGCTTTTATATATTGTCCAGATGCCATACGCAATCGCTATTCCAGCCGCTATTTTGGCTAGAGGTGCAAGAAATAATACCATTAGTCCAAGTGCAATTAATATTGCTCCGTCCCAACTAGTACGTTCTGCTTTACGTGCATCAATCCATTTTTTAATAGTAGACATAGGAAATCCTCCCACAAGTATTTATCACAAGCACAGCCCCCAACACCGCCTACTTGTTGATTCGTCCAGCCCTAGGATGCGTACAACGAACCTTACCTATAGAGAAGCTAACGTGGCTTTTTAAAGTCTACGTTACGATCATATGCTAGTTCAAGTGCTAGTGCCTGTAGATCTTCAAGAATATTCTTGCATTCTTGTTCATCATACTGGTCATCTACTAAGTTGTACCGTTTACGATGTAGCATAATTGCTTTTTCGTGTAACACGGCACACTTTCTGTACACTTCTTCTACGCTATGTCCCATTACTTCTCCAATCTCTTCATTCTCCAACGCATTAAAATACTTTTTCTCAAATATCCTCTTTGTCGTACATAATGCCAACTATTAGGACCATTGTCCATATATAACATACTGTTTGATAAAAGTGGAAATTCGAAACCAGTTTTGCGAGGTTTATCCATTACAATAGTACCGCCAAAAGGCTGATCTTCTACTTGTAAGAATAATTGCAAACTTTGCCTATCATTATCATCACAATGTGGAACCTGCAATGTATTTTCTGGCAAATCCAATTTTAAAAGTACTGCATCTGGAGGGGATCCAAATAGTTGTGTGACATCTTTTACAATATCATGGTCTTCCACTCTCCACCAACAACTTTCACTATCCCATAAGTCTTTCCAGTTTATCTCATCGAATTGTTTTGTATACTCAGCTAGTTTTTCATCAGTAAGTACATTCTGATAAGCAACTATTTTCCAAGGATAGTCTATTTCAATTCGATCAGATAAGTTCATTCTTTGTACTGCTCTATAGTTTTTTCAGTTAGTATACCTGCATACCAGTTATGGATAGCACTATTAACATAGTGTATGCTTTTTCCTGTATAAGGTATAGTGCCTAAAGACTTACCATCTTGTAGAAAGGTAACTCTATAAACACCATCCACTTCATTTAATTCATGATTTTTATTATTATTCATTATTTTACTAACTTAAAACATACAAGCTCTTTGCCTGTACCTGTGGTTATTTTTATGCTTTTTGCATTTGGATCTGGAGCCTGACACTTAACCAGTTCAGTCCATTTGTAGCCTTGCTCTTGTTGAGCAGTAGCAGTATCAAAAAAGTCTCTCTCATTTATGCTGAGCATAGCGAGAAAGACAAATATACCTTCCATCATGTTGCATTCTCCTATAAAGGTTTATCTTCTTGTTTCGTTATCTCCCCAAATCCTACCAAAGTGTTGTCCGCCTGTACGCCCAGGGAAATAATCTTGTTGTTCACCATCTCTGACTAAATCAACTGTAGCACAATGTATACCACAATCCCAGAAATGTCTATGACGCATTGGTGCTTCAATAATCTCTACGCCATACTTCTTTAATTTTGTAGCCAACTCCTTATCGTAGTAGTTTGCTACCAGTGTATTAGGATCTAGCCCTAAACAATTTACATTAAACATAGTTTCATATACATAACCTGTCTGAAACCATCTTCGTATAAATTCATGAAACTTATCGTTATCTTCTTGTCCTTTTACCCAATAGTTTACAACACTAGGTAATGAATTACGATATGTCCAATATGCTTTAGTGTATTCGTCCTCGGGTTTCTCCACATATATAACGTCCCACCCAGGATATGTTACATCATAATTGCTTATCTCCATATGACTTAACAGTAATCCAGGTTTGACAAGACATATGACGGCATCTGAATGTCCGCCCATCTCAATAGTATTTACCCTAAAGTTAGGAAACATCTCAGGCATAACCCCTTGTGCAAACTCTTTTGTTTCACCATTATGCGTACTTACGTCAACTTGTACGTCTTTACCAGCTCGCATAATACTAGGAGGTTCAACATGCTTATCAAATACATGTGGCCTTGTTTGTATATAATCTTCACAACCTTGCCAAGGACCCCACTCTCTATAAGTTGGAACCTTGCTTGTGTTAAGCATTTTATCTCCCATGACAATGAACTCATCTCTAGGTGCCATTAAAGGCTTTGATATCTTGCCGTCTGTTCTTTCTATATGTTCATTTATATCTTTGACTACACTACCGCCTATTGTAACTTCAGCAGGTGTTTGTATTACGTCTACGCCTGCACTCGTTAGAATGTTTTTAAGGTTTTGTATATCTTCACGTGACTCTTCATTTACTTTGCTTAAAGCGTCTGCAACTCGTTTATCCTCATAGTCCTCAAAGAACCCTTTAGGATAAACATTACCCACTAAACATTTTTTTAGTGGATCCCAACTATTCCAACTATTAAAACCATATTTCATATATACTCCTCTTTACATTACCAATTGGTGCCCCCGGTGAGACTCGAACTCACACGGCTTAAAGCCCACGGATTTTAAGTCCGTTATGTCTACCATTCCATCACAGGGGCAAATTGGCCTCTCCTGGAGGATTCGAACCCCCGACCCACGGCTTAGAAGGCCGTTGCTCTATCCAGCTGAGCTAAGGAGAGTTTTGTACGTCTCTTTCAACTCTTCAATACGTGATTGCATCCAACTAATACTTGTATGAATGTGTCCAGTGTCATGTGGTTGTAAACAACTTTTGGCGTATTCTACTTCTTTTTCTAATACGCCAATGACAAACATGACTTCTGTGTCATCATCATACATTAATGTATTGTATCCTTAGTATACAGAGCATTTAGTTCATTAATAATTTTCTTACCTACAAATTGGATCCATTCATTTTGCCAATTACGGTTCATCCAACTATTAATGTTAAAGGCTTTTTCTATAAGTTGCTCATTTGTATACATACCTTGCCTATTTTGCATGTACTCTTTACTGTACCACACTGTGGCTTTAGGACTGGGCGAATGCACGTTTGAACTCCTCTTCAGCTTTTGCACGAATTTCTTCTTTTCGCTTACGTTCATTTTCTTCATGATCAACAAAATCTTTATACATTTTGTCCATCTCAATACCTTCCAATACTTCAATTTCATCAACAAGATTCTGAAAAGCAGTTTTTACATTTGGATCATATTCAGCATTAATTTTTTCTTCAATAAGTTCGACAACCTGTCTACTAGATATCATATAAGCCTCCATTTTTAATGTTGCTTACATTATACACTTTTGGTTCTGTTTGTCAAGGAAAATTTTAAGTTTCTCTGAAATATCTGGTATATTATCACAAATTAGATCAATATTAGTTTGGTGATATTTCTTTATTTGTTTTACTATGTAGCCATAATTTGCATGTTCACGTTCTGGAATATCCATATGTTCAAATATCTCTTCAAACACATCTGGATGAGGATTTACAAATAATTTGTAATAATCTATATCTAAAACATCTAATCCATATCTATGCATAGTGTGGCTCATAAAGTCATAATGTCCTGCCATGGTTTTTAACTTTTTGCCATTTATGAAATCATTGTCTGCAATTTCCTGAGCCGCCAGTTTAAAACTATCTAATTGTGTAGTATCAGTAACTTTAATATGATTGTAATTCTTGTACTGTGGCACATTTAATATATGTTTAAGTATACGTAATATTCTTGCATATTGCCCCCAACCTGCTTCATGAATAATTACATGTTTCGAACCTTTAAAGTGTTCTAACATTTCCTTGTACTTTTTAACTGTTGGTGTTTGATAATTGTTTCTATGTTCGTTCCATAAATGGTCTGCATGATCACAATATATGTTTCTTTGACTATCAAAGAAATATTCATTATGCACTATTTCGCAATAATTATATGGAGCAAGTAAATGACTTAGGCGTTGCATTCCTAGTCCGCCATGAGCCCATACAAATCTTTTGGAAATTGGTAGATACATGTTTTCTCCTTTTGGAATTAACTTGTAATATTATTTATACTGCTAAATACTGATGGGAGTTATATAATGGAAACAGAAATAATGTCAGCAAGTGGTGTTGGTCTTGAACTAACAAATCTTATAATGCCTTTTATGAGTGCATTAGTTTTGCTTGTAATTACATTGTGGTTTAAAGACTTTGCTGTAAAAATTGCCAAAGGTATGGCATTTAAAATGGATAAAGCATTTAATGAAGGCGACAGTGTAATATTTGAAGGACAAGATAGTGTTATTGTAAAGATTGGCCTAACTACAACAGTATTCGGATTATATGGAGACAGAGGATATACCTGGCGTTACGTTCCAAATGAACGCATTTCCAGTTTAAAATTAGAGAAAGTTATTAATAAAGATCTTCATTTAGATACTGATCAGGAAAAAGCGGCCAAGATACAAGCACTAATTGATAAAGGGCAAGATGAACGCATCAGTGCAAATAGACAGGCAATAGATAAGATAAACGGCAAATGAAATATGCTATAGATTTTTGGCTTACAACATACTGCCAGGCTAGATGCAGGTCGTGTGCTAGAACAAACATGGATACTGGTGAAGAAGCTGAATGGCTAGTCAAAACTCACATGAAACTTGATACTTTTGTAAATAGATTATCAGGGTTTGATGAAGAGTTAGACTACATACAGTTTTGTGGTGAAATGGGCGATCCTTGTATGCATCCTCAGATTAATGAATTTGTTGTAAAAAGTTTTGATTACACTGATGATGTACACATACTTACTAATGGTGGTTTAAGACAACCTGAATGGTATAAAGAACTTGCAGACACATATACAAATTTTAGAGGTAAACGTACAGGAGTGTTTTTTAAATTTGGAGTAGATGGTACAAGCCAAAAAATAAATGATATGTATAGAGAAAAAGTCAATTGGCAACGTGCATACGACAATATGAAAGCATACTTTGGTGCAGGTGGAAGAGGATCATGGCACTATCTAATATTTGATTGGAACTGGCATCAGATACCTGATGCAATGAAAATGGCAGATGATATAGGAGCAGAACTAAATTTTAAATTTAACAATAGAAACTTTGGTTTAATCTCTACTGAAAACAAAAAACAGGCAGTAAAATTATTAGAAGAATGTGGATATGCTGGAGGATAATAAATGAAATGTAAAATTAGTTGTCCTACACATAAGGAAGATTTTAGAGAGTTTGAAATAACACCAGAAGGAAGAGTCTGGCCTTGTTGTTATTACGCAAACGCATGGGAAAAAAGAGTATTAAATAATGACGAAGCAAAATCGTTTCGTAAAGATGGAATATGGGAAGTAATGAAAAACGATCCAAACTTTAATCATTTGGATCATTATACTTTAAAAGAAATTATACACACTCCTTACTATCAGGAACAATGTTTTATTCCAGGATGGGAGAGTGATAATCCGCCACATATATGCGAATTAAATTGTGGTGAAAAATATGATGAAGCATTAGGTAAACACGTACCAGGAAGTTTACTAGAAGCGAATCAGCAAATAAGGGGGAACAATGATTAATTGGAAACATGCAGTAATGTGTGCAGATACTTCAAATGCAGTATATGCAGACGAACCGTTATGTAAGGAAATGACAGAAAGTTACTGCAAAACTAAAAAAAGTTTTATGTTCTTTAAAAAGAACAATGCTGAAGCATGTGCATTTGTACATGATACAAAGCATATTGTAATTTGCTTTAGAGGAACACAACCAGCACAGTTAAGTGATATTGTAGCTGACCTAAAAACCTGGCAAGTAGATGCAGAAACAGAAGGCGAAGTACATGCTGGTTTCAAAGGTGAATTAGATAAAATATGGGAACACATTGTTGCATATACACAAATGAAACAAAGTCAAGGCAAACATATATTGGTGTGTGGGCATTCACTTGGTGCGGCTATGGCAACTATTGCCGCCAGTAGATTAAAAGCATTAGGAATGGAAGTTACATTATATACGTATGGTTCACCACGTGTTGGTGACTTTACATGGGCAGAACAGTTTGATAATATAAATGCTTATAGATTTGTAAACAATAATGATATAGTTTGTAAAGTCCCACCTTACGGATTCTTTACACACATAGGTGAGTTACAATATATAAATTATTATGGAAATATTAGACAAGTAACTTGGTGGCAAAGATTTAAAGATCAGTTACGTGGACGTTGGAGAGCATTAATGAAGTTTCAACTTTTTGATGGTGCTTTTGACCATAGTATGAGTTTATATTCTGAAAAGGTTAAGCGACATCTTCCGGAGTAACAATTTGCCATTCATTTGTTACACCATTTTGCCATATACCAGATGGACTACGTAGGTAGCAAGGCTTCCCAAGTTTTGTTACCTCTTTTTTCATTTGTTCTAAATCAGGTACTGCTGTAAACATTGGCATTTGAAATATACATTTTTCACGATCCATTTTACTCATAAACCATAACTGATTAATTCCATTGAATCTCCAATTAAATCCTAATCTATTATCATGACCTTCTACAAATCCATCATAACGTATACTATCATATAGGATAAAATGTTTTCCATTCCATACTGCATCAAATACTAGTCTACCATCTTTTCCTAATGTTGCGAAAGTTTCAGCATGTTCATCAAATTTTGTGATAATGTCTCCTTCAATATTCCTAAACTGAACATCTCCATTTCTCACAATAATATTAACACGTTCACCTTCATGTATTTCCATAATAGTAAAGTGATACCATGTTTCAAATACACTTGGATCGTATTTGCTTGGAAGCATTACAGGATAAGGTGGAATAAATTCAGGCCATGCTTCATTAATAATGTCTATTGTAAGTCCGAGTCCTAAGTCCTTTTTAAACATGCCAAGAAACAGATGAACTTCTTCTATGTTTATATGACTAAGCACCATGTTTATTGCAAATATGCCTTCATCAGTAGTAAGACTATTATTTGATATATCATCTGGTAAGTGCATAAACTTACTAATGCCCATGCCGTCTTCACGGCCAGGCATGACCTGAGGAGTAAAGTCTTCTAAACCAAATTGTATAAGAGGATTATGAGCGTATTGAACAATACGCTTAAAAAGAGAATCTGATTCGTATTTTTTTAAAACTTCTACTTTTTCAGCATCTGTTTTTGCTTCTTTAAGTGAATCAGATATAATTGTAACCATTGGTTTTCTAGACATAGTATACCTCGTTAAAAGTATTTATCTATGTAGTTAATAAACCAACACGCCTTGCTCATTAAAAAAGGGCGTTTCCGCCCTCTTTTTATTTTCCGTTGATGATTTTTAATTCATCGTCATTATATGGCCACATTACAGTTCACCTAATAGTTTTTTAAGTTTCTTTTTGGATTTTCCTCTAACTTTGGCTTTGCTTACATCATTTAATGGCACTTCGCCACCGTCAGCTACTGTTACTACTCCAATCATACCCATTGTTGCATGTGGTGTACAAACATAAACATACACACCTGGTACGTCAAATGTAATTGCAACTTCTTTGTTGTTCTTACTTTTCTTTGGTAGTTCCCATCCTTCTGGACCAGCAATAAATTGTACATTGTGTCCTTTTGATGTTGGTACCCAAGTAATTGTATCACCGACATCAATTCTTGCAATGTCTTCTGAGTATACCATTTTTGCGCCATCGTCACGCTTGTTTAACATTTCAATAGTCATATCATCTGCATATGCTAAGTTTGCTAAAAATACAAATCCTAGTACTGCAAAAATTACTGATAATGGTTTCATTTTAGTATCCTTATCCAATTTGTTTTCTTATTTTGTTTAGTTCTAACATCAGGGCTTTTGCTTCTGCATGGTAACCCTGTCTAGATAACTCTGAGGCGGCTCTTGACGTTCCTGCAATTTCACCGTATCTTACAATCCAGTTTCCAATTTTAGAAAAGAATCCTTCCATAGGATTCACTACATATTTCATTGCTATCGCAGTCATTACACCCACCCTTTTAAATTATCATTTGTGTTATTTGTTTTAGGGACATCTTTGTCTCTAAAAGTTCCATTTGCAATAGACGTAATATCGCTACGACTAATGCCAAGATCACGTAGTTCGTGATCAGTAAGTCTTCCTAACTCATTTAGAGTTTGTTTACGAAGACGTCTTTTTTCTGCACGTAATTTGTGATTACGATACATGTCGCTAAACATTTCGGTAATCCCTGAAATGTTTAACCAGTTGCTTGCTGTCAATACAAAATGTGTCATTACCAAGTTACTCCCATCTTTGGAGCATGTCCTCGATGATTAATCATATAATGATATGCGTATCTCCAGTCGTCCTTAAATTCTGTTTTTGCATATACGAGCATTTCACGTTCGAACGATTCAGTGCGTCCAAACAGGCTCATAAAGATATCGTATAACATCTTTTTCTCCTTTTTAAGTTTTTTGTTTGGATGCTTGAGGAAAGCAATACCCCGGTCTTTTCCGGCGTCACCGTCTTTGCGGCGTCAGTCTGTTGTAAGGCGTAGGCACGCCCTAGTCTTTCCTAGTGTCACTCATTTTTTCTAAGCTGAGGTCGCTTTACTTACACTTTTATTTATCACCGATAGGACAGTATTGCTGTACTACTTTTGTAAACTCTGCCATGCGATTTTAGCAACAGTGTAATTTTATTACAAATACAAAGAGTGATATAACAATACTACTTACATATCACTCTTTATTTTATAATTTTGTAGGATGCGTTAATATAACGCACTAAGCCTTCGTAGTTGAAGACTCATAAGTTTTGTTGTACTGATTATTCACCCTTATAAAAGTTGTACATTTACTAAGTTGCTTTAGTTTAAGAGCACCAGCATATGTACAAGTGGAACGAATTCCTCCAAGAATTGTTTGTATTGTTTCTGCTACTTTTCCTCTATACGGTACAAGTACTTCACGTCCTTCACTAGCACGATAATCTTTTAGCCCGCCAAAGTGTTTTGTATTGGCCGCATCTGAACTCATGCCATAAAACTGTACAAAATTTTGTTCTTCAAAGTAAGGAATAAAAGTTCCTTGTGGCGTTTTATATGCACCACCTGTAGCAATATGTTTGGTTACGATTTTGCCACCACCTTCATCATGTCCTGCTAACATTCCTCCTAGCATTACAAAATCAGCACCGCCAGCGAATGCTTTAGCCACATCGCCAGGGCCTGTACATCCGCCATCAGCGATAATATGGCCTCCAAGGCCGTGTGCGGCATCAGCACACTCAATAACAGCACTAAGCTGAGGATAACCAACACCCGTTTGAATCCTAGTAGTACAAACAGACCCAGGACCAATGCCCACTTTAACAATATCGGTTCCATTTAAAATTAACTCCTGTGTTTGATCCGCAGTAACAACATTGCCTGCAATAATTACGATATTAGGATATAGTCCTCTAAACTGTTTTACAAATTCTAAAAACCTTTCACTATATCCATTTGCTACATCTATACAGACATACTTAATATTATCAGTTTGTTCATATACATTACGGAACTTTTCATGATCCGCATCTGTAATTCCCATACTATATGCAACATATTCTTTATGGACAGGTTCATTATCAAAAAACGCAACCAATTCATTTACATCATATGTTTTTACAAGGCATGTAAATATCTTTTGCTTTGTAAGTTCACGTGCCATTTCAAATGTACCAACACCGTCCATGTTACTTGCCATAATTGGAATACCTTCATAATGGTATTCTGCATCACTGTTGTAATGTCTAAATTCAAACTTACGTTCTACTCTTACCATTTTTCTTGATCCTAATGTACTACGCTTAGGCCTAATCAGTACATCACTGTAATCAAGTTTTACATCATCTTCTAATCTCATCTTATTTCCAATCCTAATTGCTGGATAGACTTTTGTACGCAAAGTGCTTGGACTTTGCAATCTTCTAATGCATTATGTGCCGCAAATTTAATCTCTTTACGAGGATCTTTTGGCATTATACCAAACAATGTTCTACTGTCTTTAATTTTCCAAAAGGGCCAGGGTATATGCATTTCGTATTGCCTATAGATATTTTCTAGTATTCCAATATCAAATACAGGACCTTGACACCAAATTGTATCAACACCAACACACCACTTGTTAAGTTCTGACAAAATGTCCTGCACAGGTTTACGATCATGATCACCTAGTGCTTCTTCCATAACTGCTGGATCTTGTTTTTGCCACCATTCAAGTGTGCTTTTATCTGTAGTTCTGCCTTTGTTAAGTTGTTCATCTACTTCATATCTATAGTAAAGTTCACTGTGATGTTCACTAATTTCATTAGGGTTAAATTTAACACCACCAATAGTGAGTAATACTGTATCGGGTTTTGTGCCTAGTGTTTCTAGGTCAATCATAGCATGTGTAGTCATATTGCTATTATACACATGCTATGAAGTTTGTCAACCTAAAATCCATTAGGAACAATGACATAGTGAATGGATAAAACAACACCAACACTTGCACCAAGACCAATCATCATTTTGATAAAGTCTTTGGTAATTAAAGGAAATACTGTCTTAAACTTTTCTTTGCCAAACACTGTTGCCATAGCAAGTTCTCTTCCACATAGTAATCCTACGAACACCCATGTTGTTGACATTGGAATATCGTTTATTTCTTTGAAGA
>MDTC01197956.1_pt1 | contig 15039 bp, 3 predicted proteins | sample 811181 | NCBI WGS metagenome assembly MDTC01 (sample SAMN05326644, study PRJNA326480) | marine metagenome | isolation source: seawater | place: Pacific Ocean: North | collected 2011 | reverse complement strand
TCAAAGTGGACATGGTGAATTTGTAAAGGGCGTCTGGGTTTCGGTTAAATCGATTCCTGGACGTGCTTTTTATTTTGAGACTTATTTACCAGAGTATGCGGCAATGTATGATAAATTGCCTATCAGTGCCTTTGTATCGGATCCTGAGACCCCTTCACCTGATATGAGTCTACCAAACCTCCAGTTCTGGAATTGCATGGACTATGGGGTCGTTTCAGTGGATAAGAAATTTATTGGTTCAATGGACTTTGAGTGTTATACAAGGGATCACGGCACCGTAAAAGGCACTTATATCTGTACTATTGATAACTATCATCATGATCCGGACTATGTTGACTGGGCAACGAGTGAAAATCCTGCCGAACACAAGTCTCATAATCTCATTGAACTTGAAAATGGGCAGTATGCACTGTATCCAAACAACAGATTACGCATTTTTGACAACAGTCTAACCCCTGTTGATCCTAAAATGCCCGATTTCAAGGTTTCGACTCAATATTATCAAGTTGAAAACGGAAATGATCGACTTGGAATGGGTCGTGAGGACGAATATTTTTGGAAAACCGCAAAAGAACGTGAAAATAATACCGAAAAGGAAGAAAATATTGAAGATATGTATAAATCTCAAGATGGACGACCAATTGATTTACAATAAATATAAAAAATAGGAGAAAAATGGGCAATTCACCAATAGATAGAGACAAGAATTACATGAAAGAAATGTGGGGAACAGCAAGTTTGACATCTGACTATTGGTCATTACCTAAAAAAACGGCAGATCCTGAAGAAAGAGTTCTTCAAGAGATTATGCATGACGATCTTAAACCAGAACAAAAGAATCTTAACGAATAGGCCATAAATAAAATCAGAAAACTCTAGTTAAAATGGCAATTCAGAGGGTTTCTAGATCATTTAAGGACATTAGTTTGTCTTTTGAACCACATCCTATCACTAAAGATCTACCTGTTCTCAAAAACGAAGCAGCCATTCGTAGATCTGTGAGAAATATTGTCTTAACAATACCCACTGAAAAGTTTTTTAACTCGTTATTTGGATCCGATGTAAGAGGAAGTCTGTTTGATTTTATTGATTTCGGTACTGCATCAGTAATTAGTGATCAAATTGAGACTTCTATTGAAAATTTTGAACCAAGAGTCGATAATTTAGCAATAGAAGTAACTCCTCTTCCACAACTTAATGCTTTTGATGTTAAAGTCATCTTTGACATTGTAGGACAAGAGTTTCCAACACAAGAATATTCATTCCTATTAGAGGCAACAAGATAATATGCCTTTTACAAAGTTTACAAATCTGGATTTTGACCAGATAAGAGAATCGATTAAAGACTATCTTCGTTCAAATTCCGATTTTTCGGGATTTGATTTTGATGGATCTAATTTTTCCATATTAATCGATACCCTTGCATATAATACGTATATAACTGCATTCAACTCAAACATGGTTGTGAATGAGTCCTTCTTGGACTCTGCAACCGTCCGTGAGAACGTTGTATCTCTTGCAAGGAACATTGGATACCTACCTCGATCTAGGACTGCTGCAAGAGCAACTGTGAGCTTTACAGTGGATGTTGAGGATACGCAAACAGCAACGATAAATCTGAAGAGAGGTTTATGTTTTGTTGGGAATGCAAGTAATACTTCTGAAGTATTTTCAATATTAGAGAATGTACAAAGAACTACGGAAAATATTGATTTCGAACGAAACTTAAACACTATAAGCGCAAGAAGATCAGTTTTTAATAATATTGAGATAGTTCAAGGAACTTTTCTTACAAAAACATTTACCTTTGATGGATCTTTAGATCAAAGATTTACATTGGATAATCCATTTATTGATACATCTACTATCAAAGTTTATATAAAAAAAGAAAATGAAACGGGTGATGGTAACGAATATTTTCAGTCAAATACTCTCAAAGAAATAAACAAAGATTCTTTGGTTTATTTCTTACAGGAGATTCAAGATGAAAAATATGAAATTTTGTTTGGGGATGGCCTTATTGGTAGAAAGTTACAAGAAGGAGAAATTATAACTGTAAATTATCTTGTAACAAATGGAAAAGATGGCAATGATGTATCAATTTTTGGATTTTCGGGTGTATTGACCGATGATCTTGGTAATGTTCTTACACCAAACCCATTTTCAACAACTACAAATACCAAATCTCAAAATGGTGCAGAAATAGAATCCATATCTTCTATTAAAAAATATGCACCCTCTATATACGCTGCACAAAATAGAGCAGTAACATCTAGAGACTATGAATCTATAATCAAAACAATATATTCGGATACAGAATCAGTCTCTGTTATTGGTGGAGAAGAGTTAGATCCTCCTCAATTTGGGGTAGTTGAAATATCAATAAAACCAAAAAATGGTTTTTTTGTTTCTGATTTTAACAAGTCTTTAATTTTATCTGATTTAAAAAAATATTCAATATCTGGAATTAATCAAAAAATTATAGATTTAAAAATTTTGTATATTGAGTTAGATACTTTTGTTTACTATGACGATTCTAAAATTAGTTCTGCAGATTCGTTAAAAACAAAAGTGTCCACGTCACTAACAAATTATTCTGAAAAATCTGATGTAAATAAATTTGGTGGGAGATTTAAGTACAGTAAAATTTTAAAAACAATTGATGATACGGACTCTTCAATAACTTCTAATATAACCAAAGTAATCATAAGAAGAAACTTAGTTGCATTACTAAATCAACAAGTTCAATATGAACTTTGTTTTGGAAATCAATTCCATGTGAAGTCTGAAGGTAAGAATATAAAGTCTACAGGGTTTACTATAGCAGGAGAATCTGGTGTAGTATATTTTACAGACACTCCGAATCCAGATGGTAAAACTGGTATATTATCAGTTGTAAAAGATTCTAGTGATGACAATGTAAGAATTGTCACTAAAGGAGTCGGAACAGTTGATTATATAAAAGGTGAAATTAACATAGGAACTATTAATATTACATCAACAGTAAAACCAAATAATATAATAGAAATTCAAGCATTTCCAGAGTCAAATGATATTGTTGGATTGAGAGATCTTTATTTGAATTTTGATGTTTCAAAAAGTAAAATAAATATGGTAAAGGATGTTATATCTTCTGGTGATGAAATATCGGGCACAGTATTTGTCAGAGATTTCTATACATCTAGCTATTCAAATGGTACTTTAATTAGAGAGTAAAATGATAGAAACTGGATTTGAATCTAGAATTAAGATTCAAGATATAATTGATAGTCAATTACCAGAATTTGTTTTGGATGAAAGTCCAAAAACATCAGAATTTTTAAAGCAATATTATATTTCTCAGGAATTTCAAGGTGGACCTGTAGATATTGCAGAAAATTTAGATCAATATCTAAAACTTGATAATTTAAAACCAGAAGTTATTGTTGATAGTGCAGTATTGTCATCATCGATAGATTCCGATGATACTACAATCAATGTATCAAGTACAAAAGGATTTCCAAATAGTTATGGTTTATTAAAAATTGATGATGAAATAATCACGTATACTGGAAGCACCACAACTAGTTTTACTGGATGTGTTCGTGGGTTTAGTGGTATAAGCAAATATCATCAAGATTTAAATCAAGAAGAGTTACTGTTTTCTCAAACGTCTGCATCTTCTCATGATTCTTCTGCAAAGATAGAAAATTTAAGTTCTTTATTTCTAAAAGAATTTTATTCCAAATTAAAATTTACTTTTGCTCCTGGATTTGAAGAAAGACAATTTGATGATAAAGTTGATGTTGGTAATTTCATTAAGTTAGCAAGATCATTCTATAGTTCTAAAGGTACAGAAGATTCATTTAGAATTTTATTTAATGTTCTTTTTGGAGAGAATTCTGAAGTAATAAATTTAGAAGAGTACTTATTAAAACCATCAGACGCAAATTACATTAGAAGAAAAACTGCTGTAGCAGAAGTTTTTTCTGGAGATCCTACTAAGTTAGTTGGACAAACAATTTATAAAACTGGAGATTCTGGCACAAATGCATCTATAGCATCCGTAGAATCTTTTACTAGGAAAGGAAATCAATATTTCAAACTATCTATTTTTGTTGGATTTGGTGAAGATTCTTCAATAAATGGATTGTTCAAGGTTACCCCAAATACAAAATCAATTGATAACGTTGCAATTGGGGGACAAGTAATAACTGTAGATTCTACAATTGGTTTTAGTACGTCCGGAACACTAAAAGTAGGAGATAATACAGTAACTTATGTTGACAAGAGTGTTAATCAATTTTTAGGTTGTTCTGGTATAGAAAAGAGCATTAGTAAAACCGAAAATTTATATTTGATTGATGATACTTATTATGGATATGAAAATGGAGACCTGTCCAAAAAAGTAGAGTTTAGACTGACGGGTGTATTGTCTGATTTTGTACAACAGTCTGATAATGTTATAGCTAAAGAGAATCAAATATTAACTGTAAAAAGTATAGGGGATAAAATATCTAATCCCGAATCAAATAAAACATATAAAGAAATTATTGCTAATACTTGGATTTACAATACAAGTTGTACAATAGATATTGAAAGTATATCTGGATCTTTTGTAATATTAAAATCTTTTGTTGATAGATCACAATTAAAAAAAGGTGATGAAGTAGAAATCTTAGAATTAGGATCTAACACTGTAGTATATCCAACTGGTATTACAAATATTCCATATGTAGATTCTGTAATAAGTTCATCAACAAAACAAATTTTCTTATCCAATTTTGATTTTACTCCACAAAGTAATAGAACATACTCTTTGAGAAGAAGAATTAAAAAAGCAAGTAGTACACTTGTTCCTTTTCAATATGGAAATAATACATTTGTTTCTGACGTTCAAAATGTATACGTAGATCAAGAAAATTTATACATTGCTTCAAATTCTTTACCATCATATACGGGAAATACAAATTTCTTTGATTATCAAGTAACAGCAAACGTAAAAAAATCAACTTTAACTTCATCTACAGGAAATTTACTTGATAGAAATTCTTCGACTGGAAATTATACTACAATAACTTTTGATAATGATGTTCCATTTATCTCTGGTGATAAAATATATTATTCCCCAGCATCCGGATCAACTGCATTGACCGGATTAGAAGTAGGATTTTATTATGTAAAAGTTTTATCAAATCCAAAGAGTATAAAATTATTTTCTGCATTAACATTTATTGATAATGATTCTGATGCGTTAGAGTTTGACATTCCAGTTTCTGGACTAGGCGAACAAACATTTACTTTATATTCTCAAAGGTCTTCAATAATAAACCCCGATAAGATTTTTAAAAAATTCCCATTATCCCAACCAAATATTAAAAACGGAACAAAAGAAGAGACAGTTCCTGGATCTGTAGGAATTTTAGTTAATGGAGTTGAAATTAATAATTATAAAACTACTGATAAAATTTATTATGGACCATTAAAAAATCTCAAGGTTTTGTTTGGTGGTAGTGGATATGATCTAATTAACCCACCAAAAGTGCAACCATCTGTATCTTCTGGTCTTGGAACTAATGCCTTAGTTCAACCTGTTATTTCTGGAACTATCGAAAAGATTTTTATCGATGAGCAAAATTTTGATATTGATACTGGATCGGCAATAAAAGTTACTGGTGGAAATATTACTGGTGGAAGTTTTGATCCCGTTATTGTTAAGAGAAGAAGAGAAATTTTATTTGATGGTAGATCTACTACTGAAAATGGTGGAATAGATGTTACCACCAATCAACTAACTTTTCTTGAAGATCATAATTTATCAAATGGTCAGGAAATAATTTATAGAAATAATGGAAATTCAAATATCAGTATTGGAATAGGATTATCATCTCTAGTTGATAATTCAACATATTATGCAAAAGTAGATAATAATTCAACTATTCAGTTATTTGAATCTTTCGATGATTATTTGAACAATACTAATGTAGTTGGATTTGCAGACACTAGTTTATCAGGAACACATAAGTTCTTAACTGGAGAATTAAAAAATACTATAACAAAAATTAATGTAATTGATGGTGGAAAAGTAACTAATAGAAAATTATTAGTAAAACCATCAGGAATCACTACATCAAATGATACTATCAATTTTGAAAATCATGGGTTTTTAAAGGGAGAAATTGTAGAATATAGTGCAGTTTCTGGAATTGGATCGACTCAACCACAAATAATTTCTGGATTAACAACAACAAATCAGTATTATGTTTTACCTTTAAATTCAAATAGTTTTAGATTATGCGATGCTGGAGTTGGTGGAACTAATTTCACCAACTTTGAGCAAGAAAATTATGTAAATATTGACACTTCTGGAACCGGATTTCAACAATTTAAATATCCTGATATTACAGTTAATGTTGAATTCACTTCTGCTGGAATTGGAACAACTACTCAGGTTAAAACTCTCGTAACTACACCAGTTGCAAAAGGTGAAATTATAGATGCTTATCTTTATGAAGAAGGCACAAAATATGGTTCTACAATCAAAAATTTTGAAAGAAAACCCAATTTTACAATAAAAACTGGAAAAAATGCACAAGTTAAACCAATTATTGTAAATGGATCTGTCGTAGATGCTAATTTGCAATTTGGTGGATTTGATTATTTTTCAATTCCAGAACTAAAAGTTGTTGATCCTACTGGATCTGGATCTGGAGCTGAAATTAGAGCAACTATTTCTGAAGGTAAAGTTGATAGTGTAGTAGTTGTAAATACTGGAATTGGATATTCTACTACCACTAGAGTGGATGTAATTTCCAGTGGAAAAGATGCTTTATTTGGAGTCAATGTCAGATCTCTTAACATAAATGAGACAGAATTATCTGCAGATGATGATTATCAAATATTTGCAGAATCAGAAAAGGGACTTTCATATTATTCTACTGGATATTCTGAAATTGTAAGAAATGCATTTCAAGATACGGAAAATTCACTATCCAATATTATTGGATGGGCATATGATGGAAATCCAATATATGGATCTTTTGGATTGTCAGATCCAAAAAATATAAATTCAGGAATTAAAACATTAACTTCTAGTTATGTCAAAGATATTGAAAATATTTTTGATAGACCACCAACACAAAACTTCCCTGTTGGATTTTTTGTTGATGATTATAAATTTGATTTTTCTGGAGACTTGGATGAACATAATGGAAGATTTGAAAAAAATGCAGATTTTCCTAATGGTGTTTATGCGTATCATGCCACGATAGATCCTGCAACTAAAAAACCCGTGTTTCCGTATTTTATCGGAAAAACTTATAGGTCTACTTCAATAAAAGAAAACAAAGAATTGAATCAAAGTTTTGATTTTAATAATTCTCAACTTTTTAGAAATACTCTTCCATATAAAGTTTTAGACGAAAATGCTGGAAATGATTTCCTTACCGAAAGTAATGAAATTTCCAGACAAAGAATAAAAATCGAATCAATATCAAAAGGATCAATAAAAGGATTTGATATTGTTAATGCTGGTAAAGATTATAAAGTAGGAGATAAATTAGAATTTGATAACTCTGATATTGATATTTCTCCAAATGAAGCTCAGGCAAAAATTTCATCAATTAAAGGAAAAACAATAAACAAAATAGAAACTACAAAAGAAACTTTTAATGATGTTATATTTGTATGGAAAGATAATAAGGTAACTGGTCATATTTCTCCACATCATACTCTTGCAGATAAATCTACAATCAATATTTCTGGATTTAGCACTAATGTTCTTTCATCTTTAAATGGATCATTTCAAATTTCAGTTAAATCTCTTCAAAACAGTGGATTAACTACAGAAATATCTGGAACTGGGGCAGCTTCTACAGAAATTTATTTGACTAGTATTCCTTCTTCACTTTCTGCTGGAAGCAGTTTGGGAATTGGAACTGAAACTCTCCAAGTTTTAAATATATTTCCAAAGGAAAATATTGTCAGAGTAAAGAGAGGAAAACCTGGAACAACACATGCAATTGGAACTGCAGTTTCTTTCAAGACCTCTACATTCGAAATAAACGAGTCTCTTGATTACTTCGAATCTGGATTTAATAAGAAATTATATTTTAATCCAAATGAATCTGTAGGTGTTGGTACTACAGCAGGAATAGGAGTTAATGTTACGTTTTCACTGGGAAATAAAACAATTTCTAGAGATAATACCTCTCAAAGAATACATCTAGAAAATCATGGATTGTCTAATAATCAATTGATTACATTTAATAGAAATTCAAACACAATATTATCAATATCCACTTCTCCATCTGGTACACCATTTGATATTCCTTCGGAAGTTTACGCTGTTCCTAAAAATAGAAATGTTATTGGCATTAAGACTTCTTTCAATAGTGATGAAGTGTTCTTTAGAACAAATGGAGATGATGCGGATGATTATTTCTTTGAAACAAATTTTGTACAAAAAACAGGTGATGTTAAGCATATTAAATCAACCGTATCTGTATCAACTTCTCATGGTTTAACCGCCAATGATACAATTACCTTAACAATTAAACCTAATTTATCAGTGGGTATCGGAACATCGACAGGTGTTAGAATTACTAGAAACAATGCATCAGGAAATCTATTAGTAAATCCAATTGGATTTGGATCAGATTCTGTACTTACTTCTACAAATCAAATTCAATTAACTGATCATAAACTAAAAACTGGTGATAAAGTTTATTACAATGCTAATGTAGTTGCTTCTGGATTAACTACTGGATCTTATTTTGTATTTAAAGTTGATTCTGATAATATTAAATTATCAAAAACATATAAAAATTCAAAACAAATTCCACCAATCACAATAGGAATAGCTGGGACAGGTGGATCTTCTCAGAAAATTTCTTTAATAAATCCAAAAATTACTGCAATAAAAAATAATAATCTTATTTTTGATGTATCAGATACTTCTTTAGATGGATATAATCTAAAGTTTTATTGTGATCAAGATTTTCTTAATGAGTTTGTATCTACAGGTTCTACTTCGACGTTTAGTTTATCTGGTGTTGGGACAATTGGAGTCACTACAAATGCAACTCTTACGATAAATTATACTTCTAATATTCCAGATAAACTTTTCTATACTTTAGAAAAGAATGGTGGAATTTCTACTTCTGATGTAGATGTAAATAACTATTCGCAAATAGTTTTTTCAGACAGTGCTTATAATAATTCTTATACCGTTTCTGGAATTGCAAATACATCATTTGATATTGGATTAAAAGATGATCCAGAAAAAGATACATATGCTTCATCAGAATGTGATGTGTTGGAATATTCAACCACATCTTCTTCAGCAAAAGGTCCTGTTGATAAAATTCATTTAATAAACTCTGGTTTTGGATATAAAAAAGTTCCAGAAATTATTAATACCAACTCGACAGACGGTCAAAATTTATACGCGATTCCTACATCAGATACTATAGGAAATATTGATGAGGTTAGAATAATTAATCAAGGATTTGAATATTCTTCTGATAGAACTTTAACTCCAAAAGCATTTATATCACCTAAGATAGTTCTTGAAGACTCGAATGCCATTGGTTTTGTAACCGTAACTTATGGTGGTAAGAATTTCATTAAAACTCCGGAGTTAATAGTTATTGATCAATCAACAAGAGAGAAAGTAACTTCTGGTATTTTACGTGCAAATTTAAATGGAACTGCAATTGTTTCTGTGAGTATTGAATCTGAACCTAAAGGAATATCAAATGAATCTGCAGAGATTTTTTCTGTAAACAATACTAATGGAGTTTCTATAAAAAAGGTTTTATCAAATTCAACAGGCATATTCACATGCGTCTTAACAACACCATCTTTGGGATTCTCTACAGATCCATTTAGTATTGGAGATGAAATATTTGTTGAAGGAATTCAACAATATTCATCTGTTGGAGATGGATTTAATTCAGAAGATTATGGGTACAAATTCTTTACAGTTTCAAACTATAAAAATAAATTTACACCCGGACTTGTAGATGATGAATTGACGGTAAATCTTGCAGGACTTACAACAAATACTGGTATTGCAAAAACAATACAAGATTCTTCGGGAACTGTAGTAAATAAATCCAATTATCCAACTTTCAGTGTCTCTTTAAAAAAATCTTTCTTTGCAATTGGTGAAACTTTAATAAGCGAAGGGATTGAAAGAGATTTAATAGTTCTTGAATATGATGATTCTTCAGGAATTAAAGTATTTGGTACATATTCACTTTCTGTTGGAGAAATCATTACAGGAAAGACTTCGGGAAATATTGCTAAAATTCAAAATCTTGAGAATTTTGAAGGATTTTATAAGATAGATTTTTCTACTGAAAAAAATGAAGGTTGGACAAAAAATACCGGAAAACTGAATGAAGATTATCAAGTTACTCCTGACAATAATTATTATCAAAATCTTTCATATTCAATTAAAAGTTCTCAATCATGGGAAGATATTAGAACACCAGTAAATAGCTTAGTTCATATTTCTGGACTTAAAAATTTCTCTGACACTCAAATATCTTCAGAACCATTAGAGGGTCCAGGTATTGTTAGAACTGATGATGAAACGACTATTGTAAAGAATATTTTTGAGGAAAAAAGAGTAGATACTATTAATAATTTTGATACTGCAGTGGATGTTGATGTTGTTAATTCAACATCAAGATTTATAAAGTTAAAATCTAAAAAACTTGCAAACTATAGTGAGAGTACAACAAATATTGGATTGAGGATTGATGATATTTCAGATCAATTCTCACAAGCAGAATCCGATCCAAAACAATTTACAAATATTCTTGAGACGGATTTTTCACAATCGTATGTCAATTATTTGTTAAAGGTTAGTAATCTTTCTGGAACTAAAGTTCAATTGACAAATTTAATTGTTCTTAATGATGATGAAAATCAAAATTCATTTATCTTGGACAAGAACTCATTGACAAGTGACGGATTTAGTACATCTTTTGTATCATCTGATAATGATTGTGGAGAATTTGTAGTTGAAACTGACGATTTTCTTAATGAATCTTTCTTAAGGTTTAAACCCAAAGATCCTTTTGATACTGAATATGATATTAAGTTTATTGAAAGTAAGTTTTCACCTGGTCTTGGAATTGGTTCGATTACAGTTGGATTTGTTGATGTCTTAACTGATATAAGAGAAGTTATTACAGGAACAACTACCTCCATTGTAGGGATTTCATCCGAAATAAAATCTCTTTACGCAAATGCATATGTAACTCAAGAAACTGGTAATAAAGCAAATTTTGTTGAATTGTATGTGACTCGTGAAGACAATGATACCAACATTGCAGAATATTATTTTGATACATCTGAATTCAATAGATCTGTAGATCAACTTGGAAGTTTTAGTGCTGATATTGAAAATGGATTATTAAAATTAAAATATGAAAATGATACCTCATTAGATGTTGTTGTTAAAACTAAGATTGTTGGATTTGGTACTACTAGTTCTTCTGGAATAAGCAGTACTTTTAGATATAGGAATTCTGATCAACCAGTAGGAAATGAAAGATCAGCAATTTATGAAGTGGGATTTAGCACCACAACTTCTGGCATTTCAACATCTATTTTGACTCTTAATAAATTCAATTTTGATTCTGCAAAATCATTGGTCGAAGTTGGTGTAGGTACTGTAAAGTCTCTTCATCAAGTTTTGATGGTTCAAGATAACACTCATGTTTATACTAAACAAACCCAATTTATTTCAGTCGGAAGCACTTCTGGGGTTGGATCTTTTGGTGGAAGATATGTTGGAGACAATCTAGAACTTGTATTTTATCCAGATTCCGATGTAATTGATGATGTTGATATTTCTTCTCTGAGTGAATGTTTTTATTCTCAAACAGATTTTGAGAATGATCATAGTGATTTTGTTGTAGGAAGATATTCCGAATCCCTAAAAACTTCTCAATATCTTGCGATAAATGGAGAAAGAATTAATAGAAAGAATTTTGTTCTAAGAAACAAAACTGTCCCTATTTTTGCTAAGAAATTTAATCCAAGAAATACTGATGTATTAAATGCTTCTACTGGAACATTTTCGATCGATGATCATTTCTTTAGTGATAATGAAGAACTTATATACACTCCAAAATCAACTTTTGTTGGAGTTGGATCAACTCCAATGATGTATAAAAATGGATCTACTATTGATACATTACCGTCATCGGTTTTTGTTGTTAATAAAACCAATAATACATTTGGAATATCTACAACTAAAGCGGGAACAGCCGTTACGTTTGTTTCTTTTGGTGAAGGTAATGCACATCAATTTGAAATGGCAAAGAAAAATGAGAAGTGTATAATCACAATCAATAATTTAGCTCAATCTCCTTTGAGTTATTCTAAGATTCAAAGTACTTTATCCGGAAATGGTGGAAGTATTTCCACGACTACAGACACTTTTACCTTAAGTGGAATATCAACGATAAATCCTAATGATGTTCTTAAAATTGATGATGAGTACATGTCAGTTATTAACGTTGGATTGGGAACTACTAATGTAGGACCAATTACAAATACCGGATCTGAAAACTTGGTTTTAGTTGAGAGAGGTTCATTTGGAACGTTAGGAACTTCTCATATCGATACGGCAACTGTCGATGTTTATAAAGGTTCATTCAATATTGTTGGTGATGAAATATTCTTTAACGAAGCTCCAAGAGGAAGTCTTAATATTACAAAAACTGCTCAAAACTTAGAATTTGAAACATCAGATTTTAGTGGAAGGGTCTTCCTAAGAAAAAATTATGATACTAATCAAGTTTATGATAATATTTCGGACGGATTTACTGGTATTGCTAGAACGTTCACGTTGACAGTTGGTGGTGCAAATACTTCTGGTATTGGAACTACCGGTGGAAATGGTGTCATGTTTATTAACGGAATATTCCAAACACCAACCACTGCAAATAATCCGGGCAATAACTTTAGCATAATCGAAAATCTTACCCCTTCTCCAGGAATATCATCAGTAGTATTCAGTGGGATTAGAACAGATATTGGTGATCCGAATAGTATTCTTTCAGTTGAAAGTGACGTTAATCAGAATCAGATTCCTAGAGGTGGAATTATTGTTTCCTTAGGATCTAGTGGTGGAAATGGATATGCTCCATTAGTGGGTGTTTCTGCTACTGCTGTTGTGGATGGAGCAGGGTCTATTGTATCTGTTGGTCTTGGATCTACTGATATAAATGGATCCGGATATAATGGAATAGTTTCTATAGGCATTTCCGTATTTGAAGAAGGACATAGTGGAGATGTTGCTTCTATCACGGCAACAGTTGGTGCTGGTGGAACTTTATCGTTCTCTGTAGATGATGGTGGAACAGGATATTCAAATCCACAAATATTTGTTTCAGAACCTTCATATGAAAACTTAAGTGTTACTGGTATTTCTAGGATTGGAATTGGAACTACTACAGATACTGGAAGTGGATTATTGTTAGATGTTAGTGTTGGAGCAAGCTCCACTGTTGGTATTGGATCAACATTCTTCGAAGTTACAGATTTTAAAATTAAGAGAAATGGATTTGGATTTAAGAAGGGTGATGTATTTACACCTGTAGGATTAGTTACGGATTCCAGATTGAGTGAACCGAGATCTACTTTTGAACTAACTGTTTTGGATACATTTAGTGATTCATTCAGTTTCTGGCAATTTGGTGAACTTGATTATATCGATAGTATTAAGAATTTCCAAGACGGTATACGTTTAAGATTCCCAATTTTCTATAATGATAATTTGTTGAGTTTCGAAGAACCAGATGATGACTCTTCCGTAGATCTTGCAAATATTTTACTAATAGTTGTTAATGGTGTAATTCAAGATCCTGGAGTAAATTATACATTTAATGGTGGAACATCATTTTCCTTTGTTACAGCACCAAAACCAGAAGATAATATTGACATATTCTTCTATAGAGGAACAAGAGGTGAAGATGATACTTTAGTTACAAATGTACTTCCGACCTTAGAAAGAGGTGATATTGTAGAACTTCTTAGAAAAGATAGTATACCAACAACAGTATCTCAAGAGGATAGAATTATCTTTGATATAACTTCTTCGGATAAATTTGAAACCAATTCTTATAATGGAGTTGGAATTGATGAAAATAATTTCAGGCCATTATTCTGGACAAAACAGAAAGTTGACAAAATGGTTAATGGTGAATTTGTTAATAAGACAAGAGCATCAATTGTTTCTCAAATTCTACCAACTGCAAAAATTATCGGAGATATGAGTACTAGTGATACTGAAATATTTGTAGATGATCCTGATTTATTTAAGTATAATGTTTCTTCTCCATATTCATTTGGTGCTATAACAGTAGACACTAAAGTTTCCTCTGGTGCCAGTGTTACCGCAACTGTTGGTTCTGGTGGAACAATTTCTTCATTAACAATATTAAATGGTGGAAGTGGATATAGTGGATCTACTGTGGACATTAAAATTTCTGCCCCACCAACAGTTGGGGTTGGTCTCGGAACAACTGCTATAGCAACCGCAACAGTAAGTAGTGCTGGAACAATTACGACTCCAATCACATTTACTAATGCCGGATTTGGTTATACCACTACCATTACTCCTTCAGCTTTAGTTGCATTACCAGAAGTAAATTATGAAATCTTCGAAAAAATAGAAGATGTAAAAGGATTCTCTGGAATTGTTACTGGAATTGGCACAACAACAGGTGTGGGTGGACACTCACTTGGACTCAAATTCTTCTTAGATAGAGGTTCTTCTTTCGGAAGTGATCTTAATGTTGGATATCCAATTTTAATAAAGAATACTCACATTGGTTCTGGAGTAACTTCTGTAGATGACAGTAATTCTGCGGTTGTTAGTATCGGAAGCACTTTCTTAGATAATATTTACATTGTAAAATCAATACAAGTCGATGGTGATGTTGGTATTGTTACATGTAATATTGACTCTGGAACTTCTGTTTCTGGACTTTCTACAAATGGTGATTTCTGTGGAGAATTTTCTTGGGGAGTATT
>MDTC01143853.1_pt1 | contig 15040 bp, 16 predicted proteins | sample 811181 | NCBI WGS metagenome assembly MDTC01 (sample SAMN05326644, study PRJNA326480) | marine metagenome | isolation source: seawater | place: Pacific Ocean: North | collected 2011 | reverse complement strand
CGACTGAGTATTTTCTGTAGTTTCATTTTCTTCAGTGCTTATAACAGAATTTTTCTTTAACAATATTGATAATAAAGTTCCTACTTTTTCAGCAAGTTCTTTTCTTTCAACAATTAAGTCAACAAAGCCAGTTTTTTCAACATATTCACTTTTTTGAAAGCCCTCAGGTAATTCTTCCTTGACGGTACCTTGTATCACTCGAGCTCCTGCAAATGCAATTAGAGCACCTGGTTCAGCAAGATGAATATCACCTAACATAGCATATGATGCTGTTATACCTCCTGCTGTTGGATCAGTTAAACACACCAAATAAGGAAGATTATTTTTTTTAAGTTCATTTATTGCCAAAGTTGTTCTAGTCATTTGAGACAAAGAAATTAAACTTTCCATCATTCTCATTCCACCACCGGCACTAATACATAAAAAAGGAGTTTTGTTTTCAATAGCATGTTGAATGCCATATAAAAAAGCCTCACCTTCAGCGGCTGCCATCGAAGCTCCTAAAAAATCAAAGTCAGATGCTACTGCAGTAATTTGAATATTATTTATTTTTCCACTTACAACCATCATGCCACAGTCTAAACCAGTTTTTTTTCTAGCTGACTTTAATCTATCTTTATATGATTTCGAGTCTACCCAATTTAATGGATCATCTTTTGGTATTGGTGTTTTGAAAATTTCATAATTATTCTCTCCAAAAAGAATGTCAAATCTTTGTTTTGGTTTAATACGATGATGTTTATTACAATCAGGACATACCCAAAGATTCTCTTTCAAATCTTTCTTTAAAATTGGGCCTTTACAACAAGATGTCCAATCACTATTGGCTATATCTTCTTTTGTTGCTCTTTTATGAATTGCAGACTTAATTTTTTCACCTGCTTTAATTATTTTAGTAATCCAATTCATTTAATTTTATTTTTTAATCTTTTCACAACATTAGTAACATTTGTGACAGCATTTTGTCTTTTTTTTATTGAATTTGTAATTTCCTTACAAATGGCACTTCCTACAACCAATCCATCAGCTTTTTTGAGAGAATTTATAGTTTTTTCAGTTATTCCAAATCCAATCACAACATTTTTTGATGCATTTTGTTTTTTAATTTTAAAATACTCTTCAAGAATTTTTTTTGGAGAAACTTTTAGTTTACCACCTGTTGTAGACAGCATACTAATGTAGTAAATCATATCATGGGAATTTTTGACAATTTGTTTTAGTCGCTTTTTTGATGTTGTAGGTGAAATAAGTTGGATGAAATTGATATTTTTTTTTTTACATTTTAAAGCAAATTTCTTATTTTCAGGAAAAGGTAAATCAACAACAATTAATCCATCTACTTTAGATTTTTGACATTTTTTTATGAATTTATTTTCATTAAATTGGTAAATCATATTGTAGTAACCCATTAAAATAATAGGCTTATTTTTTTTTGATTTCTTAAAATGACTAACAATAGAAAATACGTCATTAATTTTAATTCCATTTTTAATAGCCCTATATGCACTAGTTTGAATTTGACCACCATCAGCAATTGGAGTGTTGTGTGGAAAGCCTAATTCACAAATGTCAGCATATTTAGAAATTGATTTCAAAATCTCTAGAGATTTTCTTTTAGTATAATCACCTGCAACTGTGTAAGTCAAAAGAGCGGGTCTATTTTCCTTTTTTGCATTTTTAAAAGATTGGCTAATGAATGATTGTTTCATTAATATTTACCTAATCTTTCTTTTAAAATATCCCTATCTTTTTTTGCATCTCCACATGAATTACAAATTAAAATTGTATCCTTACTCAATTTTGGGGCAATTTTTATTGCTTCAGCAAAAGCATGGCTGGGTTCTAGGCTTGGATTTAAATTTTCAAATTTAGTAACAATTTGATAAGCTCTTAAAGCATCCTCATCTGTTGCATAAGTATATCTTGCTCTTCCTGTATCCTTTAGAAAACAGTGTATTGGACTGACACCCGGGTAGTCCAATCCTGCACTAATAGACTCCGTTTCTTTTATTTGACCCTCACTATTTTGACATACATAAGATGCTGCTCCATGCAAAATTCCAATTTTTGCATTTCGACTCAACGGTGCAGCATGCAAAGATGATTTTTTTGGCCCTCCAGCCTCAACACCTATTAACTCAACCTGTTTTTTATCATAGTCTATGAATTCACTCCAAAAACCATAGGCAGAACTTCCACCACCAACACAATTAATGAGTTTAATTTTATTTGGGATTTTATTAAACTTATTTTTAATTTGAACTTTTAACTCTTTTGAAATTTGTGCAGTGCTCCATCCACAAATTTTAACAAAGATATTCGGTCCTACTGTTGAGCCTACACACATATGAGTATTATTACAATTCGAAACCCAATACCTCATACACTCACTAACAGCATCAACTAAAGTTTGGCTACCTGAATATACAGGTATAATTTCAGCACCATTTTTTCTCATTGCATCACAATTAGGTTTTTGTCTTTTAATATCTTTTGCACCCATAAAAATTTTACATTTGAGTCCAAATTTCTTAGCAGCCATACTAAGCATTTTACCAGCATAACCAGCACCAGTATCACCAACAATATATTTCTTGCCCATTGCTTTACAAATTAAAGCATGCACTGTTGCATTATATATTTTATGAGCCCCACCATTTGCCTCAGAAACAACTTTTGCCCAAATTTGAGCTCCCCCTAAATGATTAGATAAGTTTTCTAATTTTATAAATGAAGTTGGTGAACCAATATAATTTTTAAAATAGAAGTCTCTCTTTTTTATAAATTTTTTGTCTTTTCTAAGTTTTTGAAATTCTTTTGTTAAATCTTCAACTGGTTTTTTTAAAGTTTCTGGAATAAAACTCCCTCCAAATTTACCACCCCAAAATCCATATTTATCATGCTGATCTATTAAAGGAATATTTTTTTTAATTTTTATCATTTATATATTTCAAGTTATTTAAAAAAATTTCTATTTTGGAAATATCTTTTAACCCAGAAGTTTCTAAACCTCCAGAAATATCAATTATATCAGCTATTTCTTTAAAATTTTTAAGGTTGTCTTCAATTTGAATATTTCCAGCTATCATTATATCTTTTTGGAGATCTAAGTTTTTTAATAAACTATGATCAAAGGATAAGCTTTTTTCATAACCTTTGCTATCAAATAGGTAAATATCTGTTACATCCATATAGTCTTTATATTTTTCTAGATCTTTGTAATTCCTTACAGTAAAAGCTGTTATTATTTTTTTTTTTATATTTATTCTTAATAAAACCCACTTCAGTTGGTGTACAATCATAAAGTTGATAATAATCAAAATTTAAATTTTTTATTTGCTCTAATATTTTTTCATTTGGTCTAACTAATACTGCTACAAAAAAAGATTTTTTTTTATCTATACTTGTCAAAATTTTAAGATTTTCAAAATTCACATATCTTTTAGATTTTTTGTAGTTAACAATAAAACCTACAAATTCAGGGGCACATGGGTGATTTACAATAAAATCCAAAGTTTTGGAGTCACAAATCCCGCATATCTTTGACTTAAGTATCATTAATCTAAATGTTTAATTAATTTTACTATATTTTTTTTTATATTTCCTTTTGTTAATGATCTTCCCATTACAATTCCTGAGACATTATTATTAAAAGCAGCTTTGGGCGTGGTGACTCTTGACTGATCATTAGTTTTATCTTTGGGTAACCTTATTCCTGGAGTAACAATAAATAGATTTTTATATTTTTTTCTAACTATTTTTGCTTCATGGGCAGAACAGACTAATCCATCACAACCAGATTTTTTGATTAAACTTGCTTGAGCCATCACTAACTGTTTTACATTTTTAGAGTAACCAATATCTTTGAGTGAACGATCATTTAAACTTGTTAAAATTGTTACTCCTAATACTTTAAGCTCTTTATTAATTCTTTTTGCTTCTTTATTAACAGCTTTTAACATTTCTAATCCACCACTAGCATGAACAGTGATATATTTACATTTTTTTAAATCTTTAATAGATTTAATAGCTGACAAAGCTGTTTGAGGTATATCATTAATTTTAAGATCAAGCCAAAAATCCTTTTTAAGATTTTCAAGAAATTTTCTTCCATTTTTTGAATAAAAAAATTGTAATCCAAACTTTGGAATTATTTTAATTTTAGATTTATTTATTAGATGTATTATTTTTTTAATTTGATTTAAGTTTGAACTGTCACAAGCAATAAAAACACTTTTATTTATCATTATTTATTTTTTTAAACAAATCTTTTGCCATTTTGAAGTGAATTGTTCTTTTTTTTGGTGTATTTACTTTTTCGCCAGTTTTTGGGTTTCTAGAAATTCTTGCTTTTTGAACTTTTGTTGAAAATATACCAAAACCTCTCAACTCAACTCTTTCACCCCTGTTAAGAGTTTGTTTAATTTCATTTAAAATGATGTTCACAAATTTTTCGAGATCTTTTTTTAAGAAATTAGGATAATTTTCACAAAGTTTTTTTAAAAGCTTTGATTTTACAATAGCCAATTTAATCTTCTTTTTTGTCTTTACCCTTTTTCTTTAAATCTTCAGATAGAGATGAAAAAGGTAAATTTTTTCCTGAGCCTTCAGCGCCATATTTGTCAAGAGCTTCTTTTTTTTCAATTTCTTCTAGAAGTTTTATACTTAATGAAACCTTTCTCTTTTTAAAATCAATTTCTGATATCGCACAGTCTAATTTCTCTCCACCAGTCCATCTAGTTGGTCGAGCATCTGCAGAATTTATCGCAATATTAGATTTTTTGATTTGAAAATCCATTTCACAATTTTCAGGTCTCACGATAAGCCCTTTATTATCTGTCGAAATTACTTTCACTGTTATAGTTTGATTGATTTTTTTATCTTTAAACCAGTCAAAAGGATCTTTTTGTGTCTGACGAAGACCTACACGAATTTTTTGCTCTGAAACTTTTATTTCTAATACTTTTACTTTCAGTTTATCTCCTTTTTTATATTTTTCTAATTCCTCGTTGGCATTGTTTAGATATGTTAAGTCATTACAATGTAGAAAAACATCAATATCAAGTTCCTCAATCTTTAAAAATAGTGAGTATTCATTTTTGTTAATTACCTCACCTTCAATTAATGAGCCTTCAGGATATTTTTTTTCAAAAACTTCAAATGGATTTTCTTGTGTTAGTTTATGGGAAATTGAAACTCTTCTTTTTTCTTTATCTATTTCAGTGATTACACAATCAATAGTTTCACCAACTCTTAAAATTTTTTTTGGTGATTGATTTTTTTTAGTCCAACTAATTTCACTTGAATGAAGTAGCGTTGTTAAGCCCGGCTCAAGTTCACAAAATGCTCCAAAGTCCATAATTTTTACGACTTTTACTTTATAATTTTTATTTAACTCATAATTAGTAATATGCTCGAAAGGATCTGGAGATAATTTTTTTACAGAACAACCTACTTGGAGCTTCTCTTTGTCAACAGAAATTACTAATAGGTCATGTTTTTCACCAATAGTAAAAACTTCTTCTGGATGATTTACTCTTGAGTATGAGATTTCCTGAAGGTGAACTAGAACATCAAGTTGTCCATTTACATTAAAAAAACATCCAAAAGAACTGTATCCTTTAACTTCAGCACCTTTTATAATATCCCCAACTTTAAATTTATCTATAATTTTTGCTTTATCTTCTTTTTTAAAAGATGAGATAATTTCTTTTCTGGATACACAAGCATTACCTCTAATTTTATCGAGTTTAATTAACGAAAACTTTTGAGGTTCATTCATTAGATGACTTATATCTTTTAGAGGCTTGTCACTAATTTGTGATCCTGGCAAAAACATTAATGATCCAGTATCTATGTGTTCAACAATACAGCCTCCTTTACATTTGGAAGTAATCTTTCCCATTATGGGTTCGTTATTTTCGTAAGCTGTTACTAACTTTTCCCAGCCTTTAATTTTTTGAGCTTTATTTGCAGAAACTAAAACTTCACCATTCTTGTCCTCTATTTTTTCAAGTAGTACAGATATTTTTTCTCCAATTTTGATCTTATCTGAAAGACCAAGAGTTTTTAGCTCGTTTATGTCTATGATTGGCTCACTTTTAAGTCCCTCAATAAATAAGAAAACAAATTTTTCAGTAATTTTGTTTATTTTACCCTCAACAATTTTACCTTCTTCAATTTTTGTTTTTGATAGCTGATTATTTAAGAGCTGTTCAAATTCTTTTGATGCAGGGTTTGTAAGATCTTTATATATTTCCATTTATAATTTGTTTTACTTTTATTAAAAAGCATGCTCTTTTAGATAAATTTATTCTATTAATCAAGTTTGATTTTTTATTTATATTTGGTGATATTCCATATTAATAAAAATTATCCCCGTTTTTATTAACTTTTTAAGACTAAATTCGAATTATTAAAAGAAAAATTACTTATTTAGTCCATTAATCAATTTTAAAAATGATGGAAAAGAAGAATTTATAGAATCTGGATCATGTAATTTCCAGTGACCACCAAAAGTTAAAGCAGAGATGACACTCATCATAAAAACTCTATGATCTTTAAGATAGTTTTTAATTTCAATTTTATTCTTTATTTTGATTTCTGGGTTTCCAAATATCTTAATACTAGAATCTGTTAATATTGTTTTTATCCCCATTAAGTTTAAAATTTTTGAACCAAGTTTAAGTCTTGGACTTTCTTTTTGATTAAGTTCTGACAAATCTTTAAAATAAGATACTCCTTTGGCCTTTGCTGCTACAAGGAAAATAAGAAGAAATTCATCTATAGCCTGCGAATTAAAAATTTTTGGACAATTTATAGCTTTTAAGTTTTTTGTGCTTTCAATTGCTATATTAGCCACTTTCTCACCTTTATAAATTTTTATATTTCTAAAACTAATTTTAGCTCCCATTTTTTTTAGAATTGTAATTACACCAACTCTTGAAGGATTGATATTAACATTTTTGATAATTAATTTAGAATTATGGGACAATAAAGTTAATACAATAAAGAATGCGCTTGAGCTTATGTCGGATGGTATCTTATAATTAAACGCATTAAATTGTTTTCCACCTCTTATTTTTATTAAATCAAAGAGCTTTCCTTTTTTAATTTTAATAGGAATTTTTAAATTTTTAAATAAGATTTCAGTATGGTCCCTTGATTTTTTAGCCTTAATAATTGTTTCACCTTTAGTTTTTAATGCAGCCAGCATTACACTACTTTTACATTGAGCTGATCCTTTTTTTTCAAAATATTTAATTGGTTTTGGGTTCTTTAATCCAGTTATTTCAATAGGCAGTTTAAAATTATTTCTATATTTAAATGATGCACCAAACTTACTAAGTGGAATTATGACTCTTGAAAAATCTCTCTTTGATAAGCTATTATCACCAGTAATTTTAATCTTATTATTATGGTGTACCAGAAGACCTAGAATCAATCTTCCTAGAGTCCCTGAATTTCCAGCATTTAGATTTAAATTTTTTTTAATCTTAAAATTATCAAAACCTTTACCTTCAATTTCACAAAACTTTTTTTTAAGTGTTATCTTTACTCCAAGCTTTCTAAGACATTTAAGTGTATCAATTACATCTGATGATCTTAATAAATTATAGGCCTTTGATTTTCCTTTAGCTTGTGATGCTAATAACGCCCATCTAATTGATAAACTTTTATCTCCAGCCACATTTATTGACTTGTTAAAAGAGTTAATTTTTTTTTTTAAAATGATTGGTTTGTGCATCTTAACTTAATCTAAAAGAGTCTCCAAAATAAGCATTTTGTGCTTTGATATCTTTTACAAGCTCTGCGGGGGTTCCTTTGGCGATGATTTTACAATTTGATAAAATGATTGCGATATCAACACAAGATAATAGATCTCTTGCCTGATGATCACAAATACAAACACTAAGATTATTTTGTGTTTGAAGATTAACAATTAATTCTTTTAACATTTTTATAGTAAGTACATCAAGTGCCGCAAAAGGTTCATCTAATAACAAAACTTTTGGATCACTTAATAAAGCCAGAGCAATTACAAGCTTCTTTTTTTGACCACCAGATAAAAACTTGGCTGGAATATCTAAAGCACTATCTAATTCAAATTGAGATATAAGATTTTCAATTTTTGAATTTCTAGCTTTAAGATCTTTTATCTGAATTTCTGCTATGGCCTTTAGGTTTTCTAATAATGTTAAATCATGAAAATAACCACCATACTGGGGCACGTAACCAATTTTAAATTTAGATGATCTTAAAGCAATAGGGTAATTTACAACATCCTCATTCTTTATAATAATTGAACCAAAATTTGGTTTTAATAACCCAGTTATAATATTAAAAATTGTTGATTTTCCAACACCATTTGGTCCAAGAAGACCTAGTATTTGACCTTGATTCAGATTAAAACTTATATTTTCTAAGATTAATCTTTTTTGAAAAGATAAGGAAATTTTTTCTAATTTTATAATAGGCTTTGTCTCTTTAAAAGATTTTATCCTAAATTTTTTAATTATTGCCATTTAATTATTCTTTATAACTCTTACTTTTTTATCATCATACATAAAAATTTTAGAATTTTTTGTTATTAAATCCACTTCTACTTTATCAGCAATTAAATTTAAATCTAAATTTCTATAAACTAAATTATTATAGGCTTCAAGTTTACTTTCTTGAAAAAAAATATCTAAATTATCTGAGTTAACATCATGGTCTAAATATCTTAATTTAACTTTATTGAAAAAATTAGTATCATTATTAAAAGTATTATAGTTTGCATTATCTGAGGTAAGATTTATTGACGTTCCATCTATAAATTTGATAATGGCGTTTACTTTAGTCATAAAAATGACATTTTTATCTTGATCTTTAAATTCTCCAAAATCAGACTTGATAACATATATGTTTCCATTTTGATCTTCAGATTTATAAGTTATATCTTTAACAGTGGTAACGTCTAATTTTGTTTTATCATTATTTTTAGTCGCAGTAATTTTTATTTGTGAATTATCCTTAAAATATTTAAAGTAAAAAATACTTGATAAAAGTATTACTAGAATTATTAAAAAAGTTTGAATTGAAGTTTTATGGTTCATCTATTCAATATTTGCTTCAAGCAAATGATGTATATGAATTAAACCTAATGTTTTATTAATTTTTTTGTTTTTATGAACACATAAGCTAGTTATTTTTTTTTCATTCATTATTCTTAAAGCTTTAACAGCTAGAGTGTCTGTGGAGACAGAAATTGGTTTTTTTGTCATTACTTTTTTAATAATAATTTTCTTTAAATCTTTGTTATCATGTTTTAATTTTCTTATATTCCCATCTGTTAGAATTCCAGCAGTATTCCCTTTGTTGTTTTTAGCAATTAATACACCAAGTTTTTTATTCGTTATTAATTTAATAGCATCTTTAAGATTTTTACTTTCTAAAATAAATGGAATTTTATTTTTTGTAACCATTAAATCTTCAACAGTTTTTAATTGTTTGCCTAGATTTCCAGCAGGATGAAGTTTCGAAAAATCATATTTATTAAATTTTTTTTTGTTTAACGCTGCTACCGCTAATGCATCACCAATTGCCAGTTGGGCACTTGTGCTTGAAGTTGGGACAATACCTAGCCCAGCTTCTTTAGTCTCAGGTATTAAAATTTTTATATCTGATCCCTTATAAAGAGATGAATTTTTTTTTGACACAATACCAATTAATTTTATTTTATTTCTATTAGCAAATTTAATTATTGGTAAAAGTTCCTCAGATTTACCAGAATTACTTATGAGAATTAAAAGATCTTTTTTTGAAATGCTCCCAAGATCACCATGTAGACAATCATTTGCTGATAAAGAAAATGCCGGGCTTCCAACTGATGACATCGTCGATGCTATTTTTGCAGCGATCAAACCACTTTTTCCAACACCACATAAAATAATTTTTGACTGACATGAAATAATTGCATTGACTGCTTTATCAAAATTTTTATCTATTGATTTTCTTAATAATCTTAAGGCATCGATTTTAAGATTTATTACTTTTTGGGCACTTAAAATAGTTGCAGTTTTTTTGTTTAGTGAGACCATATATCATCCCTGAAAAGAGCTAAATCTAAATCAACTCTAGTTTTTAAAAACTTTAAACAATTTAAATATAAATCCTTTCTACTCTCTCTGACTAAAATCTTATTCAATTCATCATGAATTTTGTGAAGATGAATTACATCATTAGCACAATATTTCATTTGTGATGTAGTTAGTTCACCCCCAAAATCTGAATTTTGGAATTGTTTACTTATATCTATATTTATAAATTCTTTAATTAATGTCTTTAATGAGTGGTTATCGGAATAAGATCTGGCTAATTTCGAGGCAATTTTAGTGTCTAAAATATTATTAGTATCTGTTTTTAAATAATATTTAATATGTGCAATGTCAGCTCTCCCATAATGAAAAATTTTAGTAACCCTCTCATCTGACAATATTTTTGATAAATTTGGTGCTTTATAATTTGACCTGTCTAATTGAACAATGTGTGCATCATTATTGCCTGTAGAAAGTTGGATTAGGCACAAAGGGTCACGTTTAACATTGAGACCCATAAATTCACCATCAACAGCTAATACATTGCCTAAGTTTAAATCATCTGGTAAATCTTTTTTATGAAGTTTAATATTAGTATTCATTTTTAAATATATATATATGAAAGCAAAAAATTGTCTAATTTTTGGCGGAAGCGGTCAAATAGGCCGTCATCTAATTAGAAAGTTAACATCAAATGGTTATAAGGTAACTGTAGTTACAAGAAATATTCACCAAAAAAGCTATATTATTAAAACCCAAGCTAATGCTGGCTATATTGATATCGTTGAGGCTAATATTTTCGATGAGCATAAAATTAGAGGTCTTTTTGAAAAAGCCGATATTTGTATAAATTTAGTTGGTATTTTATTTGAAAAAGGTAAGGGTAATTCTTTTAAAAATATCCATGTTATTTTCCCGTCAATTTTATCTCAACTTTCAAAAGAATATAATCTTAAAAATTTTATTCATTTATCTGCGTTAGGAATAAATGATGCTAGAGACTCAGATTATGCAAACAGTAAACTTGAAGGTGAAAAAAAAATTATTAGCAATTTTCCATTAGCAACAATTTTAAGACCATCCATCGTATATTCAGTTGATGACAATTTTACTACTACCTTCATGACTCTATTGAATAGATTGCCTATATTTCCGCTTTACTATTCTGGAAAAACAAAATTTATGCCAATACATTGTTCTGACTTAATTGATGTAATTTATCATGTACTTACAAAAAGAATCTCTTCACAAATTATTGAATGTGTAGGCCCAGAAACATTAAGCTTTAGAGAAATTGTTAAAAAATTACTCCATTTAATTAATAAAAAAAAAATATTAATTCCTCTGCCTTTATTTATGGGAAATTTATTAGCCCAATTTTTTCAGTTATTGCCTAAGCCATTAATTACTCAAGATCAATTGAGACTTTTAAAATATGATAATATATTATCTGGCAAGTATAAATCAAACCAAGATATTGGTGTTCCTGGAACAAAAGTTTTTGATAAAGAGGTTAAAAAATATTGTTATATGTGGAGAGAAGGTGGTCAATTTAGTACAGAGAAATATAATTGATTTAAAGTAAATTTATCTAGAAAATATTTTAAGCAGTCTCAGCTTTTTTTTCTAAAGGATCAGACACTTCTTCTTTTTCACTAGCATCTTCTTTTTTACCTTTAGGCTGATATGCATAAAGAAGGTGCAACTTACAGTAAGAAAAATCTTTTAGTGATGATCTTCCACAGAAATAAAATGTACTTTCATTAGGATGTCCAATAGGCCACTTACATGATTGTTCATCTAATTCTTCTAATTGTTTTGGATTTTCTGGTTCAAAATCTTTCTCTATAATTAAAGATTTAAATTTACTTTTTCTACCTCTTCGAGTTTTAATATTTTTATCCAGAATTGACTCATCAAAACTTTTGTTAGAGGTGGCTGTTCTAGTTTTAATTTTTGCAGAAAGATTTAATCTATGAGCTTTGCCTATAACAGCATTCCTAGTTAATCCTCCAATTAATTCAGCAATTTGGCTCGCAGTTTGACCTTTGCCCCAAAGCTCTTTTAATTTTTCAACTTTTTCATCTGTCCAACTCATGATTTACTATATAGTGTGTTAACTTTAATAATTAATACAATATAATGATATGAGTTTGGAATGTACAAGCAAATATTCAAAGTTATTCACAAAAAATTAAAAATTTATTGTATTAGATATTCAATCATTGCTTGTATCAAAATATTTTATTTAGAGAGGTTTTTTTAAACAATTAAAGTTATGAGTTATTTAGTAAAAAATTATAACCGAAAAAAATTATCATTTGTTAAAGGAAAAGGAAGTTATCTATATACAACTGATGGAACTAAATATTTAGATTTTATTCAAGGAATTGCTGTAAATTCACTAGGTCATGCTAATTCAAAATTAATTAAAGCTATAAACAAACAATCAAAAAAACTTTGGCATGTTTCAAATGCATTTATTATTCCCGAGGGGGAACTTTTAGCAAAAAAATTAGCCAAAAAAACTTTTGCTGATTTTGTTATGTTTCAAAATAGTGGAGCTGAAGCAACAGAAGCAGCAATTAAGATTGCTAGAAGATATTTTTTTTCAATAAAAAAACCACACAAAAATAGAATAATTTGTATCAAAAATTCTTTTCATGGAAGAACATTAGCCGCAATATACGCAAGTGGTTCAAAAAAAATGACAGAAGGTTTTGGTCCAAAAATACAAGGATTTGATCATTTCAATTTTGGTGATCATAAAAAACTTAAGAGTTTAATTAATCATAAAACAGCAGCAATTATGGTTGAAACTATTATGGGTGAGGGTGGCATCAAAGTAATACCAGATTTCTGTCTCAAAGGTCTTAGAAGACTATGTAATAAAAAAAAAATATTACTAATTCTTGATGAAGTTCAGTGCGGAATAGGAAGAACTGGAGATTTTTTTGCTTTTGAGAAATCAAAAGTTAAGCCAGATATAGTTCCTATTGCAAAAGGTATAGGAGGAGGTTTTCCAATAGGAGCAGTTTTGATGAATAAAAAGGTTGCCTCATCTATGATTCCTGGCACTCATGGATCTACATTTGGAGGAAATCCACTAGCAATGAAAATTGGTAGCACTGTTTTAGATATTATTGCAAATAAAAAATTTTTAAAAGAAGTTAAAAAAAACTCCAAATATTTTCACAATGAACTTAATAAGATTAAAAAAAAATTTCCAAAAATAATTAAAGAGATAAGAGGAAGAGGTTTCTTAATTGGATTGGAGCTCTATAAAGATCAAACAAGTTTTATAAAAAAACTTATGGATAAAAAATTACTAACTATTCGGGCAGCTGAAAATGTGATAAGAATTTTACCACCACTCAATGTAAAAAAAAACGAGATAAATCAAGCTTTAAAGATAATTCACAAAGTTTGTTTTGATATTAATAAATGAAACACTTTATAAATTTGCAAGATATTCCTTCTAAAGATCTTAGAAAGATAATTGTAGATGCAAAAAAAAGAAAAAAATTAAGAAGAAAATTGAATACGCTAGAAATTGACAAAGGCGCACCACTTAAAGGGAAATTATTAATACAAATATTCGAAAAATCTAGCTTGAGAACAAGATTAAGTTTTTACTTAGCAATTAAGCAACTTGGTGGTGGAGCATTAACATTACGATCTAATGAGCTACATTTAGGAGCTGGAGGAGAAACTATAGAGGATACAGCCAAAACTTTATCTACTTACGGAGATGGTTTTGTCTTCAGAACTGATAGTGATAAAAAAATTGAAGTATTTAAAAAATATTTATCGATTCCAATTATCAATGGATTATCACCAAGCTCTCACGCGATCCAAATATTGAGTGATATTTTTACTGTAGAGGAGATAAAGAAAAAACCAATTTCTAAACTAAATATCACTTGGATTGGTGACTCCAATAATGTTTTAAATAGTTTAATTGCCGCCTCAGTAAAATTTAATTTTAAATTAAATATAGGATGTCCAAAAAATTATTCCCCAAAAAGATTTGTATTAAATTGGGCAAAAAAAAATAATAAAAATATAAATATTTTCAATGATGCTAAAAAAGCTGCTAATAACGCTGATGTTATATTTTCTGATAAAGTAATTTCATTAAATGATAAGGTTAATGAAAAGAAAAAATTAGCTCAATTTAAAAATTTTAGAATTACTCAAAAGCTGATGCAGCAAGCAAAAAGTAATTGTATATTTTTACACTGTTTGCCAAGAGGTTCAGAAGTTGAAGAGAAAGTTTTTTTTAGCAAGCAATCAAAAGTTTGGCAGCAAGCTCTGAACAGAGTACATGTTCAAAAAAGTATACTTTTATATTGCTTTGGAAAATTAAGGTAGGGTTTTTGGATTATCTGAATTTTTATTTAGATATTTTATAACTGAGGCTCGATCTTTTTCTTTTCTCAATCCAGCATAAGCCATTTTGGTACCTTTAATCCATTTAGTAGGCTTGATTAAGAAACCATTTAATTCTTCAATTGTCCATGACTTCCCATACGCAGTTAAAGCTTTTGAGTATTTATAATCAGCAACCCCGCCAACTTTTCTTCCAACAACATTATATAGGGCTGGGCCAATTTTATTCTTTCCACCTTTTACTATAGAATGACATGCAGCACATTTTTTAAAAACTTTTTCCCCACTAGCCACATCTCCCATTGCCATCAAAACTGCAATATCTACTTTCTCTTCTACAATTTCCTCATTAGAGGTAGAGGTGCTAGCAACCTGATCTACTTCAACCGAATATCCTGGTGTTTTGGGCTTTTCTACGTGAAATACTATATTAGACACTTTTCCAATTCCAATAACTAAAAGAGCAACCATTAAAACTGCTGCAACTATTTTATTTATTTCAAAAGAATCCATTTTATAAAAATTTATTTTGAACGTATAACATTATAAATAAAAAATTGCTTATATTT
>MDTC01265908.1_pt1 | contig 15041 bp, 16 predicted proteins | sample 811181 | NCBI WGS metagenome assembly MDTC01 (sample SAMN05326644, study PRJNA326480) | marine metagenome | isolation source: seawater | place: Pacific Ocean: North | collected 2011 | reverse complement strand
TAAAATCACTCAAAATTTTTGAATCAAAACACTCTACCCATCTAGCAGTAGATACATCAATTGCCTCAAATTGACATTCAACATTATATTCGTGTTGTAGTCGGTGTGAAACTACATCAAACTGCAATGGACCTACTGCACCAAGAATAAGATCATTATTTCGAAGTGGCTTGAAAAGCTGCGTCGCACCCTCTTCACAAAGCTGAGCTAATCCTTTATTTAAAGCTTTTAATCTAAGCGGATCTCTAAGTACTGCACGGCGAAAAATTTCTGGAGCAAAATTCGGAATCCCCTTAAAATAAATATCCTCGCCTTGAGAAAAACTATCGCCAATATTAATAGTTCCATGATTATGGATTCCAATAATATCACCAGCATATGCGAATTCAGCGTGCTGGCGATCTGACGCCATGAAAGTAATCGCATCAGGGATTTTCATTTCTTTTCCAGCACGGACATGTAATGCGCGTATTCCTTTGAAGTATTCACCAGAGCAAATCCGCATAAATGCTATTCTATCTCTGTGCCCTGGATCCATGTTTGCTTGAATTTTAAAAATAAAGCCGGTCAATTTCTCTTCTATTGGACTTACCTCTCGTTTTTCACTCTTTCTATTCATAGGCGGTGGGGCGTATTTTATAAATTCATCTAATAGTTCTTTAATTCCAAAATTACTTATTGCAGAACCAAAAAATACTGGAGTTTGTTTTGCAGAAATATATTCTGATACCGATAAATTGGGATAAACACCCTTAAGAAGCTCAATTTCATCACGAAATTCTCTAGCTTGATCGCCTAATATCTCAGTAGCCTCATCAGAATTAATACCATCAATAATCTGAGATTTTGAAACTTTATTTCGACCCTCGCTGTTGTATAAATAAATTTTATCTTTAGATATATGGTAGATACCTTTTAATTCACTGCCCATACCAATTGGCCAAGTAATTGGAGTGCATTGTATTTTAAGAACAGATTCAATTTCATCAAGTAAATCAATAGGTTCTTGTCCATTACGATCAAGTTTATTGACAAAAGTCATTATAGGTGTGTCTCTTAAGCGACAAACATCCATTAACTTTATTGTTCTTTTTTCAACGCCCTTGGCACAGTCAATAACCATTAATGCTGAATCAACAGCAGTTAAAGTACGATAAGTATCTTCTGAAAAATCCTCATGACCAGGGGTATCTAATAAATTTATTACACAATCTTTGTAAGGAAACTGCATGACAGAAGAGGTAACAGAAATTCCACGCTGCTGCTCAAGAGCCATCCAATCAGAGGTTGCATGGCGGTTTGCCTTGCGTCCTTTTACTGATCCAGCAAGCTGAATTGCTCCCCCATAAAGTAGAAACTTTTCAGTTAAAGTCGTTTTTCCAGCATCAGGATGGGAAATTATTGCAAAAGTACGACGTTTGCTAACTTTTTCATCTAGTTTTGGCATAGCCAACACCAATCTTAAGAGCGTTGCAGTCTATATGATTAAGTTAAATTACGAAACCTTCTAATTAATTATTAATGAAAAGTTTTTTTGCGAAAACACATGCATTTTCGCGCCCACTGTTTGCTTGATAATACTCTTTACGATCTGCTATTTGATAAAAGCCTCTTTTAAGATACAGACCAATTGCAATCTTATTACTTGGGCGAACTTCAAGAAAAACCTCTCTAACTAGAGCAGATCTTGCATAATGCAGTAATTCATCTAAGAGTAATCCGCCATAACCTAGTGATCTAAAATCTGGGTCAATACACAAATTTAATACATGTGCTTCTGATGCAGCGATAGACAGAATTGCATAACCAACAACACTCTCTTGGTGACTTAAGACGATACAATTGTAACCTGCTGATTGACAATCATGAAAAATACTACGATTCCATGGAAAATCATAACTACGACGCTCAATGTCTAAGACTGTCGAAAGGTCATCAGAGTTCATTTCACGAATTTTGAGTGAGGACTTTAGTTTAGAAACCACTATTTTTGATCTTCCGAAAGAATACTAGAGGACATTGAAAGATCATGCCAAACCCCCCTTTTTTGGAGCGGATTTTTAAGTAAAATATCTGGATGATCAGTTACTATTAACTTGGTTTCTTTAAATTGATGAATTTTACCTCTCATTTGTTCAAAAGATTCATTTTTCTTATATATTTTTATCGTTACTTCATTTCCAAGTAATAGCATAATTTTTGGAGATATACTTTCAATTTGATCATATAGATAATCAATATCATTTAAAATTAAGTTAGCTTTTGAAATTCTTTTTAGGCCAACTGCAAACATCATTTTATCAAGTAGAATATCAGCATCTACACTACATTGATTACCAATTACTAACCATTTTATTTCTTTATTATCAATATTTTCATACACATAAGAATCAAATCCACCTAATTTAAAATTGTTTTTTGGAGAAATATTTATTTGAGAATTGTTTGATTCACTGATATTTCGAGGTAACCAAATGTCAATACCCATCGCATTTAAATAATTAATTCTTAGGTTTTTTGGATTTATCATTTTAAAAGTAACTCTTTTTTTATTTTACTTTGAATATTCATGCTTTTAACTATTAAATAATTATTAAACTAAAATGCTTAACATGGCTAATTTAACATATACTTAATCTTTGTCTGGTTTGGCTTATCTGTCAATAAGGTTAGAATAAGTTATTTAGATACTTTATGATAAATTTAAGATGAAATTCTCAAAATTCAATTTAACAACTCTTAAAGAGGCGCCATCTAATACTGAGATTGTCAGCCATAAGCTTATGCTTCGTGCAGGTTTAATTAGGCGGTTAGCCTCGGGGTTATTTACATGGATGCCAATTGGGTTGAGAGTTTTACGCAAAGTTGAAAATATTGTAAGAGAGGAAATGGAGCGAGCTGGAGCTCTTGAATTATTAATGCCTGCAGTGCAGCCATCGGAATTATGGCAAGAATCCGGCCGTTGGGAAAAATATGGATCACTTCTTCTTAAGATGAATGATCGACATGGGAGAGATTTTTGCTTTGGCCCAACCCACGAAGAGGTTATAACAGAAATCGCACGAAAAGAACTTCGAAGCTATAAACAATTACCAGTAAATTACTTCCAAATTCAAACAAAATTTAGAGATGAAATAAGGCCTCGCTTTGGAGTAATGCGTTCTCGTGAGTTTCTAATGAAAGATGCTTATTCATTTGATATTGATGAAGCAGGATTAAAAAATTCATATATGCGTATGCATGAAACTTATAACGAAATATTTAATCGCTTGGGTTTAAAATTTCGTATTGTAGATGCTGACTCCGGTGAAATCGGTGGGAGTCGTTCACAAGAATTTCATGTTTTAGCAGAATCTGGTGAAGATGCTATTGCGTATTGCGATCAAGATGACTATGCATCAAATATCGAAACAGCAGCAACATTTCCTGAAAAAAATGATAAAAAAGCCCCATCTTTGAAAATGAAAAAGATTGAGACTCGTGGTATCAAGACCATATCTTCTATATGTAAATTTCTAAAAATAAAAGCTTCACAGACAATTAAAACGTTAATAGTAGAGGGGCAAACAGGTTTAGTTGCTTTATGCCTTCGTGGAGATCATGAACTAAATACTCTCAAGGCTCAGAAATTACCAGGTGTTGCATCTCCTTTATGTATGGCTTCCAGCGAAGATATAAATAAATTACTCGATACATGTTCAGGATTTGTGGGTCCACTAGGATTAAAAATACCAGTATATTTTGATCATGCAACAGCTAATATGAGTGATTTTGTAATGGGCGCCAATGAAGAAGATATGCATTATATTGGCGTTAATTTTGAGCGAGATATTTCAATCCCAAAAACAGTAGATATTCGCAATGTTGTTAATGGTGATCCTACGCCTGGTGGTAAAGGAACATTAAGCATTGCTCGAGGTATTGAAGTCGGTCATATTTTTCAACTTGGTACTAAATACAGTGAATTGATGTCAGCAACAGTCCAAAATGAAGATGGTAAGACTAATAAGATAGAAATGGGATGTTATGGAATTGGAATTAGTCGCATTGTTGGCGCTGCTATCGAACAAAACCATGACAGTGCAGGCATCATATGGCCAGCTCAATTGGCACCATTTGATGTTGTTATTAGCCCCATAAATATGTATCGCTCTGAACAAATTAAAAGTGCAGCAGAAAATTTATATATCAAATTAACTCAAAAAGGGATAGATGTATTGTTTGATGACAGGAATATTCGGCCTGGAGTAATGTTTGCGGATGCAGAGCTAATTGGAATTCCACATCGCTTGGTTATCAGTAACCGCAGCATAGAGACTGGAAAAATTGAATATCGCCACCGCCGTGAATCTCAATCAAAAAACCTAAGAATTGAAGAAATTATTTCTTTAATTCTTCAAGAGACCAAATAAAGAAATTTTAGTAAAATTAAATTATTTATTCTTTTGAATTCTCTTCACTTGCTTGAAGAGCATCGAGTGCTTTCATTTTTGCCTGATAAGCATTTTTTCGCGCCTGATGGTAATCTCTTTGGGTAAGGTAACCTTCAGCGCTGTCGAGATAATTTTCAGCTGCATCAAGGTGAAAAGCTGCATGCCTAGCAGCACCGGCCTCTTTTGCAACCGAAATGGCTTGTCTTGCATCGCTCATTTCTTGAACCGGTGGTGCGGTCTCACAAGCAGTAGAGGAAACTATTGCTGCCAATAAAAAGGCCTTTATGCAATTTTTTAGTTTTTTCTCGATTTTATTCAAAATTCTATTCAATGAAGAGTTATAAGAAATCAAATTAACAACTTGTACTATCTCACGTCAAGCTTGTAAATAAGAAAAATTTAAGAAACATTGTTCAATCACTGGAAATTATAAGAAAAAATTCTGATTCTTAGAGTAAACTTTTATATAATTATTTTTATTTAAAAATACAAAATTTACAACCATTTATTAAAAATTTAATTTTATCAGTTTTCAAATGAAAGATATTTTAATCCTATATTATTCATCAAATGGCGCTACAGAAGCACTTGCGCGTGAAGTTTGTCGTGGTGTAGATTCAGTAAAAAGCATGTCAGCGCGCCTAAGAACAGTGCCTTCTGTTTCTCCTGATAATAAGATAACCAAAGAGGAAATTCCTGCTTCTGGGCCAACCTATGTAAATTTTAAAGATTTAGTTGAATGTTCTGGATTAATATTAGGGAGTCCAACTCGATTTGGTAATATGAGCGCTTCTTTAAAATATTTTATTGACTCAACGTCTACTGATTGGGTTAAGGGTACATTATCTGGAAAGCCTGCAGGTGTATTTACTTCAACCTCATCCCTGCATGGCGGATCGGAATCAACATTACTAACCATGGCTTTGCCATTACTGCATCATGGAATGTTTTACGTTGGAGTCCCTTATTCTGAAAAAGCTTTGTCATCTACAAAAACAGGGGGGTCTCCTTATGGCGCATCTCATGTAACTTGGAATAAAAATCCTGATTCCCTGTCAAATGATGAGAAATCAATTGCTTTTGCTCTAGGAAAAAGGGTTTCTGAAGTTGCATCAAAACTAGAAACTTAAGCTTACTTTTTCATTGAAGATAAAACTTTCTTTGCGAAGGGTATTGTTAAGCGGCGTTTAGCTCTTAAACCTTCTTTATCAAGCTGATCAAGTATCTCATATAGACTTGTCATATCACGACGACTGCGTTTTAATAAAAATTTTGCTGTACTAATAGGTAACTCAACTCCCCGTTGATTTGATCGAAGTTGCAGAGCAGAAATCCTCAAATTTTCATCTAAAGATTTAATTTGAAATACCGGTAATCTCATCAATCTACTTTGTAAATCAGATAACTCTATGGAGCAAAGCCTCGGTGAAGTATTTGCTGAAACTATTAATTGTCTATTTTGTCCGAAAATTTGATTATATAAATTGAACAATGCCGTCTCCCATTCAGAATGACCAACAACAAGATCTAAGTCATCTATACAAATTAGCTCCCGATTGGCTAAATCATCTAGAATCTTTGGACCAATCTTAATTAATGATTTCAAGGGAATATATATTGCACGATCTCCAGCAGCTTCACATGTTGCCTGTAATAAATGAGTTTTCCCTGTTGCTTCTCCGCCCCAAATCCAACATCCATAAGATCCGTGACCAGCTGCAATATCAGATAAAGTGGCAACAATTACTTCATTACCATTACTTAGGAAACTTGAAAAAACAGCATAATCATCAAGCTGCAGCGGTAAAGCTAGTTGACTCATAAGTGCTCCAGATGTGAATTTAGCTAAGAACTAAAAGATTTAAAATATGTACAATTAATTTTCAAAATTATGTATTTTTTTGCATGCGTCGCGACCAAGACCAAATATAATCAATACCACTAATAATAACTGTTGCTAGCACTACTACACTCATTATTGTCAATAAGATATCATTAGGCCATCCAAAACCAGCACGACTTAGGGCAAATAATAAAAATAATAATTGTAAAGCGGTGTTAATTTTACTTACTCGTGTTGGCTCACCTTGAACAGGCCCTACTAGAAAGTTATAAGCTATTGCACCTAAAATAATTATTACATCACGTAAAATTACTGCTATTGCAAGCCATATCGGAATATGTTCAGAATAAGCAAGTATAATAAATAAGCTTGCTACTAATAACTTATCTGCGACTGGATCAAGAAGGGCTCCTAGACGAGTATGCCAATTGAATTGCTTTGCCAAGTAGCCATCAATAATATCTGACAATCCCGCAAGCAAGAATAATCCGATTGCAAAACCAAAATTACCATTCTTTATCATGAGTAAGATAGGTAAAACCAGGGCTATGCGTATTGCCGAGATCACGTTAGGTATAAATTTAAAAAACATCTGAAAAAATGACTTATTTAGTTATTAGTTAAATAATATTCTAGCTCATTCATTAATTTAAGTTCACTACTTGAATCTATACCAATTTGCTCAAGTTGATCCGTAAACTTTAGAGCACGACTTAATCTAATAGCCCCGCCCCTAACTTTAGCTTGATACTTGACTTTATTTCCAGACACAATAAGTAACTTTAGATCTTCAATCAAGCTTATGTTTGATAGAAGGTTTTTCAACAATCCAAAATCGCTTAATGTATTGATGCCTGAAAAATTAAGAATAATCTCTTCTAATGGAGCATTACCAACAATTGCAAATTCTGCAGAAAGAATATCTGCAATTTCTGAAATAACTTCATTAGGAGTATCCGTCCAAATCCAATTTTTATCTTCAAAAAAATAACTCCATCTATTTTTTTGATTTGAGTCAGGTCGAATTCGACCTATTAAAATCGAATCTACTTTGTATCGATCTGATGCTGAGATTACTTGCTCATCAAAGCCACCCCAAATATCACTAAAAGTTATATTACTCATATCTATTGAATCAAGTAACGGAAAAACAATTGGTATCGCTCGATCTTTAGCAATGTCAGAAATTTTTTTATGGATTATTCGATTCTGATCAATGGAACGAGATTGTTTTGCTGTCAAATCAGTGCTTATGTCGGAAATAATTTCTCTTTCACCTTGGCCCCAATCAACAGCAAGCCAAATTAAAGTCAGCGGTCTATCACTATCCCAAACAACATACCCAGCATTGCGCAAAACGTCTTTAATTGCCTCGCCATCAAATGAAACCCATAATTTATCATCAATACTTGGTCTAAACTTGTTTACAAAGAGGGAGGGTATTGGGAATAGTTTACTTACAGTCTCTTGACTTGAACTCAAGCTAGAGTCAGAGATTCTTTGAAGGATTACGTTTAACGCTTCCTTGTAAGCTTTATTTAGGGGATTCTTCGCTTTATTATCTAATAATACTTCTGTTGAAAATAAATCACCTACATCTACTGCCTGAGAGGGAGGAGCTGAAATAAAGTATAAACACAGTGTAATTAGCAATATATTGAGCAAACGCATCAAGAATCCGGCACAATTAGTTTTTATGATTTTTGTCAATTTTTAATTTTCCAAATTATTAATGCATATTATTATATTTTTATTACGGAGAATTCCACCCCATCATGACCAATAAACCACTTACATACAAAGATGCTGGTGTCGATATCGATGCAGGTAATGAAATTATTGAGCATATTAGGCCACTAGTTCAACGCACTAAAAGAAAAGAAGTTCTCTCAGGTATTGGAGGATTTAGTGGTATGTTTGCTATTCCTCCTAATAAATATAAAGAACCTGTTTTGGTATCTGGAACTGATGGTGTTGGCACCAAAATCATACTTGCACAAAATTTAAACCGACATGACACGATTGGAATAGACCTTGTAGCAATGTGTGTTAATGATATCTTAGTACAAGGTGCAGAACCGTTATTTTTTCTTGATTATTTTGCGTGTGGAAAATTAAAAAAAGAAACTGCAGTAGAAGTAATAGATGGTATTACAAAAGGCTGTATCCAGGCGGGAGCTGCATTAATTGGAGGTGAAACTGCTGAAATGCCAAATTTATATTCTGAAAATGAATACGATCTTGCAGGTTTTACAGTCGGTGCAGTCGAGCGAAATCAAATAATTGACGGCAGTCAAATACGTTGTGGCGATGCGATCATTGGAATTGCTTCAACTGGACCCCACTCAAATGGTTTTTCTTTAATTCGTAAGGTGCTTGAAAGATCGCCTAATGAAGAGATTAATGGCCTTAAAGTTACTGACCTTCTTCTAACACCTACTAAAATCTACGTTAAATCGATCTCACACCTAATGAAAATGATAAAGATTAAAGGAATGGCACACATCACAGGTGGAGGAATAACAGAGAATGTTCCGCGAATTTTGCAAGGGTACGTAAATGCTGAAATTGACAAAAAAAGTTGGCCAAAGGGGGATATTTTTGATTGGTTAGCAAAAACTGGAAATATTAATGATGATGAGATGCATCGAACCTTTAATTGTGGGGTCGGTATGGTTGTCATTATTGATGAAAAAGATGTTAAAGAAACAATCTTGCAGCTAGAAAATTGTGGAGAATCAGCTTGGAGAATTGGAAGTATTGTTGAATCCGATAAGAAAAATACAGGGGAAGTTTGTTATATATAATGATCAAAAAATGCAAAACTGCAATACTCATCTCAGGATCTGGTACTAATTTACAAGCTTTCATTAATGCTATTGAGGAAAATAATTTAAATCTTTATATAGCAATAGTGCTAAGCAATGATAACAATGCATATGGACTTGAAAGAGCGAAAAGTGCAGGTATTAAAACTGTCTGTGTTGAGAGCTCAAAATTTAAAAATCGTGAATCATTTGATAGAGCTGTTATTAAAGAACTTGAAGATTACAAACCCGAACTTTTAATTCTAGCTGGATTCATGCGCATTCTAAGCCCAATATTCGTCAGGAAGTATTCTGGAAAAATTTTAAATATACATCCTTCGCTGCTTCCAAAATATCCCGGTCTTGACACGCATCAACGCGCTATTGAAGCTAAAGAGAAATGGCATGGCAGCACAGTGCATTTTGTAACTGCAGATCTTGATCGTGGTCCTCGTATTTTACAGGGACGTATAACTATAAATCCTAATGAAACACCCTATGAGTTAAAGAAAAGAGTACAAAAAATTGAGCACTATATTTATCCACTTGCAGCAAAATGGGTTACTTCAGGTAAAGCCGTATTCAAAAATGGTGAATGTTGGATAGATGGTAAAATTTCCAAAGACCCGCTTCAAATAATCTTCTAAGCTTTAGGAAGGGTAACGCCAGTTTGTCCTTGATATTTACCGCCACGATCTTTATACGAAGTTTCGCAAACTTCATCCGATTCCATAAATAACATTTGTGCAACACCCTCATTTGCATAGATTCTTGCTGGCAGAGGCGTTGTATTTGAAAATTCTAAGGTAACATGGCCTTCCCACTCTGGCTCTAGAGGGGTTACATTTACAATGATACCGCATCGGGCATAAGTAGATTTACCAAGACAAATAGTTAAGATCGTCCTAGGAATTCGAAAATACTCAACAGTCCGCGCTAAGGCAAATGAGTTTGGCGGTATAACGCAGCTGCTTCCTTTAAAATTTACAAAACTAGATTCATCAAAAGCTTTTGGGTCTACAATCACTGAATTTATATTTGTAAAAATTTTAAATTCATCAGAGCATCTTACATCATAGCCATAACTTGATGTTCCATAAGAGACAATTTTATTGCCATGATTCTCTCGAATTTGACCTTTCTCAAACGGTTCTATCATCTGATTATTTTCTGCCATCTTTCTTATCCAGCGATCTGATTTAATACTCATTTTTAATCCTCAACAACAATATTGCCAAATTTTGAACTATATTCATTACGTTGGATAGCTTGTGCTACCGAAATGTTTATGGCTGCATTTTTGTATGCTGAGGCAGCTGCTGAGTTTGGCTCTGCTATCACCGTAGGTAGACCACTATCTGTCTGTTCACGAATACTCGATAATAATGGAAAACTACCTAATAAAGGAACATTATAGTCTTTCGTTATTTCGCTAGCTCCACCAGAACCGAAAATCGTGTCAATGTTTCCACAAGAAGAGCAAATATGTGAACTCATATTTTCGACAACACCTAATACAGAAATAGATACTTTTTGGAACATCGCTAAGCCTTTCCTAGCATCCAAAGTAGCTATCTTTTGTGGTGTTGTAATTATGACAGCACCAGAAACAGGAATTTTTTGTGACAGCGTTAGTTGTATATCTCCAGTCCCAGGTGGCATATCTATGATCAGATAGTCCAATTCACCCCAAACTGTCTGATACATAAGCTGTTTTAAAGCTGTAGTTACCATGGGTCCCCGCCAAACCATTGGCTGATCGCAATCAACCAGAAAGCCAATAGACATCACTTTTATGCCGTGATTTTCAAGAGGAAGAATTGATTTGCCATCTTTAGTATTGGGCTGCTTTCCATTTAAACCCAGCATTTGTGGTTGACTAGGACCGTAAATATCAGCATCAAGAATACCCACTGCAGCTCCATGCTCAGAAAGCGCTAATGCAGTGTTTACAGCAACCGTTGATTTTCCAACACCTCCCTTGCCTGAAGCAATGGCAATAATATTTTTTATTCCTGGAATTGGCTTTAAATTACTTTGAACTGCATGAGATAAAATTTTTGTTATTAAAGATACAGAGACCTCAGAAATACCTGTGTAAGAACACAATTCGCTCTCGATTTGATTTTTAATTAAATCAATAGCTTCTCCAGCTAAAAAGTTTATTTCAATAATTACATTAATCTTTGAATTTAAGTGTTCAGTTTTTATAACTCGACCAACTTTTCCCAACTTTTGGCCAATAACATTTAATTCAATTGAAAGTAAAAATTTGTTTATATTTAATTCTGATATCACATTTACGCTTCACAAAAAATTATTGATAAAATATATATATTTAGTATTAAGACAATCGAATCTCATTGTAATGGAGTGAATGAGTAGCTAAAAGGTAACATTGATATAATATCTATTCTAATATGTCATAATGCTTTGATTTTTGATTGATGGCTTACCGCAATAAAGAGATAATGATCTCATTATTACATTTTAAAATATTTCATTACCATAAAAGTTATTTACCGTAATTAAATTATTAATATTTGCATTATATGAATGACAAGAAAAGAAAAATTTTAGTGACAAGCGCTCTTCCATATGCAAATGGTCCAATTCATTTAGGGCATATGGTTGAATACCTACAGACTGACATATGGGTACGTTTTCAAAAACTAAATGGTAATGATTGTAAATATGTTTGTGCATCAGACGCTCATGGCACGCCTATCATGCTTAAAGCTCGAGAGCTTGGTATAACTCCTGAAGATTTGACTCAAAAAATTTCCGCTGACTTTATCTGTGATTTTTCAGAATTTGGCGTGGAATTTGATAATTATTACACCACTCATTCAATAGAAAACGAAGAACTTGTGAGTGAAATATTTAGCAATCTTCAAAAATCTGATGAAATATATACCAAAAAAATTGAACAATCATATGATGAAAAAGAAGGTATGTTTCTTCCTGATAGATTTGTTCGAGGTACTTGCCCGCGATGCAAAACTGAAGATCAACCGGGTGATGCTTGTGAAATCTGTGGAACAACCAATACTCCTGAAACTTTAATTAATCCAATTTCTGTTTTATCCAAAACTACGCCTACAAAGCGTAAATCTGAACATTATTTTTTTAGACTTAGTGCTCACAAAAAGCGCATACAAGAATGGATGAGGAGCGCGACACTTGATAAAAATATTACATCAAAACTAAATGAGTGGTTTGATGCTGGATTAAATGATTGGGATATTTCTCGGGATGAGCCTTATTTTGGTTTTAAAATCCCAGGAACTAAGAATAAATATTTTTATGTTTGGCTTGATGCTCCAATAGGGTATATGGCTAGCTTCAAAAATCTTTGTAATAAAGACAAAAGTATAGATTTCAATGAATATTGGAATGCTGATAGCACTACAGAGCTTTATCATTTTATTGGAAAAGATATTATGTATTTTCATATGCTTTTCTGGCCTGCAGTTTTAAAAGGTGCTGGATTTAGAGCGCCTTCAAGTATTTTTGCGCATGGCTTTTTGACCGTTAATGGAAAGAAAATGTCCAAGTCACGCGGCACTTTCATTAAAGCAAGAACTTATTTAGATAATCTCAATCCAGAATATTTGCGTTATTATTACGCAGCTAAATTAGGGTCATCAATTGAAGATCTTGATCTTAATTTAGAAGACTTTGCTGCACGAGTAAACTCTGATCTTGTAGGAAAATTAATCAACATAGCCAGCCGTTGCGCAGGATTTATTAATAAAGAATTTCAAAATAAATTATCCTCATCTCTTCCAGATCTTGATTTGTTTTCTAAATTTAGTGACTCATCAGATGAGATTTCTCAGTATTTTGAATCTAGAGAATATTCTAAAGCCATCAGAAAAATTATGTTGTTAGCAGATCTTGCAAATCGATATATTGACACTAATAAACCGTGGGTTCTTATCAAAGATGAGGAAAATAAAATTAAGGTACAAGAAATTTGTACGCAGGGTCTTAATATGTTTCGAAGCTTAATAATCTATCTGTCACCTGTAAATCCAATGATTGCAAAAAAATCGAAAGAATTTTTTAATGAAAAAAATTGGCAATGGAGTGATGCATCAACTCCACTATTAAATAAAGAACTTGCTAAATTTAGTCCGCTGTTAACAAGAGTTGATCACAAACAAGTAAATAGTCTTATAGATAAATCCAATGATATTTAGTCAAAATAGATCGGAGCTCAGAAAAATGTATTCTGATGCGTGGAAAAAATACTGCAGTAAATTGCCATTAACAGCACTTGAGACGCAAATTGCAGATATTGTTACATGGCATCCCGAGTATCATAAAAATATTACTGTTGAAAATGTTGATAAAGATTATTTGCCAGACAACGGGCAGTCTAATCCTTTTTTGCATATGGCACTACATTTAGGATTACGCGAGCAAGTTGCTACCGACCGACCAACAGGTATTAAGAAAATTTATTTGACTTTAATTAAAAAAATTCAAGATGCACATAAAGTTGAACATCAAATGATTGAATGCTTGGCAGAAATTTTATGGGAAGCGCAAAGTAAGAAAAAAGCTCCGAATGAAGTACAATACCTTAAAAGTTTGAGAGAACTAGTTGATAAAAATTAAAATACTTATTTTAATTTTCAGTCAAAAAAGGATTTGATAGGTAAATTTAATTGAAATTTATAAAAGAATTTAAAAATTACACTTTTTTATTTCTTAATCAATTAAGAGAGTGGTTAATTTTTCTTCCAATAAGAATATTAGTTGCTTATGAATTTGGAAATTCTGGAATTCTTAAACTTAATAGCAATAATTGGTTTGCTAACTATCAAGATAATTTTCTATTTCCATTTAATCACATACCTGTTGAAATAAGTTGGTTTTTAGTAACTTGGACTGAAATTTTAGGAAGTATATGCCTTGTGTTAGGCTTTTATACACGTTTTTGGGCTTTTGGTCTTTTAGTTATTTCAATTGTTGCAATATCAGGTGTTCATTGGCCAGATAATTGGAATGACTTATCAGAGCTATGGAGAGGATATGTAATATTTGATAAAGGCTTTGGTAATTATAAAATGCCATTTTTTTTAATTGCAATGCTTTTACCTTTAGCGCTAAGTGGTGCCGGAAAATTAAGTATCGATGCAATGCGCATCTCAAAAATAAAAAAATAAAATTAGACTCATCCTCTCATCAAAAATAAAGCTAAAATTTTACTTTAGACTAGGAGCTAAAGCTTTTTGCCATAAAGAATATCCAAACTGGTTTAGATGTAATCCATCTTCAATAAAAACATTTTTAAGCTTTCCCTCAGGATTAATTAATAAAGATGCTAGATCGGCATACTCAAGTTTATCTTGTTTTTCTGTATAGTCTTTGACCATGGCATTTACTTTTTTCATTTTTGGCCATTTATCCCATCGACTTTTACTTGGTTTAATAGAAATGAATGTTATTTTTGTTTCAGGAAAATCTGATTGCACTTTTTTAACAAAATTCAAATAATCTCCAAAAACCTGATCGACAGTTTTTCCTCGAGCAATATCATTATCGCCTGCATATAAAAAAATTTCCTTAGCTACGTATGGCCTTACAATTCTATTATAAAAATAATTGATATCAGATATTTCCGAACCTCCAAAGCCTCGGTTGAGGATTTGCACATCAGGAAAAGCTAAAGAAGTTTTCCAAAATCTTATACTTGAACTACCAATAAATAAAATTGAATTTTTTGGATAACTATTCTTACTATCCCAAACTTCGAAAGCTTCTATCTCATCTATAAATCTATGAGGGTTAGAATCAGAGTAACTTGCATAAGTTTCAACGCTTAATCCAAAAGTCAGAAAAAAGACTAATATGTTGAGGAAGAATGGCATTAACAGCTTTTCATATACCCTTAAGAAGATTTCTTCTTTGGAATATATAAATCAGTAAGAGTGCCCTCATATGCCT
>MDTC01223528.1_pt1 | contig 15041 bp, 7 predicted proteins | sample 811181 | NCBI WGS metagenome assembly MDTC01 (sample SAMN05326644, study PRJNA326480) | marine metagenome | isolation source: seawater | place: Pacific Ocean: North | collected 2011 | reverse complement strand
GTTGTCAGCGTTGTCAGCGTTGTCAGCGTTGTCAGCGTTGTCAGCGTTGTCAGCGTTGTCAGAGTTGTCAGAGTTGTCAGTGTTGGCCATGTTCACCCACTCTGGATTTTCTGCAAGAAAGGCCTCGAAATCTGCGTTTAGTGCATCATCCATTAGATCAAATGCAAACCGGAAATCCATGATTTGACCCAATGGGTCTACAACCCAGAGGCTCGGGATACCGAAGTTGCCACCAAACGCGGCTGAGATGTGCTCATTGACATAATCTTGGATCTCTTCGCCGTGGAGGACGGGGGCTGTGATGCCATGGGTGTCTGCCCACATGGCTGCAAATGCTTGGTCGGCTGGTTCGCCGAACGTGCCGTTGTCGATGGCCAGATGAACCAGGCTGACGTTATACCGGTCGTCTGCAGCCTCTAGGTCGGCGAGGAACGCCTGTGAGCGTGCAGCGAATTCCACACAGGGTGGACACCAATCGCCGCCATTGATCAAGACCAGGGTCATGGTGCCGAGGGTGCTGGACAAACTAAAATCGGCCCCTGTTTGGTCTGGCGCTGTTAGGTCAGGCAAGGGGTCTCCCTGCAGTGGGTTGATGTCACAGATATCCCCAATGGCCTCTGCATCGTTGGATACGAAATCGTAGACCCAAGGTGAATCTTCACAGCCTTCGTTTGCAAACGTCGATGCCAACCCGGTCTCCCCACGGCGCGTAAAATCAACCGTCCAGCTGCCGTTTTGGGCGGTCGCCGTAAAGCCATCGTCAGTGTAGGTCACTCGTGCACTGAGGGAGCGGCGGCTGCATGTCTGGCGTTCTTCGCTACAGGCGTCATCGAGATTGTCGTACCATGTCAGATTGGGCCCGCGGACGTCCATGTACCAAATATCTTCTTGATTGCCACACTCAGCCCATTGGCTGCAGTTAGCCCAAGTCTCCTCCGCGAGCTGATAGACGCCATCGAATGGACCGGGCATATCGGGTTCGGCAAAGCAGAGTGAATTAAAGCCCTCGTCTGCGCCTGTGGCAAAGGAGATGGTCTCGTCACAACTGTTATGCTGGCAGACCAAGGTCGCTTGAATAGGCAGGGCACCACAGCTCTCCAAACAGCCCTCGTAAATGCCGTCTCGAGCGGTTTCGTCAAAGCCAGGGCAGGCATCGCCTGCAACGGCACAGTCAGCCAAATAAGCACAGGCGGCCGGGCACTTGTCACCGGTGTCTGGGCAGGCAGGCAACGGGTCAGTGCTGTCACTGGACCCATCTGGTGCGTCGCTATTGGTCCCGCCGTCGGAATCGCTATTGCTTGAACTTGAGCTATCGCAGCCAATGGAGATGCTCAGTGCGCCCATTAAAGCCAAGAAAAGAATGTGTCGCATGATGTCGTCCTAACTCAGTGTGTATACGTTTCCCATAGGCCGATACAAACTCGTCCATAGGGCGTTGACCCATTGCCAGCATAGAATGGATTTGCCCGCTGTCTTGCACCCTGCTGGCAATCAAGTCAATGGTTTAAGTGCAAATAAAGAGTTTGATTGGGTTTTATTTAGCGCGCGTCTAGCTTGGGCCAATCAGGGCGTTCGACTCGACGTGAATCGATGAGCGGTCTGCCAGTGGCCATCGAGACGGGAGAGCCATAAGGGACGGGGTCTTAGAGCCTCGTCTCGGGGCCGGGGGCAGGTCTGTTGCAGCCTTCATTCCAATGGTCGGCGTTGAGCACCTCGATATAGACATCCTGATAGCTGTAGAGTTGGTCATTGAGGTCAAAGCCACCTGAATAAACCAAGCTCACCTGCAACGCCTCTAGGGGCTCGCGCCGCATGGGCGTCGTGCCATCTTGCTCTGGTCTAATGACTACGGGGGTGATGTCTCGCCGGTAATAGAAGCCCTGGTCTGTAAATGAAAAAGTATACTCGTCTTGAGGGTCCGTCACTGTGAATGTGCCCTGATAGACCCCGCCTGACTTCATTGGGATTCGTCTACCCGATTCGTTGAACACGTCCTCTTTCATTGTGTAGAGGCTGCCTTCGCCGCTGATTTTGACGGGTGCTTTGCAGCCATTGGGTGGGGGGATGCGGCGACGGTCGGCATTGGCTAAGTACACGTACTCGTCTAACTTGATAGACTCTAATGTGAGTTCATAGCGGACACTGCGATTGGGGCTATTAAAGACAATGAGGTCTCGTTCTTGCTCAAAAATATCGCCCACAAACTCGACGATGCCACCCTCATTTGGGTATTCGCATGTAATCAGCTTTTTTCGCCCGCCCATATCCCGCATACGGCAAAATTCTTGGTCGATAGAAATGCTTTCGATGACACCGTCGAGTACAGCTTGCAGAGCACTCTGTTTTTTCTCGACTGGTGGCACTCGAAGTGTGTCTGGAATCGCTGGGTCATCGGGCCGTGCGAATGGGTCTTCACCACACGAGATGGACAGGGGCAAAAGCAAGACCAGCAGTGAGGTTAAAAGACGTCTCCTGGTACATGGGTTCGTTTTCTTTGCCTGTCTGACTGCCCGTTCTGAATTTTGGTTTATCGTCTTTTTCACGCCCGTGGTCTCCTGTGTGTGACGCCTCATTTTGGTGGTGTCGCAAAACTAAAGGCGAAGCCGAAACTCTGGTTTGAAACTTTCTCTCGAAACCCATCGAAGGTCGACCATGTGTAGGTCAGACCGAGCATGGGATTACTGGGGATAAACCCAAGAAAAGACAGTTCAAATGCGAGCTTGGTCATGATGTCTAGCTTCTCGAAGCGGCGCGACGTATTGACGTCCTTGAGCTCACCATTGAAGACAACGGTCCGATTGGCATCGGCCCCGTAGCTGAGATAGCGGGCATCGAGTCCCAGAGTGGCATCGCTCTCGCCGATGAGGTTTCGGATGTAGAGACTTGATGACCCGTCAAAATACGTGCTCTCGTTATTGTCAAAATACTTAGAATAGGTGCCCAGTTCACCGCTGTAGACTCGATTGTTATTATTGCCGACGCGGTCAGAATTCATACTGGTTCGGGCCAGCAGGCCCGAGTCAAATCCGGTCTCTTTCTCCACGCTGCGATGGTAAGGCGACACACTGGCTTCGAGGTGGAAAAATGTGTCGTCCGTGATTCGCCAGTCGAACTCAACTTGGGTATTGACTTGCAAAGACGTAAATCCACCCTGTTTTTCAACATAGCGGTCTAACCCGGTGTCGACGGATGTTCCTTCTGTTTCTTGATGCAAATAAACCCCATTGAGGTTGACTGTGAGTCTTAGCTTTCTGCCAAGCGGCAGTTCGTAACCGAATGCTTTCAAGGTGACGACATGGTCTCTGATATCCGTATAGGCCTTACACGAACTGGTGGCAAATTCATCGCAGCTCTCTCGCTCGGTCCGTTGAATTTGCATGTACTTAAGGCCCACTAAGAGCCGGTCTAAATACGACAGTTCGCTCCCGAGCTGAAAGGCCAGGCTGCCATCGATATTGGGACTTAATTCCAGCAGCCAGCTAAGCGGGCTCAGTGCCGCGCGCATCTCCGCTCGTGCCAGAGCCTGGCTTTTCTTAAGATCTGCTCTAAGAGACGCAATTTCCGCCTGAAGCCGTGCTTGCTCTGCCAAAAGCGCCGTTTGTGTCTGCTCAGTTGCCGTTTTTAGATCGCTTAACGCTCCATCTTTGAGCCGATTGGCAGTGGCTTTGGCCGCCTCTGTTGTGGTTTTCAAAGTCTCGTCTTTGAGGGCCTTGGTCTTTGCAGCGAGAGCTGATTTAGCGTCCTGGGCTGCTCTTTCCTTTATCGCCGTGGCGGCGGCTTTGGCGTCCTTGACGAGTTCGGTGACCTGTGCGCTGGATTTGTCTAGTTCTTTGGTGTCCTTGGTCTCAGCAGCACTTGTCGATGCGATACCCATCAGTATGACGGCTGTCAGCCATTTGGCCCGACGTCTGCTCATGGACGAAGCGAACCGCTTGCAAGAACACAACATGATGACCATCCCCCCCAGAACGAGCAGGCCCATACTTGATCAATCAACGGTCTAAAGCAATCCATGAGGTTTTTGGGTACTAAGCAGACGCTGAAATTTTAATGTACGGGGTATGTTTCGGCTTTCTCCAAACACTTATGAGTCTATTTTTCATTTTTGAATCAACCGTTTACAGCTTAGCGGGACTGCTGTTGCGAATGGGTGACGACGGAAACGTTATGTACCGCGTCGCAGCCTATCGCGTACGCGTCATTGTCGGCTTGGCTTAGATGTTGCTATCAATCGGCGAGGCGCTTTAACTTTTCTAATTGTGATCTAGCCCATTGGGCTCGGTCGGTATGCCCGCCTAATTCATAGCTGCCGATAGCCAATTCCCATGCCTCACTCGCGCGGCCAAACTCCTGCTTTTCGGTCAGTGCGTGGGCGGCTTCGGTCATGAGCTGTGCGCTCTGTGTATCTGCAAAGCTGCTTCCTTTTTCTCGTATATGCTCAAAGGTCTCGTCCAATCTTGCCATTTGGTCTAGATGGATAAGCGAAAGAGCCAGTACCGAGTGTGATGCCAGCTGGCCCTCACCGACCTGGTATTTATTTGCCGTAGCCAGTGCGTCTAAGGCGGCGTCCTGAGCAGCTTGCCATTCGCCTTCTTGATTGAGCGTGATGGCGATGTTTATTTCTGCGACCCATTGGTCAATATTGCCGATGTGTTTGAATTCAACGACTGCCTTTTCGTAGTTGGTTTTCGCCTCATCGAACTGTCCGAGTTTGCGACGGATTTCCCCCACGACGATGAAATTCATGCCCCGTGCCCATCGGTTATTGAGACCCGTGGACCCAGCTAAGATCATGCCAGCGAGTTGATCTGCTCCGGCAAAGTCACCCTTTTCTGTCCGGCAGATGGCAAGACTTCGAATTGCGTCGATGTAGAGTTCTTTGAGGGCTGGGTTACCCTCACAGAAGACCATCGCCGCTCTGAGACAACTCTCGGCCATGTCATGGCGACTCAATTGCGCAAGTTTTGCACCCAATCGGACGTTGCACCTGGCGTGAAGTTTCAGGTCACCATTTTTCAAAGCGACAGCGCAGGCCTCTTGACCCATCTCGATAGATGCTTGCCGCTCACCGGTATTCCACAAACCCATACTGTATTCGAGGAGACTCTTGGCAAGCGCCTCTTTTAGATTCGCTTGACGGCTTCGTTGAACGGATAGCCTGGCTTGTCTCAGAGCGTGCGGAATGTGCCCGCTGGCTCGCTGAGAATGTTGCCAACGAACGGCCATGAGCTGCCATGCCTCTGAGTTGATTTTAAAGCCACTTTTGCGCAGTGCCCTGGCTTGGCGCATCAAGACTCGTTTCATGGCGCGATAGTCAGTCTTTTCCGAGTACTCCAGCACGGCGGCTTCGAGGCGTTCAGCGGCGAGTTTTGATGCCCCAGACTCAAGCCAATGGACGCCAATCCGCTCATGGCTCTGTGGTTTGAGCGACTGTAGGCTTTGCGCGCATAGCGCATGCCACTGGGTTGATCGGCCGCTGCGCGTTGCATGGGCCGACAGAAAGTCTCTCAAAAGCACGTGGCTAAAGGACCATCCTCCCGCGCCTTGATTATCGATCAGTTCACCCAGTTCAAGTTGAACCAAGGTGTCTGGGTCATAGTCGAGGCCAGCTGCCTTACAGGCCTCTTCCCATTCACTCGGCTCGACTCGGAGTCCGAGCGTCGCAGCTAATTCGAGGCTTTGCCAGGTCAGGCCATTGCGTTCGGTCAACGACGACAAACGCTCGTCCCATAGCCGATTGATGGACTCGGGCAAGTTGAGTTCAACACCGCCTTTGAGTCTAAACCCGTCTCGACCAGTCACCAGAGCGCCGTCTTGGATCCAGTGATTTAACAGGGACTCCAGAAACAAAGGGTTGCCGTGAGTCCGATTTAAGATTTCGGCTAAGGCGTCATCGTCTAGCGCCAAGCGATTGGTCACCAATTTGGACATGACCTCGCGCGCCATTGGTTTTAAGTGAATCGAGTCTGCACAGCCAAGATGGGACCAGATGGTCATGGCCCGAGTGATATTGTGGTGGGTATCGACAAGGTCTGATCGGACGGTTGTGATAACCAAAACAGGCAGATGGTCCCAGCGTTCGATGAGATACTCAAGAAAGCCAAGGGCATCGCCCCCCCACTGCAAGTCATCGACCATCAGAACGACCGGTCTGATGCGGGCCTCTGCTGACAGCAATCGGGCCATCGCCTCATACCGCTCATTGACTGCGACTTTTGGGCCATCTGTGTCAGCGCTTGACCCCGCTGAATGTGCTAAGAGAATGCCCTCATACGCGTGTAAATACGCGTTGAGCCCGGCTCGTTCACTATAGCCAGCGATGGCTGATAAAGTCTCGTCATTTGAAAGGCCCGCGCAGCGGACCGTGCGTTGCAGTAGGCCGGACAGGCCGCAGAGGGGGCCATTAGGCATTTCGTGTACAATTTTTAATGGCTGGGCTACGCCGGTTGCATGGGCACGTTCACCGAGCCACCGGGCCAAAGAGCTTTTACCCATACCGGCCTCACCGAATAGTCCGATGACATGCAGTTTCTTATGCTCACTTGCCCATCTGAGAGCTGACCACAGCCGGTCTCGTTCTGTCTCGCGACCGACGAAATGGGCATTTGACCAGGCGAACAATGAACGTCCAAGGCCAGGTTGAGGCTGGTCCTTTGGCGTTTCGTGCTGATCTGAGCTTGTCCACGATGAACTCATTTTCGGGACGTCCGGCGTCTCTTGTTGGACCAGCGTCGACTTTGGTTTTGGAAACAGAAAACTCGGTGCGGTCGCAAGGGTTGAGCCCAAAAGAGTATCTCGGGTCACTTGACTGTTGTCCTGGCTCTCGTCAGCTAGGTCTGTTGCTTTTAAGACCACCGAGATATCGTCTTCTATTTTGAGCAAACCAAGGGCTGCATCAGCTGCGAATTGATACCGTCGATGAGGTGACTTGCGTAGGAGTTTTCCGATCCAGTCCTCCAAGCCATTAGGGACTGCGAATCGAGGCTTTAACGGCGGCATAGGATTCTTTAAATGTGCATGGGCGACGTCGCTAAAAGTTCGCCCCGAAAACGGCCGTCGACCGGTGACGGCGATGTAGGTCAGGCAGCCTAGCGCATACAGGTCAGTCCAAGGGCCGAGAGCCGAAAAGTCCCGCCGGATTTGCTCTGGCGCCATGTAGGTGGGGGTGCCAACGATTTTAGACCGTTCAAATTCGGAGACACCCTCTTCGGCATCGAACGCGATCCCGAAGTCGGTGACGACAGGGCCCCGGCTCGAGAGCAATATATTATCGGGTTTGATATCTCGATGAATGATCCCGCGGGCGTGAGCGGCGGCCAGCGCATCGAGAATGAGTAGCAGAGACCCGCGCAATGTGGCCCAATTGATTTGCTCCAAGGCATCTCGCAGCGTGCCGCCATCTAACCATTCCATGACGAAATAGGGTGTCTCTTTTTGGTAGGTGTTTTCCGATGTTGGCGTGAGCGTTCGTGCTAATCGACCATGCTCCCAGATTTGGATCACACCCGCGTGACCAAGCTGCGCAGTGGATTGGACTTCGCGTAGAAATCGAGCATTGAGTGCGGCCGAGCGCTTGTCCATATCACGAGGGATTTTGATGGCTGCAGGGTATCCATATCGGTAATGTCGACCAAGCCAAACATCTGCAAATGCGCCATGGCCAGCCAAGCTCTCTAGTTCAAATGAACCCACGCGACTGCTCAAAATATCCGACTCCGCTCCATGAAGACCCGTTAGAGAATAGAGAGTTTGGATGGTTTTCCAAAGCGAAATCAGTCTACCCCAATCGGTGCTGAGATAGAGTTGATTTTAGCGGGCGCATGACCAAGTCCACGGATCGATGAAATTGGAACGAGGACTTAGACCCAATAGAAAAAAATGTCTCGAAGGCGAGCCGAACGATTTGGCTCGTCTAGATCCAAACAGACAAAGCCCCGCGGGTGTGTAGACCCTGTGGTTGACTTTTCTGACGGGCAGTCTGTGAGGTCCGTTGTTCGGCAGGCGTCCATTCAATTGAGTTCGACTTAAGGTCTTCGCGGTGGTCAATTGAGGGTATGTTGAGACAATTGGTTAGAGATATGTCTTCATGACAAATGCGTATAACTTGCCTAAACAGGCCTTAGCTTCTTATTCTCAAACCGAATTATGACAGACTTAAAGACTAACCAACCGCGTCCACATGGCGAGCGCATTCATGCCCTCGATTCATATCGAGGCGTATTGATGATGCTCGGCATTGTCATCCACTCGGCCACCCCTTTTTTCACAAAGGTCGAAAGCGCCATTGATACAGGCGTCTTGTCTTTTAGCGTCTGGTTTGTCCATCTCTTCAGAATGCCGGCCTTCTTTGTTTTGTCCGGTTTTTTTGGCGCTCTCCTCTGGCATCGCCGAGGTGCCGTTGCCATGATATGGAACCGCGTGGATCGGATTCTTTATCCCCTCGCGTTCTTGATGCTTTTCTTGTTCCCACTGCTCGCTTTCATAGTCATTTTTGCGGACCGGCTGATGGCTGGTGACCCCAAAGCCCTTGATGTCGCAGGCAGGCATCTGTTCCATGAGACCGTGACGCGGGGTGATTTTCAGCATCTCTGGTTTCTGTATTATCTTGTCTGGCTGTCTTTTGGGGTTCCATGGTTTCTCCGCCGCTCCAAGCGGAAAAACAAAGATTGGGGGCCGAGGCAAGCATGGGTGAGGCGCAACTTCGAGAGTCCATGGCGGTTCATCGTCGTTTTCGGTGGGCTCAATATGGCGGCGTCCTCGCTCTTTTTTATGGCCTCTGTGCCGGTGGGTACAGGTTGGATCATCAATCCAGCCGCGCTCCTTTATTATGCATTTTTCTATGGCCTCGGATGGGCACTGTACTCGTCCGGTGCCGATTTACGACGATCTCAAGAGCGCGCGTGGACCTTGGTGATCATTGGGGTAATCTGCACGGCTCTCTACGGCTATCTACGCGATTGGTATGGTAGCCATCAACTCACCCTAGATAACTTTAATGCAGTGTCAGTCGGGCTGTATTTGGCTGTCCTGTCGACATGGAGTGTCACCCTATTTGCGTTCACGCGAGGCATCATGGGGCTCTTCTTTCGGTATACATCTGGTGAGTCGAGACGGTGGCGGTATCTATCTGATGCCGCCTATTGGGTTTACTTAGTCCATCTTTTCCCAACCCAGAATCTACCGAAATTGTTCACAGACTCGACCATGCCGATCTTGGTGCAGTTTCTAGTGACCATGCTTTTGACCGCGCTGATTGGCTTCGTCACCTACGACCTGTTCGTTCGATCAACTTTTATTGGACGTCGGCTCAATGGTCGTGTCTATCCCCGAGGATCTGTCCCCTTGAGCGTGCTTGGTGTCATCACTCTTTTGGCATCCGGATATGCGATCGGCAGTGGGCCCTTTGAACAAAAAATGGCGGGGTGGGCACTTGAACAACAGGGGGGGATTGTGTCCACGTTGCCATTCGGTCTTGTGCCGGAGGACGAAGGGAGACGGCGTCATGAATTGAACTCCAAATGCCGCTCCGTCGGCCGATACTTGGTCTGCAGTCAATCCGCGACCTTCGACCAAGCGCAGAACGAATGTCGCCGACTCGATGGTCGCTTAGTCCGCCTTGAGACCAAAGCGGAGAATGATGCCGTCGCAGGGATTATGCGGGCAGTCAGCGACAAAAGCTTCTGGTTTGATTTGAGTGATCGAAAGCGCGAGGGGAGCTGGGTTGATTCGGACGGTGTGGCTTTGTCGTACAGCGAATGGGCGCCCGAACAGCCTGATAATGAGGGCGGCTCAGAGGATTGTGCGCAGAACAATTACAATGCAGGCCGTTGGAACGATTTGCACTGCGAGCGGCGGCTACCCTTTGTCTGTGAACGGGTCACCGACGCAATCGATGTGATGCCCAATGCCTGTTCGGTGGTCGACAAAGTGCGTCTGGATTGGCAAGCGGCCGGGCAGCCAGAGTCGATGGCTGAGCTTGAATTGGGGCCGGCTTTGGCTGATTTATGCACTGAACGGACTGGGCACGGAGTCGACCCGCCTTTGCTAAAGGTCGGATTGCCCCATGCGCTCATGCCCCGCTATACAGTCGTGCCAGAGCGTCTGTTCGATGCGCCTGGTCTACACGAGTTGTCCGCTGCCCGTCGTCAATCGCTGACGAGCGTATTCAACGGGTTAGAGCCAACAATCGAATTCGGACTGGACCAGATTCGTCTGACAACGCGAAGTTGGGACCGGTATCAAAGTGTGAGTCTTCCGTACACGCTGACACGCGGTGAGGCCTCCCGAATCAAGCTGACGACCAAGGCCTCCGGTGCGGCACACGAGTACATTTTTCAGGTCAAGTCTGATGGGGTTTATCTCGAAGGCCAGAGCCGCACTTGGCGACTCAAACCAATCGACCAGTGATACGTCTGGTCGGTCGCGGTCCGTCAATCTAAGTTTGGTGCGTAGGCCATCAGCACATCGATGAGCGGATTGTGTGGCCCTTTGCGTCGCCACATGGCTGTGACCGCAAAGCGCGCCTCGTCCAAATTAAGCGGGACGGAGTGAACGCCGTCTCGTTGGGGCCCGCCTGTCTCAAAGGATGGGACCAGAGAAAACCCCAAACCCTTGGCGACCAAAGCCAGTATAGCGTCTGCTTGGTCGAGATAAGCGCAGTAGCGTGGCCTAATACCGTAGCGCTGAAGGCCGCGTGACTGAAGTGCATGCTGTGGTAGATGCCGATGGTAGGCAATGAAGGACCGCTGATTTAAATCGGCGACGCTGAGATCGGCTTTTTGGGCCAATGGGTCGCCACTGGGGAGCACCAGGAAGGCTTGGGTCTCAGCGATTGTCTGACCGGTCATGTCCTTGGGGATGCCTCCAGGTAAATAGTCGATAACCAAGTCTGTCTCACTTCGCCGAAGAAGGGCTTCATTGGGTTCGCCATACTCATACAGCTCGACATCAATATCTGGGCGGTCTTCCCGCATTGCTGCGAGCCAAGTGGGTAGGATGGTTTCAATGACCTTACTTGACGCGTGAATCCTGAGTGTGCCGCCATAGGCATCGGCCTGGATGGCTCGAACAACCGCTGGCAGTCGTTCAAAGAAGGGCTCGATAAAATCGTATAATATGCGCCCTGCCGGGGTGAGTCTCATGGTGCCTCGGCCCACCCGTTCGAAGAGTTTCTTTTCGATTTCATCTTCTAGCTTTCGGACCTGTTGGTAGACGGCGGGCTGGGTAATTGGATAAGGGAACGCCCTTGCGGCGGCTGCATATCCACCCGTTTTTCCAACCCAGTAAAACCCTTCTAATCGACCGATTTGAATCATGAGTACTCTCTCCAAATTTTGGCTCATAGGCTAACCACTTTGGTCCGCACTTTCAATTATCTTGGCTTATTGAAATGGGTTTTATTACTAAAAATAAGACGGTTTTCGCGCGGCGTATCTAAGTCTTTTTCTCTGGCGAAACTGATCTGATACTGTGCCGATACACACTGAGCAGGGGAGAAATGTACGTGTCCCAGATCGATGTACTGTCTGTTGAGGATATTTTGAGCCGAACAGTTGCATCCGCGCAAGAGCGGTGGGTTTTGCCATTAGCACAACGTGCCTTCGTCTGGAAGGAGACCCAAATCAGTCGATTAGTCGACAGCCTCCTTCAAGGTTTCCCCGTCGGCGCTCTGCTCATCTCAGATGCCAGTGGTCATCATTTCGAACTGGGCGGGGACCGGGTTGCAGTTCAGTCAAATACGCGCCAATTCCACCTTCTCGACGGCCAGCAGCGAAGCCTATCTTTGAATGCTGCGTTCGGTGGTACCGGTTGGGTCCACCCGCTGAGTGGCCGACGACATCAACTGTGGATCAATTTAACTGAAATCTATCCTGAAAGCTTAAAGGATGCCTTCAACCCCAATCACACCGCTCACGGTCTATCTTATCATCTTCGCTGGTTCGACGTAGAGGCGGGTGACCCCAATTACTGGTCAAAGAAAGAACGCAGCAAAGCTGGTTTCCGGCTGGCTCGTCCAAAGACACCCGAGACCGGTTGGGTTCCCCTGAGCCAAGCGCTCACCTTGACGTCTAAGGGCCTATCAGCGTGGAGTAAGGCGTCAGGAGCAGGCCGGTCAGATAAGGAAAAGTCGGCTCGCATGAGGTCGATATTGGATGCAGTTCATCGGGCATACCGAACGCCGTGTATTCCGGTCCATCGCTTGGATGGCACCCGCCACGATGCGGAAACGCTCTTCCAGATCTTCATTCGTTTGAACAGTGCGGGTACGCCCCTTGGGGCTGCGGAGCAATTTTTTGCAGGTGTGAAGCAGCAATGGCTGGAAGCCGAAGAGCGCTTGAGCCCTTTGACAGAGGTGGCAGGACCGCTGAAGCGACGTGACTTAATCTCTCTCGTCGCAAGGGCGGCGGCGAAAGTACCCCTAGGCTTGCTTGGACTGCCCACTGTGTGTCGTCCTAATACAGAGGATGAGATGCGTGTGGGCGATCCCGTGCCACTGTCCTTAGAGCGGCTCGCAAAGGCACCCATGGTTACACCCCAGGGGAGCGATGACCCCAGGAATTTACTTATTTGGAAAATGGACGCGATTACCGATACACAGAGCAAGCTGCGTCTGGACCAGGCAATGCAGTGGGTCAATGATGCATTTTTCGAACGATTATCATTAGGTGTGCTCGGTTTGTCGTCCATCGGTTGGAGTGCGGCGGTCGCCTGGGTACTGGGTTATTGGAGCCGAACAGGCGAGCGGCCCCAACCAATTGATAAGTGGGTCCAGCCTATTTTGTCCTTTTGTTTTTGGACCTCCGTTTTGGGGTCTCGTTCAGAAGGGCGCCGCAAGTTTGAGCGAGATAGTTTTAATCTGGGGTGGACGAGCGGTCGCAGCGAACAGCCATATCCTTTTTGGCGAGTCCCAATGAGCGACGGCGACCATCACGCCTGCGTGCGCACCGCCAAACTGGTCTTTGGTTACAGCCGGGTGCTCGATCGATTGCCTGTAGATGAAGATGACCAAGACGCCCGCGAACGCCTCATGAGTGGTCATAAGTGGCTTTTCCTCGGACCTTATCAAGAGATTGGCCGAGATTGGACTTCGTCGGCGCGGCTCGACCCCAGAATTGAATGGGACCATATTTTTCCTCGAGTGAGGGCTGACCGTTTTCTGAAGCGGTCTTATGTCACGAAACGCACTGGGAAAAAGCAGTGGAAACGTTCTCAATATCATCGCTGGACCAACCGTATTGGTAATTTTGCTGGCATTGATGCCACAGCCAATCGCTCTTTTAGCGACCGTGGCCTGAAAGACAAATTAGCCTATAACAAGAAGAGTGAAAATGGCCGCGCACGGAGCTATTCGGATCAGTCTTTTGTGCGGACCGACCCCAAGGTAGACGCGCGGTCATGCGCCTTACTTTTTCAGTTACATGATCACGAAGAATGCTTGGAAAGAGCCTTGGGCGGGGCGGTATTTGAAGATTTCGCTAGACGGCGCGGTGAGCAGATCTGGACACTTGCGACTGAGCGGGTTGGTGGCATGCCGACATATGAAAAAGTCCGCAGCTGGATGAAAGATGGGTGGAGCACATGATTGGTGCAAAGACAGCCTTTACGGGGCCATGAAAGCAGATGGATTTTTCATCTTATCAGAACACCCAAACCGGATTACCAACAACACCCGTTCTCACGAGCGTCTCGGCTAAGCTGTCTCTTCTTCGCTTGGTGCATCCATGCCTTGAGTCTGGCCCTGACCGGCCTTACGTAGCACGTAGAAGATGACCGTAAAGCCAATAACGGCCGCATTAAGGTTGTAGACCACGGTGACAATGGTTGTTCCGGCGATGTAGAACATGTCCATGTTGGTGACGTTCACCTTTGCCAGCTGCTTGCCGCGTGACTTGACCCAGTCGATGAGTGGATCCCAGTCCATGACGTCATAGCCAACCTTGATCAAGAGCCCCGCGAACACGGACAGTGGGATAAATTTAACCCAGTCTTGGAACAAGAACATTTCGACCAGTACGAAAATACCCGACATGACACCGGCAAGACGCAGTGTTGCATTCTCTTTTAAGATAAGGACGGAACGAATGGTCGCCTGCGCGCCTGGGATACCACCGATGAACGCCACCAGCGCATTGGCAATACCCTGTGCAGCGAGCTCTTTGTTCTGCTTGGTATTGTCGTCAAAACCGAAGGTCTCTTTGACTTTTTTGTCCATGACCAGGGAGGTCAGCAATGTGTCGAGGTAGGCCAACAAGGTCAGATTCAGAGCAAAGGGCAGTGCCAGCCAGACCACATCCATATTGATGCCAGCCGGGATCTGTGCTGCGGCCATCTCTGTGATTTGGTCCCATGATTTAATGCTTGTCAGCTCGGGGACTTGGAGTCCTAAGCCCATGAAACTATGGATGGCCGACATCAAGATGATGACGATCAAGGTGCCTGGCAAGAATGATTTATACTTCGGTGCGATGGCATTGATAATCTTGGGCATAACGAACAAGAGAATGCAGGTGACCGTAGCAATCACCACATTGGCGACCACGCCGCCTGTGTACGGGTCAATGGCCTTAGTCACGATTTCGTTGTTCTCGAGAACTTGCTTACTTCCCAGTCCGAATAGGCGATTGACCTGACTAACCCAAATGAGAATGGCAATGCCGTTCATGAACCCTGAGATGACCGAGACAGGCACCAGGGAGATAAACTTACCCAGGCGCAGCACCGCCATTAAAATCAATAGACCGGCTGTGAGCATCAGCACCACGGTCATAAAATGATCAGCTGTGTAGTTGGCTGCTTGGAGTTGAACGGCAATCACACCTGAGGCGGCCGCCCAAATGGTCATGGTGACTGTGGTCATCGGCGCCGTTGGGCCAGAACACTGGATTCGTGTACCACCGATGAGCGATGTCACCGCAGCGATGATGCCCGCTGACAGGATACCCACAAGCATGCCGTTGTCTCGACCCGATTGAAGGCCGAAGGCTGCACCAAGGCTGATGGCAGCAAAACTGACTGTCAGTCCTGCCAATATATTCTGGAGG
>MDTC01157365.1_pt1 | contig 15042 bp, 13 predicted proteins | sample 811181 | NCBI WGS metagenome assembly MDTC01 (sample SAMN05326644, study PRJNA326480) | marine metagenome | isolation source: seawater | place: Pacific Ocean: North | collected 2011 | reverse complement strand
CCAAATAACGAGCGCCTTCTTCAGCATGAGTTGGGGTGAGGTCTTTGATTTCTAGCAGTCGTTTGCTGGCTTCTTCTCCTGATTGTTGGTTGGGAAACGAAATTGCGACTTCAGACAAGGCCGTTTGATATGCCGTCATGCCATCCAATCGACCGATTGCATGAGCCCGTAACAAAGCAAAGCGAGAGCGTAAGGTCTCATCTTGTAACGAGAGTATGGCCGTAAAGCACTCATCGATGACCTCTTCAAAAGCTTGGCTTTTAAAAAGGTTTTCAAGAACAGTGTATCTTTCTTCAAAACGGCTCAACGCTTCTTTTATAGCTTCTGGATTTTGAAGAATTATAGCGTATTGAGAATCTGGGTATTCTTTGATAATACGGTTTTTAAAGGTTTCGGCATGGCCTCCAGCTGTTTCCAATTCGATTTGATAGAGGTGATATAAAGATGGTAAATTGTATTCGGTATCAAAAGACAAGAGGATTTGCAATCGGTCTTTGGCTTGTGGATATGCACCAAACTGTTCTTTGTATGCCAGACCTGCATCAAAATATGCGGTATTACGCACTTGACTCAAGCTGTCTTTGGCCTCGGGTGGAGGAATTTGACTTGTATAATTTTCAACGATATAACTAGGGTTAAGTGGTTCCGCCTCCTCAACTTCATCTTCAGGCACACTTTCACCTAGCGTGAATTCAACAGATTGCAAACTAGAATACCGCCAGTTATCTGTTTTTTTGATATTCCCCCAGATTAGATAAAACTCGCTCTCTCCGCGAGTTCGAGCCGATCGGTTATAGAAATAAAAATCACTATCTAAAAAAAAAGTGTTTGCGGACAATTGCTGTTGTCGTTCTTGTTGGACGAGTTGAAGTGAATCTGCTGTTTTGAGGCCTTTGATATAAGATTCAAATATGGCAATTTGCTCTTTTGGGGTTTTATCCATTAAAACCAATAAACTGTCTGTAGTTTTTATCGTGGTTTCATAGTCAATAATATCATTGAGCTTATCTCTTTTTCGTGTGATTTTTCGAAACTTACGCGTTTTAGGTGATAGAACTTGTAAGGTACTATCGAGATATGCCCCAGATAAGACAAATTGATTTTCTTCAAAAAACACATTCCCCATGATTTCGTAAGCCAAGCCTTTTAAAATCTTGTCTTTGGTATTGGTTCTCAAGCTGGCATTAATCAACTCTTTGGCAGAAAGGGTGTCGTTGGTTGACAAGCTGTAAAGCGCATGGCTATAATAAATTTTATCCAAGTAACGTTTGTTTTCCTCGTTTTTGGTCAACTTGCTGTATTGTTTCTGAACAGTTTCATCATCCGATTGACCGGTGTTTAACTGATTTAACTTCGCATGTATCCAATAGGTTCTAGGAATCCTTCGATTGAGATCAATTACCTTTTGGTAAGCCATTGCTGCTGAGTCGCGGTGTTCGAGTTTGTAATGCAATTGTCCAAGAAGATAATAGTATCGTGAGCGGGTAGCGTTGTCTTTTGTAAAGGCGGCTGCATTATTAAGCCGTTGGATCGCTTGTTGGGGTTGGTTGAGCGCAAGGTGTGCCTTTGCCAAATAGGCAAAGGCATCTGCTGATTCGGCTAAAGTGAGATCAGAACTGGTAAGTAGTTCTTCAAAAATGGCAATTGCTCGTTGTTCTTGTAAAAGTTGAATAAAGACTTTGGCTTTCCAAAGTTGGGCTTTGTTTATACAATTTGTGTTTGGTAACTGCTCAATTATATAATTAAAAGCATCTAAGGCTTGGAGATATCTACCGTTGTAATACCGCGCCTTGCCAAGCAACATATAGGCCTCGTCAATTTGTTGGTTACGCTGATCGTTACCAAACTGCATGCTGTGCTTTTGGACGGCAATTACAGCTTTTTCTTCTCCTCTTGAAAAGTTAGCGTTTTCTTTTGGGTTAAGGGTAAACAAATCCACCAAGGGAAAGGGTTCTATGGGCAACTGTTCCCAAAAGTTGGGTTGATGAGATTCGATTTCAGCTTCAACTCCTGCAGCAATGGCTTCTTCTCCATTGAAAAGGACATTAAATTTAGTCGTCGTTTGATGATAGGCCCTGTTTACTGCTCGATCCTTACGCGTTGAACAACTGACAATAACTTGAAAAACAACCGCTAAAATCACAAACTGTTTCATCGAAGTAAAACTGTTTTTTTGGACTCGCAAAGATATCATTTTTATATGTTTGTAAAAAAAATCGATATGTCTGAACTCCACTCTTTACAAGTCAAGGAGGTTAAGCGTTTGACTAATGATGCTGTTGCCATTTCGTTTTCCACACCAAAAGAGCTTGCATTAGCGTTTTCGTTCAAGGCAGGTCAATATCTTACCTTATCTCACACCATTGGTGGTGAGCAGATTAGGCGATCATATTCCCTTTGTAGCGCACCGCACGAAGAGATTTTACAGGTTGGAATCAAAACGATTCCCAACGGCTTGTTTTCCAATTATGCCAATACCCAAATCAAAGTTGGTGACACCCTTGACGTGGGGACTCCAGAAGGGCGATTTATCTATGAACCTAACGGAAATAACAACCTTTTGATGTTGGCTGCAGGGAGTGGGATTACCCCTATTTTGTCAATTATCAAAACTGCTCTCAAAGAAACAAATGGAAAAGTGGTATTGGTGTATGGAAATCGATCTGAGGACGATAAAATGTTTGTTAGTGAATTACAAACACTTCAAACCGAATACGGCCAACGCTTTGAAATTGTCCATGTTTACAGTCGAAAGAAAACGACTGACGCCCTTTTTGGACGAATAGATATGTCTATCATCAACTATGTGCGAAATACCATGTTGAGTCAATTAGACTTTAATGATTTTTATATCTGTGGCCCTAATGGAATGATTGAAGCATCTGTGCAAACTCTATCTGACTCGGGAGTGCATCAGCAAAATATTCATGTAGAGCACTTTACTGGTAGTGGTGAAATCGATCGTTCGGTGGAAGGGTTCGTGCAGTATGAAGTGATCTTAGACGATGAAACACATCCGTTTTCTGCAGATGCGAACAAGACCGTATTGGAAGCTGCAATCGATGCTGGTATCGACCCCCCTTATTCCTGCCAAGGCGGGGTTTGTGGAAGTTGTATTGGCCGCGTAAAAGAAGGTAATGTCAGTATGGCCAGCAATCAGATTCTTTCCGATAGTGAAATAGCTGAAGGCCTTGTATTGACCTGTCAGGCCAGCTGTACAACTGAGCGAGTCATTGTTGACTTTGATGATGTATAGCTAAATCTTTTCCAAGACCATTTCGATGACCTCTTCGGGGGTAATGGTTCGCATGGCATCTCGATAGCCTTTGGGCATTGTTTTACCATAAGCTGAGGTGGGTACTTTGGGGAACTTTTCTCTGTCAACAAGGAGGTGGTTATTTTGTCCAAATGCGGAAAATCCTAAAAAGGGGTGTGTCATCCCCCACAGTGTAATGACTGGCACCCCAAAATTAGCTGCCAAATGTCCATTGGCTGAATCCATCGAAATCATTGCATCGAGATTTGCAATGAGATCGAGCTGATCGGAAAAAGGCATCTCCAAAGCATGCGGAATTACATGGGGATAGGCTTTGGCCCAAACGTGGATTTGCGAAGCTTCCTTGGGGCCATGACCAAACAAAAAAACCGAATGTTTTTGTTGAAGATAACCCACGACCTTTTGCATCAAGTCGAGAGGGTATACTTTGCCTGGATGGGCAGCAAAGGGTGCAATCCCAATCCATTTTCTGTCAGCTGGAAGGTCAACCTGCAAACTCGATTTTGGAAGACCTGGCTTAATGGGAAATTCGTGCTTATCGACATCGAGCGTAAAGCCCAAACGGGAAAACACCTCCACGTAACGATAGTGCTGTGGGGTGAGTGGTTTCATCGTTTTTTTGGTCGGGTGGGTCAGTCGTTTGCGCTCGGCATAGCCTTTGTCAATGACTTTAATCCGTGTGAAAGACAGTCTAAAAAACAACCTAAGTATACGGCTGCGTAGGTTATTATGGATATCGGCTATACGTTGAGGTTTGGTTTGTTTGAGCGCTTTATAGAGACGATAAAGGCCTGTGAGTCCCTTGTGGGCTCCAGCAAAATCAGGTATTATCAGCTGGAGCTCGCTAAATTCTTTAAAGATCGGTACAAAACGATCTCGTGTCACCAAAGTGATCTGAATGTTCTTGTTTTGGGCATATAAACTGCGCAGTACAGGGACCAACATCGCCACATCTCCCATCGCTGAGAAGCGAAAAATCATGAGATGTTTTTGCTTAGCCATTTAATCGGTTTTTGAACTGTAGAGAACAGGGTTTAGTGCCTCGTCATTGTACATTTTCATTTGCTTGTAAACTTTCATGGTCTTACGCCCTGCAGAAAGGTCGTCGAGCAATTGATCAATGGCTAAGGAAAGGTCTTCGCGTTGCCTTTGTAATACCTCCAAATTATTGGCACACTGTTGCCGGTGTGTAGGCGAGGCGTTTTTACGCTGACTTTCTTCGAGCATATGATAGATTTTAAGAGACAAAATCGATAAGCGATCATAGGCCCAGGCTGGACTTTCGGTGTTACTGGTCGCGTCGGCTTGTGGTATCACACTGCTGAATTGATCGAGGAAATAGCTGTCGATATATTCCACTGTATCCGTACGATCTTGATTGGAGGCATCGATTTTTCGTTTTAGCTCAAGCGCTGTTGTGGGATTGATCACTGGGTCCCGAATAAGGTCTTCATAATGCCACTGAAGGGTATCGATCCAGTTTTTTCTATACATCAGATGCGCTAAAGACTTGGGTGGGTGTGGATTATTATAGGGCTGGCCGGTGCGGTCCAACAGGTGATAGTCTTTCACGCTCTGTTCAAAAATGGAATAAGCCACCGCGCTTTTCATCTGATTTTTTATCAAATATACTAGGTCTGAGTTGTATCTCATCTATCGTTGTCTTATTTTTGTCTTGCAAAACACTGAAAAAATGAAAGCATTTTTCGAAGCAATTGCTTATCTCTTTCAAGAAATCTTATTTATCCCCCTCAACCTATTGCGTGAGTTAGAGCTCACAAGTTGGTTTATGGCCAATGGCATCAACTGGGTGTTTTTGGGAATTGGGTTTGCCGCAACGACCTATTGGGTTCTACAGCTTAAAAAATTTAACGACAACGGCGAAGAGGATACGGACTCTACCTCGCATTCCTTTTTATAGGTCGAAGCCAATATCTTTTCGGTAATACATTCCTTCAAAATCAATTTTTTCTAAGGCCTGATAACTCTGCGCGATAGCTTGGTTGTGATCAAAGCCAATACCAGTTGCGGATAACACCCGGCCGCCACATGTTACCAATTCACCATTTAATATTGATGTTCCTGCATGGACAACAAAGTCTGTTGGGTCGATTCCACGAATCACCTTTCCTTTTTCATAGCTCTCGGGGTAACCCCCTGAAACCGCAACTATTGTAGAAACAGAACGCTTGTCTATAGATAGCTTTATTCTATCGAGCGTTCCAGAGGCTGTGGCTTGTAGCAATTCAAATAAGTCATTTTGGATCCGTGGCAAAACCACTTGGGTTTCAGGATCGCCCATACGTACATTATACTCAATTACTTTGGGGTCATCTCCAACTTTGATCAGTCCAATAAAAATAAAGCCCACATAGGGAATTCCGTCATACATTAGTCCGCGCATAGTTGGCTCTACAACTTTTTCTTTGATCTTTTGTACAAAAGCCTCATCGGCAAACGGAACAGGCGATACCGCTCCCATACCCCCTGTATTTAGTCCTTTGTCTCCTTCTCCAATACGTTTGTAATCCTTGGCCATAGGAAGAATTTTATAGGAATTGCCGTCGGTTAGCAAAAAACAAGACAACTCAATACCATCCAAAAACTCTTCAATTACCACTTTTTGACTAGCTTCTCCGAACTTTGAATAAGAAAGCATCGCGATGAGTTCCGCTTTGGCGTCATCAAGCTCATTTAGAATCACTACCCCCTTACCAGCTGCCAAACCATCGGCTTTAAGTACATAAGGAGGTGTTACGGATTCAAGATAGGCAAGTCCTTCCAAAAGAGAGACTTTGGTAAAGCTTTTATATTTCGCAGTTGGAATCTTGTGACGTTGCATAAAAGACTTTGCAAACTCCTTACTACCTTCGAGTTCTGCTCCTTTCTTAGAAGGCCCAATCACAGGGATATGTGCTAGCTCTTGATCCGCATTAAAAAAATCAACCATTCCTTCCACCAACGGAACTTCAGGGCCTACAATAACCATTTGGATTTGATGAGCTAAGACCGCTTGCTTAAGGCCTTTAAAATCTGTAGGTAACACCCCGATATTTGTGCCAAAGCGTGCCGTCCCTGCATTCCCGGGAGCAATAAATAACTGTGGTTGGTGTGGGCTTTTTACCAATTGGTGACAGAATGTGTATTCACGGCCGCCACTTCCCACTAGAAGTACTTTCATGCTTGTTTTTGGCAAAAATAGGAATTTGTCGCTTGCAGATTAACCATTGACTAATTAAAAATTCGCCGAATTGCAGCACGGATCAACATCCAAAAAGAAATGGTCATGATCTCGAGATCTAAAAGGAAAGATTGCCTGTTTATATATTCGATATCACTATTGATTCGGTTATGTATGGAAGCATCGTTGGGTGTGTCCCCTCGATATCCTCGGATTTGGGCCAGTCCAGTCAATCCTGGTAGCGAGTTGTGACGCCTGTCCATCTCCTCTTGTCCAACTACATTCTGATAAAACGCGTTATATTCTGGGAGATGTGGTCGGGGACCAACAACAGACATTTCCCCTTTTATTATGTTCAAGACTTGCGGAAGTTCATCGATTCCCGAATTGCGAAGCAAAGTGCCTAACCAAGAAATTGAGGTGGTAATCGGTTCTCCTGGGGCTGGGTGAACGGCACTTCTTGGAAATGTTCTAAACTTATAACACCAAAATAACTTGCGGTATTTGCCTTCGCGTTGATGGCCGAAAAATAATGATCCTCCGCCTACAAAAAGATTCAATACCCATAATATAGGAACGAGCCATGACATGACCAAAAATAGAAGTGCCAAGGCAAACAATACGTCAAAACTCCGCTTAAGAAGAGGTTCCAAATAGGATATGCTTGGTATATACAATGATTAAACGCTGGCAAAAGTAAAAAATTATATACAACTTGCTCAAAAAATGATTTGTACTTTTGATACAACTCTTTCTTTATCTATTGAAAGTATGACCATATTAATAACAGGCGGAGCAGGATTTATCGGGTCTCACTTGGTTCGACATCTTGTCAAAAACTATCCCGATTATTTTCTTGTAAATCTTGATGCATTGACTTATGCTGCTGACTTGTCTCGCTTAGATGATGTAAATAATGCCCCGAATTATCATTTTATCGAGGGTAGTATTAATGACGCAACTATAATTGACCGTTTGTTTTCAACACATTCAATTGAATCCGTCATTAATCTTGCTGCAGAATCACATGTTGACCGCTCTATTGAGAGTCCATTGCATTTTACTGAAACCAATATCGTTGGTACGATGAACCTGCTCAATGCCTGTCGTGCCCATTGGAAAAAAGGAACAAATCATCGATTCTATCAAATCAGCACCGATGAAGTCTATGGGTCTTTGGGAAAAGAAGGTGCCTTTACGGAACAAAGTTCTTATCAACCGCGATCTCCTTATGCAGCCTCTAAAGCAAGTGCAGATCATATGGTCCGTGCCTTTGGAGAAACCTATGGATTGCCATATTTGATTTCGAATTGCAGCAACAATTATGGCCCTGATCAACACAGTGAAAAATTGATTCCTACCTTGTTGTCATGTCTCCAACAAAATCTACCTATTCCGATTTATGGAGACGGATTAAACGTGAGGGACTGGCTATACGTGGAAGACCATGTTTCCGCTATGGATGTGATTTTTCATAATGGTAAATTTGGTGAAACTTACTTAGTTGGTGGGCGCTGTGAACAATCAAATCTCGATGTAGCTAAGACACTTTGTAGGGCTTATGACCGTAAAGTTGGACAGGTTGTGGGCACTGCCGAAAAGTTAATTACATTTGTAAGTGACCGCCCAGGGCATGATTTTCGCTATGCGATTGACCCTAGCAAGCTGGAGTCAACATTGAGCTGGTCTCCAAAAACAAGTTGGGCCGAAGGAATTAAAAAAACAATGGCCGCTTATTTAGACAGAAAATGAGAGGAATACTGCTTGCTGGTGGAACGGGATCGCGATTATACCCGATGACAAAAACGGTGAGTAAACAACTCTTGCCGGTTTATGACAAACCGATGGTTTACTACCCCTTGTCCACCCTGCTTTCGCTGGGGATTTCAGAAATTTTGATAATCACAACTCCGAAAGATAAAGACATCTTTCAATCTCTTTTGGGTGACGGAAGTTCATTGGGGTGTTCTTTTTCCTACGCTATTCAACCAAAACCCAATGGTCTTGCAGAGGCATTTTTAATTGGTGCTGATTTTATTGGATCAGACTCCGTCGCTTTAATCTTAGGTGATAATTTATTTTATGGTAGTGCAATTCAAAAACAAATTCCGCCTGATGATTTTACCGGGGGTCTGATTTTTGGGACGCATGTACAAAGCCCTGAGCGTTATGGGATCGTGGAACTCGACGCTGAAGGAAAGGTCAAATCCATCGCAGAAAAACCAGAAAACCCAAAATCTAATCTTGCGATTCCTGGTCTTTATTTCTTTGATCATACTGTAATAAAAAAAGCAAAGCAAGTCAGACCAAGTACAAGAGGCGAACTTGAAATCACAGACATTCACAATGCCTATTGGAAAGAAGATTCCCTGCGTGTTGCAACCCTGGAGCAAGGCACTGCTTGGTTGGATACTGGAACCGTGCAAAGTTTGTCCAAAGCACATGCCTTTGTTGAAGCCATTCAAAGCAGACAAGGAGTATTAGTGGGTTCACCTGAACTAGAAGCTTACAAACAAGGGTTTATCAGTCTTTTCCAACTCAAAGCAATCGCCTCAAACTCCAAAGAAACAGAATACTATAAATATCTAAAAAAGTGGATCGATGAACAGTAAGCCAGGACCAATCTTAGGCAGTTGGTTGCTCACCCTAAGTGTACATGCCGATGCTCGCGGGCGGTTTATAGAGAGCTTTCAACAAAAGCGTTTTGCTGAACAAACTGGTCTTACCATTAATTTTATCCAAGATAATGAGGTGATTTCTAAACAGGGCGTGATTCGGGGACTCCACGTGCAGAACAATCCGCATGGACAAGCCAAACTCATTCGTGTTGTTCAAGGGCATATATATGATGTAGCCGTTGACCTCCGCACAGACTCCTTCACTTATGGAGAGTGGTTTGGTGTGGAGCTTTCTGCAGAAAACCAAACACAATTGTATTTACCAAAAGGTTTTGCCCACGGCTATAGTGTATTAAGCAAGAAAGCGATTGTGCAGTACAAAGTTGATGCGCCATACAGCCTACAAGCAGAAACCGGGATTCGCTACGATGACCCGAATTTGGGTATTGACTGGCACGTGGACAATCCAGTTCTGTCTGAAAAAGACCTGAAGCTTCCTTTTTTTAAAGATCATAATCAATGAAGCGGGTATTGGTAACTGGAGCTAATGGTCAGTTAGGGCTTGCCCTGCAAGGTGCTGCAAAAGATTCAACTCTTGCGCTTGTTTTTATGGACAAAAATGCGCTTGATATTACCGATACCCAGGCGGTAAAAGAGGTGTTTACCACACAATCCTTTGATGTCTGTATAAATGCCGCTGCCTATACTGATGTGGATGGTGCTGAAACCAATAAAGAACTTGCATATTTGATTAATGCCACCGCAGTTGAAACCCTTGCCAAAGCCTGTAAACAACATGAGTGCTGGCTTATACATATATCAACCGACTATGTCTTTGATGGCGCTTTGAACAGGCCTTACTCCCCAAAAGATACGCCCAATCCGCTGAACGTCTATGGCGCAAGTAAGTTGGCTGGTGAAAAGACAATACAGGCAGTTGGCGGTATCTATTCGATTGTGCGTACATCTTGGCTATATTCACACTATGGGGAAAACTTTTATACTAAGATACAGTCACAAATAAGTGATGGTAAATCACTGCGCGTAACTGCAAGCCAAAAGGGCTGCCCGACTCGTGCAGAATATTTAGCTGCCCATTTACTAAATGATATTAATGAATCTAAACTAAAAACAGGGGTTTCACATTATTGCGGAAATGAGGTGATGACTTGGCTAGATTTGGCGAAGCGTTTGTTCCCAGATCAAAAAGTTAATAGGGCGGTCAATTATAAAGGTCTGGCGTTAAGGCCCCAGAAAGTAATATTAAAAACTAGTTAAAATATAAATAAGGATTTGAATAAATATAAATTTATTGAATGGTGCCGTGTAAATATTTTTGAAAGTGCTAATTTTCATTATAAAGTATTAGTTATACTAATTTCCTATTTTTTGTTTAACCGGTTTATAAGAAAAATTTCTTTTGTCTATTTGAATACGGATTTTTTAACACTTAAAGTCCTTGAGGGCGCTTTGTTTGGTTTAACCTATTTAATTTTAATAATCAGCGTCTGCTTTTTAAGAAAAAAAATTCCAATAATAGTTTTTTTTTGTTGGTTTGGATTAATCAGTGTTTTTTTTATTAATGAAATTAGATATGCATATTTGAATATAAACTATAGTATTTTAGAAAGCCTTACATCAACTCAAGGTTTTTACGCCGCTAAACTAACTTTACCAATACTGTTTTGGGGGGTTTGGGGCGTGTTAAAAAATAACCTTACATATGGTGCTAAGTTTATAAAACATTTGAAAGCTTTTTTAATCGTAAATCTAGTTTTTATAATTTCAGGTGTAATTTTTGGGGTTTCTCTTTTTGAAAGTTACCCTCTTACCGGACGGTGGGGCTATAATGGGCTTTTATCACACGGAACTACAAATAGTGGTTTTTATGGAATGATTTTATTAGGTCTTTCATTAAATAATAGAGGGGACTGGAATAAAATATTCCTTTTTTCCATGGGTTTAATTATGCTTGGGCACAAAGCAGCTCTTCTTTATTTAATATTAATAATTTACTTTATTTGGATTAAAGATAAGGTTGTTAAAAAAAGTTTGTTTTGGATTGGATTAATATTTGTGTTTAGTTCTTCATATTGGTTTCCGAAAGCTGTAAAATATTCTAACTTTTGGAATAGCATATATGAAAACCATGGCGTTTTAGGTGCTTTATTGTCATTACGAAACGAGAATATATCAAATGTATTTTCTTCTGGCGAATTTGGTGTATTTAATATGTTTTTTGGAGGGGTTGTTCGGTATCCAAATGATGTTGAAATGATGCTGTTTGATCTATTTATTTTCTATGGGGTGATTGGTGTTTTACTATATTTCTTGTTTATTTTCAAATATGTTAAAGAATGGTTTCTAGCTATCCCAATAATTGTTGCATTTTTTGGGGGGGGTTTATATGAGTCACCTTTGGCAATGTTTGTTTTTGGTGTTATAATTTTTAATAATTCAAAAAAATATCGCTCTATTAACGACTTTTAATTCAATTTTCGTTTTCTTTCTATTAATTTATAATTTCTTTAGCGATTCAAAAACTCGTGTTCGAGTGTTTTGTTTAGCGCTTCTCTAATTGAATACGGAGGCTTAAATATTTTGCGTAATTTAGATGCATCAAATTGAGTTGTAGCACAAAACTTTTTAACTCTGACATAACTAATTGGAAACTTTTTCCCTGACAATTTAGACAGCATGTCAAAAATATGTCCAATCAACGCACCTAATCTATATGGAATTTTAAAACGTGGAATTTTTAAGTTGATTTTATTTTCAATTATGCTTACAAGCTCTAACATGTTAAAGTCTGGCTTATCACAGTAATTAAAAACTTTGTAACCTAAATCTGTTTTATCAAGTCTGTTATTGATAAAAGAGGTTACATTGCCAACATAGGCCATAGATTTTTTATTTTGACCGCTTCCAATCATTAAAAATTTTCCTGAGCTAATTTGTTTTAAGAGCTTATAAACATTGCCCCTATTTCCTTCTCCAAAAATCACTGTTGGACGCAATATAGTTACGGATTTGCCCTCTGGATCGTCATTATACCAATTTTTTATGGCTTGTTCTGCCTGCCATTTGCTTTTCCCGTAGTGGTTGAATGGTTCTGGATTGCTGTTTTCACTGGGGGTGTTTTTATTGAGACCGTAAATTGCTACAGAACTAGTAAATATTAGATTCTTAATTCCGACTTCATCCATTTTTTGCAATACGTTTTTAGTGCCGTCAACATTAACGTCATAATACAATGATGTTGGAAAAATATCGTCCCTGTGCTCAGCGGCTAAAAGAACTACGTGTGTAGTTTTAGAATGTAAGTAAATTGTTTCTTTATTTCTAATGTCACAGAAAAAGGTGATTTTTGAGTGGAGGGAAGATGGGTTTTTGTCTAAATTTTTTATATCTGATGAATTTATTTCAGAAATAAGTCGGCTACCCACAAAGCCAGATCCCCCTATAATTACATACTTACTCATTAATCAATAAAATTTAATAGGCCGCAAAACTGTTTGTTAAAACTAAGTTGTTTTTTAGAGATTTCAATACAGTTTTTAGATAACGTTAAATAGTTCTCGTGTTTATTTTGGGCTATTTTTGAAATCAGAAGCTTTAATCCTTCTAAGTCGCTGTTGTCCAAAACATATCCAACGCCATTATCTAAAATGAATTTCTTGGCCTCTCCCTGTCCGAGATATATTATTGGTATTCCTAATGAAACATATTCATAAATTTTTGAGGGAAATGCCCCCTTAATATTTTTTGTTAGTGGAACAATCGCAAAATCGTATTTGTGGATTCTTTTAATTAATTGGTCTTTTTGAAGTGCACCATGATAATAAATTTTTTTACTTTGATATTGAATCAAATAATGTTCTAGTTGTTTTTTTTCATTCCCGTCCCCGTATATGTGGAATTCGAATTCCTCGTTAATCGAATTAATTATTTTAACGATATTTAAAATTCCCTGAGCACTTCCCAATAATCCAGCATAAAAAAACTTTACTTTTGAATTTCTGAATTTTTTTGGTTTTACTTCAGTCTTCTGTTCTGGCAGATTTCTGTATAAAAAAGTTGGTGAAGAGCTTATTTTTTTCACATGCTTTAGTATTTCAAATGACTGACCAAGAATTTTATCTGAGCTTTTGTAATTAAATTTCTCAACTACTTTAAATATGCTATGAGATAATCCTTTTTCTCTCATCAAGCCTAAATCTATTGCTGAGCCAGGCCACAAATCAGAAACGTTCAATATGATTACTTTTTTTAATAAAAATTTAAACAAAATTATTGATGAAAAAGATACAAATAGTGGAGAGTTTTGGACTATTATTTTATCATATTTCTTAGCAGTGCCTTTAAACAACATAATCCAAAGGCTAAAAGAAAACGAAAGCATTGATATAGCCCTTTTTAAAGGGCTTGGTGAGTTGTCGGGATAAATAAAAAATCTGTGTGTCTTTATACCTCCTACTTTTTCTATCACATTTAAGCCCTTATAGTTTCCTAAAATTTTCCCTGTTGGATAGTTTGGAAATGGGCACGCAACTTCTAAGTCATAGTGATGTTGTAAAAATTTACACAAAAGAAAGATTCTGTTTGCTGCAGCGCCTATTTCGGGTGGAAAATAATTGGTTATTACAAGGATTTTAGTCATGTTTTCAACTGTCGGTTATCATCCCTTAAAGTATTATAATTTATTGTTGTATTTAAGCACAATGCCATAACAATAACAGGGATAGGGTTTCCTAGATATCCAAAAACAAAAAAATAAATTGAAAATGCTACATAAACATCAATATTGTTCTTGAAGACCTTAGCTTTATCTCGGATTAGGAAATAGAAACAAATTAGTAGTACTGCTGCTCCGATAACGCCAAAATCCATCAATAGGCTTGTAAAAATAGATGGTGGCCTTATTGGGATCCAATGGCCATTGGAATTCCATATAAAATAACTTATTGATGATGGGTCAAGCCCAGAAAATTCTAGCGCCTTAATTGAAGATTCCTTCCAGTTTCCAAACCCAGCCCCAAAGGGAGATCTTATTCCGTAATTGAAATGAGCAATAAATGAAGTCAATCTCGCTCCCGATAAGTTAATTAAAGTTTCCCAGAATTCTCCAGATTCAATAAGGCCATTAATTAATTTAAATCCTCTAAATGACAATATTCTTTCAATATTAAAAATGATTAGTGATGAAAACAAAGCCAAAAAAATAGCTGCATTTTTTTTACTTATTGTAAAAAAAATATAAACAGATGAGTATAGTAACGAATACCCGCCCTGGATTACAAGGATAACAAAAGAAATCACAGCTATATCAAAAAGCGTTTTATGATTTTTAATAAACTTGCGATAAAACATAGTAAGAAAAACAAATTCAAGTGCAGCCCTGCTTGGTTCCGTTGATAGAAGAGAAACACCCCTGCCTATATCTCCCAATTTTTGATAGTTCCCTCTTGGAATTAAAAAAGTATAGAGGTCCGCAAAATTTTTAGTGAAACCAAAAAATTGGAGTACTCCAAAAATGAACAGCCCAACAATAATTATTTTAATTGTTTTCAAAACCTTATTTACTTGTTGTTCGCCAAGGTTTAGAAAAAGCCAAAAAATGAAAGCTATGTTAAGATAGGCAAACAGAAATTTAAGAATTTCCACGGCTTGTGGTTGAAAAAAATAAACAGACCCAATAACAAATATTATTAAAATAAAGGTTGCGAAAAGTATACTTATTTTAATCTTTCGATACCCAAAGCTTAATGTGCTGTAAAAAAAAGCCCAAGGGAATATTTCACTGGAAATAATCCCAAATGTAACAGATGGTAAAAAAAGCATATAACGAAGAAACTTCATTTCTCTAGTTTACCTAAAATAATCCTATTCTGTAAATTTCTTTCAATTTTTTATATTGTGGATAGTTCTAAATTGTTTAGTTAAAAGCATATAAAATTTTAACGTTT
>MDTC01069751.1_pt1 | contig 15042 bp, 16 predicted proteins | sample 811181 | NCBI WGS metagenome assembly MDTC01 (sample SAMN05326644, study PRJNA326480) | marine metagenome | isolation source: seawater | place: Pacific Ocean: North | collected 2011 | reverse complement strand
GGGCGCGTCGCCGGCTTCGGGGTGGTTCTCCGCGAGCCAGCCGAGCACCTGACGCTTCCACTGGTCGAAGGGCACCTCGAAGTCGACGTCGCAGTCCATGCGCGGCACGACCCGGGTGCCCCCGAGCGCGTCGAGCCGGGCGTCGAAGTCCTTTCCGCACTGGGCGAAGTTGGGGTAGCTCCGGTCGCCGAGGCCACAGACGGCGAACCGCAGCGAGGAGACGTCCGGCGCGTCGGGGCCCTTGAGGAAGTCGAGGAACTGCTCCGCGTTGTAGGGCGCGTCTCCGTTGCCGAACGTGGACGTGACGATGAAGACGTACTCTTCCTCGGCGATCTCGTCCCGGTCGTAGTCGTCCATGTCAGTGAGCTCGGCCGTCAGGCCCAGCGCCTGCACGCCCTCGAGCAGCTCTTCAGCGCATCCCTCGGCATTGCCGGTCTCGGTGCCGAAGAGGACGCGGATCGGTCGGCCCATTGGGGTCTCCTCCGTAAGGCCGGGGGCCTAACGACTCCCGGTGGGGCCGACCACGGCGATGCAGCGGACTGTGGGGGGGGGCCCTCAGTCCCGGCGGCGACGGACCCACAGCAGGCCGAGCAGGCCGGCCAGCGGGAGCATCGACAGCGGGGTGGCCTGACTCGAGCAGGCGCAGCCGGAGTCGACCCCCTCCTCGCCGCCGGGCCCGGGGCCGGGATCGGTGGTGGGGTTGTAGCAGACGACCTCGCTGACCGCGTCGCTGGCGTCTCGGTCACCCCACACCGCGATGGACACGCACACCGGGTCCGCGAAGGCCCCTCCGTCGAGGATGGGCACTCGCAGGTTCCGCTCGACCTGGGTCATGACGTCCGGGCCCTGGTACATCCCGAGGGTCTCGATGACGGTCGTCTTGTCGGCAGGGTCGACGAGGTGGACCGACAGGGCCAGGTTGCGGGCCTGGAAGACGTCCGGCCACTCCCAGTCGAGCGTCATGTTGTGACGAGCGCGGTCGTCGCAGGAGTCGCCGTTCTCGTCGTAGCTCTGCCAGGTCAGCTCGAGGTTCACCGGCGCGACGGCGGGAATGCTGGGGGCGTCCTCGACCACGGTGAACCGGACGATCTCCTCGCCCTGCTCGAAGGGGGCTATCGCCGACAGCTCGTAGTCCCCGGGAACGAGCGCCTCGTCCGGGGTGAACCGCAGGAACGCGCCGAAGCCATTGGTGGCCAGAACCCTGCTGGACCCTACAATATCAGCGTCTTCCGCGTCGACGAGCACGAAGCTGGTGCCGCCGGCGTCGGCGATCTGCAGGAGCGGGGCGGCGGATGGCGGCATGGCGTCGGTCTGCGCGGGCCACACGCCCTCGACCCCCCAGGGCGCGGGATCGCAGGCGAGGGCGGGCTGGAGCAGCGAGAGCAGGATCAGCATGGGACCTCCTGACCCCGCCATCATGCAAGTCACAGGCCAGGCTGGCGACCCCGAAAGCGACGGGATCACGCGCGGGAGCCGTCAGGACCGCGCCGGGACCCCGGACACCCATGCCCCGGTGCGACAGCCCGGGTGAGCCGCCCTACGTCAGCCCCGGTCGACGCCGGTGACCGGTCCTGGACCCGATACGCGCACGCCCTGGAGGTCCCCCATGTCCGCATCGCCCCCCATCTGCGTCATCGGCGTGTCCGGCTTCGTCGGTTCCCACGTCGCCGCCGAGCTGCTGGACCAGGGTCACGCCGTGCACGGCACCCTGCGCGAACCGGAGGGTCCGAAGGGGGCGTGGCTGCGAGAGCGCCTGGGGAGCCGGGGCGAGCTGACCCTGACTGCAGCCGAGGTCGGGGATCGGGACCGCCTGGCCGCCGCGATGGCGGGCACCGAGGGGGTCGTGATGTGCGCCGGCGTCGAGGCCCAGGAGCCCCGCACGGTGCAGGTGATGCTGTCGGCAGCGGAGAACACCCTGCGCGCCGCCCACCAGCACGGCATCACCCGCGCCGTGTTCACCTCCAGCACCGGGTCCACCAACCCTCCCGACGGAGAACCGGCGATCAAGCGGGAAGACGAACACGTATCCGACGCCGGCCAGCAGATCGCCGTGGGCAAGTACAGCCCGGCGGCGAAGACCCTGATGGAGCACCGGGCCCTGCACCTCGGCGCCGAGCTCGGGATCCGCGTCAGCACCCTGAACCCGTCGCTCATCGTCGGCTGCGGCATCAGTGAGCAGCCCTCCCCCGCCGAGCGCTGGTTCGGGGCCATCCTCCGGGGCGAGCGCATGGCCGACCGCGCTCCCAACGGCTCCATGTCGATGATCCACGTCCAGGATCTCGCCCGTCTCCACGTCGCCGCCCTGCAGCGGGAGGAGGCCCGGGGGCGCTACTTCGGCGTGGTGCAGAGCTGGCACTGGCAGGACATCCTGGAGGCGCTGGACCGGGCGGTGCCCGCCTACCGCGCACCCGCGTGGCCCGAAGAGGAGACCCGGACCTTCCCGACCCGCTTCGACACCCGCCGCCGGGACAGCCTGGGGGTGCCCCTGCGCGGCCTGGACGCCATGCTCCAGGACCTCGTCGCCGGCATGCGCCAGCGAGGCACGCTGCCCGTGTGATCCCCGCTCGTGTGACGCCCTCCGCCCGGGGTACGATCGACCCATGACCCGCTCCCCTGCCGAGGACGATCCCTGGGCCGGCTGGCTCGACCCGGACGCGTGGGCACGCTGGCTGTCCGGCGGCTACGACGCGGGCTGGGGTCCGTGGCTGGCGGACGCGAGCGGGTGGCGACCCCAGCCCGTCCTGCCGCCCATCGCCGATCCGGACGCCTTCGTCGCCGAGCGCCAGGCCCAGGACGAGGCGGACGGCGTGTGGCCCACCGCCCGCGAGCGCCTGGTGCGACACACGGACGGCAAGGCAGGGTGGGGGATCGCGTTCCTGCACGGCTTCGGCGCTTCTCGGGGCGAGGGGGAGGCCGTCCTCGATCCGCTCGCCGCAGAGCTGGGTGCCAACCTCTACTATTCGCTGCTGCCCGGTCACGGTCGCACCCCCGAGGATCACGCCACCGCCCCGGCCGAGGCCTACCTGCGGGTTGCGGCGGAGTCCCTGGCCATGGCCCAGGCGATCGGCGAGCGGGTCGTCCTGGTCGGCAGCAGCACGGGCGGCCTGCTCGCGACCTGGCTCGCCGCCACCTGGCCGGACGCGGTCGACGCCCTGGTGCTCGCCTCCCCGTTCTACGCGTTCGCCGACCCGTCCACGCTCATCTTGCGGCTGCCCTTCGGCCTCGACGCGGTGGAGTGGGCCTACGGCGCCGAGCGCGACGCCAGCTTCCACGACCCCCGCGTGCGCGATGGCTACGACCAGCGCTGGCTCACCGACCAGCGCACCCGCGCCGTCGGCCACCTCGAGCGCCTGCGGGGCTGGCTCGCCCGCGACGACGCCTACGCCGCGGTCCGGGCCCCGGTGTGCCTGCTCTACCACCCCGACGACAAGGTCGTGAGCGTCGAGGCCATGCACTACGCCCTGGCCCACATGCAGCCCCACCCCCACTCCCGCTTCGTGCCCATCGCCGACGGCAACCACGTCCTGCTCTCCCGCTACGTCCGTACCGACAAGGAGGCGATCACCCGCGCACTCCGCAGGTTCTTCGCCGATCTCGACGGAGACGCACCATGAGGTGCCTGGCTGGCCTGCTGCTCTGTGCCTGCGCGAGCCCATCGACCCCACCGCCAGAAGCCGCGCCGGCCCCGTCCACCACCGCGACCCCCTACGCCGACCCCGTCCGTCCCCCCAAGCGCCACCTCGGGCGGGCCAGCGTCGAGATGTACAGCCTGCCCCGCGAGCCCACCTGCCTGCGGTTCCCCCTCGGCGACGCCGACGGCCAGGGTGCCCGCAAGACCCAGGAGTTCCAGAGCGCCCGCAAGCACCTGGGCGAGGACTGGGTGGTGGACGGGGCGAAGAGCCGGGGTGCGCCCATCCACGCGATCACCGGGGGCTACGTCACCGACGCGTACGACTACGGCTCGGCCGGCCCCGAGGAGGGCTGCTGGGGGCGGGTCGTGCGCATCGTGCACCGCCTCGACGAAGGCGAGCACGTCTGGGTCGAGTCCCTCTACGCCCACCTGCTGACCATCGACGTGGAGCTGGGCCAGCGGGTCGAGCGCGGTCAGGTGATCGGCACGGTCGGCGACGCCGGCTGCTCGGGCGACCACCTGCACTGGGAGCTGCGCGACAGCATGAACCTGCCGCTCGGCCACGGCTACGGCTCCGACACCACCGGCTACGTCGAGCCCAGCGTCTACGTCGCCGCCCGCCGCTGCGAGGACCCTGCGTGATCCCGCCTCAGGACTGGCAGGATCCCGCCTTCTACCAAAGCTTTGTCGAACGTGTGCTCGTGCCCGGCTGGCACCTCGTCGCCACCGATCGGGACGTGCGCGAGCCCGGCACGTGGACCACGACCACCCTGCTCCCGGGCTCCCTCGATGAGCCCGTGCTGATCACGAACCACGACGGCCAGCTCCGCGGCTTCAGCAACGTCTGCACCCACCGCCTCGCCACCCTCGCCGCGGGCTCCGGCCGGGGTCGCCTCGCCTGCCCCTACCATGGACGCCGCTTCGATCTGTCCGGTCGCTGCCTGGGCCAGCGCCACGCAGGCCCCCTCGATGCGGCCGATGATCTCGTGTCCATCGGGCTCGCGCGCTGGAACGGCCTGCTGTTCGCCAGCCTGCGCCCCGACCGCCCCTTCGCAGAGGTCGCCGGGCCGCTCACCGCCCTGCTGGACGTGCTCGATCTCGCCGCCGGCCGTGTCGAGCCCGGCCCCGACTACCTGGTCGACGGCCCCGCGGTCGCCTGGATCGAGAACTACCTGGAGGGACTGCACCTGCCGTGGGTGCACCCCCGCCTCAACGCCGTCGTCGACGCCGCGACCTACCGGGTGCAGCCCCTCGCCCACGGCTGCAGCCTCCAGGTCGGGGCCGTCGGTGCCGGAGAACCCGCCTTCGACCTGCCTCCTGCCCACCCCCACGCAGACCTCCGCGTCGGCGGCCTCTACGGCTGGCTCTTCCCCCTGACCGCGCTCAACCTCTACCCCTGGGGCGTCTCGATCAACCTGGTGCAGCCCCTCGGACCGGCGCGCACCCGGATCCGCTATCTGCGGGTCGTGGTCGACGAGACCCTGGTCGACGAGGGGGCCGGCGCCGGTCTGGACGGGGTCGAGGCCGAGGACCAGGCCATCGTCGCCCGGGTGTGCACCGGGATGCGCAGCCGCCTCGCCCGCCCGGCCAGACCGGTGCCCGGCCACGAGGATGGGGTGGTGGGCTGGCATGATGAGGTGGGGCGGCTCACCCGTGTCACCCTCTGCCCACGACCCTGAACCCGGAGCTCCCGTGCTGCTGGCCCTCGCGCTGCAGGCCCTCGGCGGGCCCACCTCCTCTCCACCCATCCTCGACGAGCCTCCGCCCCGGCCCACCCGCGCGGCGACGATCGCCGGGAACACCGTCGGAGTCGCGCTGATGGTCGGCGGGGGCACCAGCGCCGCGCTCTCCACGGGCTGCGCCACCGACGCCTGCGGCCGGGTCTTCGGGGGCGCGCTCGGGCTGGCGCCAGCGGCCGGCGGTGCCCTGCTGGTCAGCTACCTGACCGCGTATCGGGCGCAGGCCCTGCACGGGCGCGACAACCCCGACCGGAGCCTGATCGGCTGGATCGGCGCCGGCGTGGTCACCGGTGGCGTCGGCTTCGTGACCCTCTCGCTGGTGGGTGTCGACACCCCGCTGGAGTCACTCGCCGTGCCGGGCCTGGCGCTGCTCGCGGGGGGACTGCCGCTGATCGTCGTTCAAGGGGTCCGCAACGGGCGCACCCGGAGGGCGGGAGAGCGCCGAGGACCCGGCCTCGCGTTCGGTCCCGGGATGGTCCGGCACGCGCCCGGCCTGATCGTCACCGGGCGCCTGTAGCCCCCCCGAACGCCTCACCCGTGGCCGTTGCCGATCTCGTTGCGCTCGGGCAGCGTGATCACGAAGCGCGCGCCGCCCTCGGCCTCTTCGTCCAGGCGGATGCTGCCGCCGTGGGCCTCGCAGGACTGGGCGGCGATGGCGAGCCCGAGGCCGGAGCCCCGGGTGCGGGTCGTGAAGAAGGGCTCGAAGACCCGCGCGCGCTTGTCGAGCGGCACGCCGGGGCCCGAGTCGTGCACGGCGATCTCGACCCGGCCGGGGCCGGCGATGCCGCTGACGTGGATGCTGCCCTCCCCGTCCATGGCCTGCGACGCGTTGATGAACAGGTTGAGCAGGACCGGCTGCAGCAGGCTGGGATCGGCGAGCACGCTCTGGTCGGGAGGCTCGACGCGCTGGGTGATGGTGATGCGAGAGAACCGAGGATCTTCGCGGACGATCTGCACGGCGTTGTCGAGCACCCGCGCGACCGCGATCCGCCGCAGGGTCGGCTGGCGGGGTCGGGCGAAGACCAGCAGCTCGTCGACCATGCTGGCCAGGCTGGTGACCCGCTCCAGGAGCATCTCGACCACCCGGCCGTCGGCGGAGTCCGACCCCATGCGCGAGCCCAGGACCTGCAGCGCGCCGGACACGCTGGCGAGCGGGTTCTTCACCTCGTGGGCGACGACCGCGGCCATGCGCCCGAGGGCCTCCAGCTTCTGCTTGCGGGCCAGCGCCTCCTGGCTGGCCTCGAGCTCGTCCAGGGCGGCCTGCAGGCTCGAGGTCTGCTGGGCCCGATCCAGGCCGACCGCGCTGATGTCCACGAGCGCCTCGACCAGCTTCAGGCCGACGTCGTCGGGGCGCAGCCCGTCCCACAGCAGCACCACCGCGCCGTACAGGGCGCCGGAGCTGACCAGGGGCAGGGTGTAGACGTGGTCGCAGTCGGGCCGCTGGTCGAGCACGACCCGCTCGAGCTCTTGACCGAGGCCGTCGACCTCCAGGGGCTGGGGCATGCGCACCCCGCGCTCGGCAGCGATGCGGGGGTCGCCCGACTCGGAGACGCGCACGACGACCACGGCGTCCACGAGGGACTGATCGACGACCGTGTCCGCGAGGCGGAACAGCACTTCGTCCGGACCGACGCCGCCTGCGCTGATCAGGCGGGAGTAGTCGACCAGGATCTCGATGGCGGTTGCCGGCTTCACGTGACCCCCTACCCCTCCTGCGACACCGTGGCCCGTTGTGGCGCGCCTCTCCGCGCGGTACACCTCCGGCCCGGAGACGCCATGTCCAATTCCCACGAATACATGTCGCGACTGCACCTCGACGCGGAGGAGCTCCGCCATCGGCGCAGCTACTTCGACCTGAAGGACGAGGAGCTGGCCCTGCTCGGGGAGGCGCGTGAGTTCGCCGCCGAGCACATGGACGAGATCGTCGACGGCTTCTACGAGCTGATCCTGTCCCATCCGGAGTCCGCCGCGTTCATGGACGACCCGGATCGGGTCCGGCGCCTCAAGCGCACCCAGCGGCAGTACTTCCTGGACCTCTTCACCGGCAAGATCGACCTCGCCTACGTCGAGGATCGTCTGCGGGTCGGCTTCGCCCACGAGCGCATCGGCCTGCCGCTCAAGTGGTACCTGGGCAGCTACAGCCGCTACCTGATGCTGGTGCTGGACCGGCTCATCGCCCACCACGTGGACGACGTACACAAGGCCTGCAGCATCTTCACCGCCCTGCAGAAGCTGGTCTTCTTCGACGCGACCCTGGCCATCGACACCTACATGGCCGCCCAGATGGACACGCTGATGCGCCACCAGGCGGCCATCCGCGAGCTGTCGACCCCGGTCATCCGCGTGTTCGATGGGGTGCTGCTCCTGCCGCTGGTCGGCACGGTCGACAGCCACCGCGCCCAGCAGATCATGCAGACCGTGCTGGCCCAGGTGGCCGAGAAGCGCGCCCGGGTCCTGATCCTGGACATCGCCGGCGTGCCCGTCGTCGACACCCAGGTCGCCGACTACCTGATGAAGGCGACCGCGGCGGTCCGCCTGCTCGGCGCCCGCACCATCCTCACCGGCATCAGCCCGTCGGTCTCCCGGACCATCGTGGAGCTGGGCGTGGACATCTCTTCGATGGAGACCCGCGGCAGCCTGCAGGCGGGGATCCAGCTGGCCCTGGCCTTCACCGGCCGGAGCATCGTCGATCTGCCCGCTGACGAGGAGGCGTGATGCGCCCTGGTCCGATCCCGATCCTGCAGATCGGCGGCGTGCTCATCGCCGCCATCCAAGGCGAGCTGTCCGACAGCGTCGCCGAGCGCTTCCAGCGCGACGTGCTCACCCGCATCGAGTCCACCGGATGTGCCGGATTGATGCTGGAGATCTCGGCCCTGGAGCTCGTCGATACCTACGTCGCTCGCGTGCTCGCCGACACCGCCCGCATGGCTCGCCTGATGGGCACCACCACCGTGGTCGCTGGCATGCGGCCCGAGATTGCCGCTACCCTGGTGCAGATGGGGTACGACCTCGATGGCATCGAAGCCGCACTGGATGCAGACCATGGCTTGGAGCTCCTCCGCGCCAGGACTGGTGGGGGACGCTGACGTGGAGCGCGTGCTGGGGACCCACACCCTGCCTGTGAGCTGCGAGGCTGACGTGATCGTCGTCCGTCGCGCGGTGCGGGATCTCGCGGAGGCGCACGGGTTCGACGTGTTCGCCACCGCGGCGATCACGACGGCGACCAGCGAGCTCTCGCGCAATGTCCTGACCCACGGGGGCGGCGGCAGCACCACCATCGAAGAGGTCGAGCAGGGCGGGCGGCGCGGGCTGCGGATCTCCTTCGTCGACGAGGGTCCCGGCATCAAGGACATCGAGCTGGCCCTGTCCGGCGGCTACTCGACCCGGCGGTCGCTGGGGCTGGGCCTGTCCGGCAGCCGCCGCCTGGTCGACGACTTCGAGCTGCAGTCCGAGCCCGGCGTGGGCACCCGCGTCCGCATCACCAAGTGGACGCGTTACTCGCGTCGATCGGCGTGATCCCGGTCGACGACGAGGCCAGCGTCAGCCTGGTCCGACAACGGGTCCGTGAGCTGGGCGCCGGCCTGGACCCGCAGCTGGTGGAGCGGGCGGCCCTGGTCGCGAGCGAGCTGGCCCACAACCAGCTGCGCCACGGCCGCCTCGGCGAGATCGACGTCACTCGGATGGGGTCGGGCCTCGAGGTCCGGGCGATCGATCACGGCGCGGGCATCGAGCGGCTGAGCCAGGCCTTCAGCGGCGAGCCGCACCCGGACAGCCCCGGCCTGGGCATGGGTCTCGCCGGCGTGCGTCGCCTCTCCCAGGGCCTGGACGTGCTCACCCGCCGGCTCGAGAGTCAGGAGCTCACCGCCCGCTTCGGCGAGTTCGTCCCCCGCTGGCGCGACGTGCTGCTGTACGCGCGCCCCCACCCTGACGAGCGCACCTCCGGCGACGACGCCGCGGTCTTCCGCACGGCCACCGGTCACGTGGTCGTGGTCGCCGACGGCCTCGGCCATGGGGAGAAGGCGCGCGAGGCCTCCCGGCTGGCGGTGCGCACGGTCCGCGATCACGTCGACGAAGCCCCGCTGGAGCTGATGGAGCGCTGCGACGCCGCCCTGCGCCGGACCCGCGGAGCCGCCCTCGCCATCGGCCGGATCCGAGGGGACGAGCTGGAGATCGCGATCGCCGGGAACATCCGCGGCCAGCTGCTCCGGCCCAGGGACAGCTCCCGGCTCCCCTCGGTGTCCCGCATCGTGGGCGGCGGCCGCGGTCAGCGCTTTCGCGCCTCCACCCACCGGATGGTCGGCGCGGTCCTGCTGCTGGCGAGCGATGGCCTTCAGGAGGCCTGCCTGCCCACGCGTCGGGACCCGACCGGATGGCAGCTCGGACTCCTCGCCCGACTGGTGGAGACCGGACTGCGAGAGACCGACGACGCCACGATACTGCTCGTGCATTGAGGGCGGGCTGACCCCTTCGTGGACCGGGTCAGGAGGGTGACAGAAGGGCGACGGCGGGCCCTTGGTACCGTCCCGTCCCTCCCGGCTGCGAGTTCCTCGCCATGCAGTTGTTCACCAGCACCCCCCAGCGTGCCCAGCCCGCGGCACGCTCGGTGGCCGTCTTCGAGGCCCCGGTCGACGCCCCGCAGTGCATCGCGTGGTGCCCGCGCACCGAGGCCCTGTGGGTGGGCGCCCGGAACGGCATGGTGCTGTGCGATCGCATGATCGGCCAGCAGCTCTACGCCCTCAAGGAGCCCCCTGCCGCCCTGTGCATGCGCAACGACGGCGAGGTGGGACTGTTGATCGGCCAGTCCGGGACCCTGTCCTTCCTGCGGCGGACCGCAGCCCTGCCCGGCCAGGGCGTACCCACCGGCCTGCACGGTCGCTGGCATCCATTCAGCGTTCGAGGCCGATTCTTCCTGTCCGGCATCGGCCCTCGCGGCGGGCGGCTGCTGGAGGTCCAGAGCCAGGGCCTGCGCCGGATCGCGCGCCTGCCCGACGGTGCCACCGCCGGACCGGGGGCGACCGGGCCCGAGGTGGTGCGCCTCATCGACGGTCGCCTGGCGATCAGCAACCCCGAAGCGACCGGCCTGCGGGCGAGCGACGCGGGCACCGTCCTGCGCCACTGCGGCGCCCACCTGGTCTCCTGGGGCACCGAGGCGGTGTGCGTCTGGCGACACCGCACCGACGCCATCACCACGCTCGCCCAGCAGGTCACCTGCGTCGACGTCTCCCCCGACGGTCGTTGGCTCGCCCTGGGCACCCTGTCCGGCGAGCTCGCGCTGGTCGACCTCGACCATGCCCGGGAGCGGCGCCATCCCGACCTCCGCAGGATCAGCACCACCCCCGTGCGCGCCGTGAAGTTCTCGCCCGGCGGCGGACACCTGGCGAGCCTCGGCGACTCCGTGGACGTCTGGGACAACGGCGGCGGCGACTGGTAGCTCCTGCCTTGTGCCGCGTGCACCGGGGTGCCACCATGGGTCTCCTCCGGAGGATGCATGGGCGAGGCCGACCTCGACGCACTGCTGGCTGACTTCGATGTGCGCGCGCGCGACGCCCAGCTGGCCCTCGACGCGCAACGGCGCCACGCCGCCTCCTTCCGCCAGGTGGTGGAGTCCTGGCTGGGTCCCCTGCTGGAGCAGGTCGCCCCCCGCCTCGAGCGCAGCGGTCACGAGGCCGACGTTCAGCTGGACGCCGGCCTGACCCTGCCCGAGCCCGCGGTACCGAGCCAGCACGCGGAGCTCCGCTTCGTGCCCCGCGCCCTCCCCGGTCAGCGCGTCGTGCGCCCGGTCGATCGCCAGCCTCTGGTGCGCTTCCAGCTGGACGCGGTCGACGGGCTGGTGCGCGTCTGGGCCCGGGACGTGAGCCTGGACGGCCGCGAGGTCCTGGTCGGCTACCGCAACGACGACGAGGGTCAGCCCCTGGGCGTCCCCATCGCCGAGCTGGACCAGGCCTTCGTCTGGAAGCAGGTGCTGGACACGGTCGACTTCGCGCTGCGGGCGAGCGCGCAGGAGCCGCTGTTTCCGTGAGCGGAGACGACCAGGTCGGAGATCCGCACGGTGAGGGCGCCCCCGACGCTGCCGACGCCGAGCCCGGCCCGTCCCGGCGCGAGGTGCTGGCCGCGACCGCCGTCGCCGCGACGATCGCCTTGGGAAGCTCAATCTCGCTGAGTGCGTCCCAGGCCTCCACCCCGACCACCGTGCCGATGGCGCTCGTGCGCCGGCTCCGGGATCACGGCGTCGACGACCTGTTCGGCGTGCCTGGCGCCACCTGCTCCGCCCTGTTCGAGGCCGCGCGCACGGGCGGCATGCGGATCGTCGTGACCAGCTCCGACCTCGAGGCCGCCTATGCCGCCGAGGGCTACGCCCGGGTCCGGGGACTGTCGGTGGTCTCGGTCAGCTACGGCGTGGGTGCGCTGGCCCTGCTGCCCGTCGTGGCCGGTGCCTACGCCGAGCACGTGCCCATGCTGATCGTCAACGGCGGACCGTCGGCCAGGGACCTGCGCCTGCAAGAGGTGCACGGCGCGCTCTACTCCCACTCGGCCGCCCGGCCCAACGCCGATCTCGCCGCGTTCGAGCAGGTCGCTGCGGCCACGATCCGGGTCGACCGCCTCGCCGACGCCTCCGCAGCCATCGAGCGGGCGATCCGCACGGCCCTGGGCGAGCGGCGGCCGGTCTACCTGGAGATCGCCAAGCACCTGTGGTGGGGCGCGTGTGCGGCGGGCACCGGATCCCTGCACGCCCAGCCGGACACGACCCCAGGAGATCCGGCCGCGGTCGCGACGATCGCGCGGGCCCTGCAGGCGGCGAAGCGACCGCTGGTGATGGTGGGGGTCGACGTGCAGCGTCAGGGCCTGTCCGCCGCGGTCGAGGGGTGGCTGAGGCGGACCGGCCTGCCCTGGGTCTCGACGCTCCTGGGCAAGTCCGCCATCGACGAGCGCACCCCCGGCCTGCTCGGGGTGTACATGGGCGGGCGCTCCCTTCCCGCCGTGCGCAAGGCCGTCGCCGACAGCGACGCGGTGCTCGCGCTGGGCACGATCATGAGCCGGTCCTACCGGGATCTCGCGACCCAGGCCGGGGACCGCCTGCTGCGGGTCGAGGGCGGGGAGCTGTGGCAGGGCACGACGCGCTCGCCGGCCGGGCTGGGCGGGGTCGTGCACGGCCTGGGCAAGGTGAGCTACACCGCGCCAGAGTGGGCTCCGATCCTCGCCGATCGCAGCTTCGACGCCCGGCGGAGCAGCCTCGTGCGCACCGATGCGGGCCCGGTCACGAAGGTGGAGGAGGGGCTGCACTACGAGGACGTGGTGCGGGCGGTCAGCGACCTGATGACCGAGGACTTCGTCGCCGTGACCGACACCAGCCTGTCGATGTACCCCTGCGCCGAGCTGGACACCCACGGGCGAGGCGGCTTTGTCTGCAACGGGGTCTGGCAGTCGATCGGCTTCTCGGTCGGGGCCGGGCTGGGGGTGGGGCTGGCCCAGGCGCGCCGGCCGATCGTGCTGTGCGGCGACGGGGGCTTTCAGATGACGTCCATGGCCCTGTCGACCCTGGCGCGGCACCGGGTGCGCGCCATCGTCGTGCTCTTCGACAACGCGCTGTACGGCATCGAGCAGTTCCTGTTGAACAAGGCCTGGTTCGGCGAGCCGCGCCCCACCGACCCCTTCCCCTACCTGGCCCTGCACCGGTGGGACTACGACGCGGTCGGCGCCGGCATGGGGGTGGCCCTGGCGCGCACGGTCAGCGACACCGCGAGCCTGGATGCGGCGTTGAAGGCAGCCCTTCAGGCAGACGGCCCCGCGCTGATCACCGCGCGGATCAAGCCCCACGATCTCCCGCCCGAGCTGCGCGCTTGAACCGCCGCAGCTTCCTCGGGCTCGCGCTCGGCACCGCGGCCGCCGCCCAGCTCCGCTGCAGCCTGGGTGAGGTCCCGGTCAGACCGCCCGCGCCTCCCCCGCCGATCCGGCTCCCCCTCGATCCCACCCGGGACCGGCCCGCCCCCGACTTCGAGCGGGTGCACCCCGACGAGCCCCACCTGGTGGGGGTCCGCCCCCATCGCAAGACCGGGGTGCGCCTGGAGCTGGGCGCGCCGATCGCAGGCAAGCCGGTGGTGCACAACTACGGCCACTCCGGCGCCGGCATCACCCTGTCGCTCGGGTGCGCGGAGGAGGCGGCCCGCCTGGTCGGGGAGGCCAGGCAGCTGCACGCGGGAGGCGTGGCCGAGCTGGCGATCCTGGGCAGCGGCATCATCGGTCTCACCACCGCAGCGGCGATCCGTCGGGCCCATCCTGACCTGAAGATCCGGATCTACGCCGCGGATCTCGCGCTCCAGTCGACCACGTCCTGGGTCGCGGGCGGACAGTTCGAGCCCTCGGGCGTGCGCAGCGCGTACAAGGAGGACGAGGCCGGACAGGCGCGGCTGGCCGGCTGGCTGCGCGCCTCCCGCGACCGCATCACCGCCCTGCGCCCGCAGTGGGACGCGCTCGGCATCGCCCGGCGGGACAACTTCACCCTCGACCACGACAGCGGCGGCTACGACGCCACGCCGCGCGACGTCGTGCCCGCGCCGGCCACCATCGCCCTGCCCTTTGCCGGCCTGCGCGACCGGGGTCGCCTCTACCGCACCTGGCTGCTCAACCCCCGCATCTGGATGCCGGCCCTGGTGAAGGAGCTGACGGCCGGGGGCGTCTCCTTCGTGCAGCGCCGCTTCGGCAGCATCCGCGACGTCGCCGCCCTGACCGAGTCCATCGTCGTCAACTGCACCGGCTATGGCGCAAAGGCCCTGTTCCAGGACGACGACGTGGTGCCCTACCGGGGCCACCTGGTCCGCCTGGAGCGCCCGTCTCAGGCCCACGACTACTTCTTCTCCGCCGGCTGCGAGAACAAGGTGATCGCCTACGTCTTCTGCCGCCAGGACGACATCGTCATCGGCGGCACCTACGTGCCCAGGGACGACCGCACCACCATCGAGCAGGACGACGTGCCCGTCTTCGCGGGGGTCATCGACAACAACCGCCGGGTGTTCGAGGGGCGCTCGGACGCGTGCCGGTGGCTGCCGGAGTAGGGGCGTGCCCCTCACCGCCTCTGGAGGCGATGGAGCATCGCGCCGATCCGCCGGAGGTCCTGCTGACGCTCGGCGGCTTCCTGGAAGTCGACCAGGTCGAGCACCGCAACGCACTCACCTGCGGAGCCAGCCGCGATCCTGAGGTGGTTCCTCCCGGCGTTGCCGCTGCGGGACCAGCCTTCCGCGATGTTGAGCACAACGGACTCCGCGGCGCGTACGCCCTGGTCGCGAAGGGAGCGCTGATCTGGACGCCAGGGCGCTTGACGCATCCATCGAGCGACCCCCACGGCGAGTCGGTAGACGTCGGTCCGCTCGAACGTGAACTCGTAGGTCATCGCGTCCTCCACGGGGCCGGAGGTGGGTGAGAGCGGCCCCTCACCCGGAGGGCGCGAAGCGGGGCCGCTCGAACCCACCGCAGGCCGCGGGGCGGGCGAGATGACCGGAGCAACGGTCGATCTCGCGGTCGACCTCGATCTCGCGGTCGATCTCGATCTCGTGGTCGATCTCGATCTCGTGGTCGATCTCGATCTCGTGGTCGATCTCGATCTCGTGGTCGTTCTGGAGACCGAGACCGAGACCGAGACCGAGACCGAGACCGAGACCGAGACCGAGACCGAGACCG
>MDTC01257394.1_pt1 | contig 15043 bp, 7 predicted proteins | sample 811181 | NCBI WGS metagenome assembly MDTC01 (sample SAMN05326644, study PRJNA326480) | marine metagenome | isolation source: seawater | place: Pacific Ocean: North | collected 2011 | reverse complement strand
CGTTTAACCAATCTCCTTGAAAACGTTCGCGGTTTAGAGTATACAATCCTACAACTGCATTTGCAATTCCTTCAGGACTAGAATAAAGAAAATCAACAGAGTTATTAGACAAAAGTTCATCTTTAAGGAAATCGTCATTATAACAGGATGCTGTAAATAAAAATGGTATGGTTAAAAATAATAATCTAAGTTGTTTTTTCATTTCTGTGTAATTAGAAAGTTAAGTTTACCCCTAGGGTAAGGTTTAGTGTTTCAGGAAAAACCCCTTCTCGCAGATCTTGTTCAGGAGAATACGATAAAAAATCTGTAAATGTCAATAGGTTTGAACCAGTGAAGTACACTCTTCCTTTTGTGGTTTTTAAAAACTCATTAATTGACTTTCCAAAGTTGTAGCCAAGAGTAAGTGTACGCAACCGAATATAAGAAGCATCTTGAGCCGCAAAAGAAGTTAAATTTGAAAGCCAAGCAGGTTTCGAATTAGGTTTAGGCCATTCCGTTGATGGTGCAGCGTCTGTATAATAAGGAACAATAGGCCCATTTTTAGAAGCCTTCCAAAACTCACCATCAGCTAATACAGAGTTTACACGTGTAACACCTTGTACGGTATACCAGTCCATAAAAAAATCAAAATTTTTATAGCGTAAAGTTGCATTTAAAGATCCAAACCAATCTGGGTCTGCATTGATAAATATGTTGTCTTCTTCTCCAATATCTCCATCTCCGTCAACATCAATTACTCTGATTGAACCTGGCTTTGCACCAACAACTGGAGTTATTGGGCTTCCAGCTATAAAATCAGCAGCTTGATAAATCCCAGCAAATTCCGGAATCCAAAGGTTATTAATGGACTGACCTATGGATAGTCTTCTACCCTGAGAATCAATAATGTCTATAAAATATTCTTCTCCTGTTTCTGGATCAATTTGGGTTTCACCAGTTAAAGATATTATCTCGTTTTTGTTTTTTGACCAATTTAATCCTAAATCAAAGTTCAAATCTTTAGACTGAATGATCGATCCATTGACAGTAAATTCTAAGCCTGTGTTCTGAAGTTCTCCAACATTGAATCTAGTTACATTATATCCCGTAGACGGGTTAAGTTGTCGATCTAAAAGCAAATCTGTTGTGTTCGTTTTGTAATACTCTGCTGTCCCTCTTAGTCTATTTGTAAAAAATCCAAAATCAATACCAGCGTTAAGTGTTGCGGTGGACTCCCATTTGAGATTTGGATTTCTTAACCTTGATGATGATGATGAGCCACTAACAGTGTTAGAGCCACCAAAAACATAGGGTTTATATTCTGAAACTCCCAGAGATTCGTTTGAATTAATCCCTTGATTTCCCGTCAAACCGTAGCTAAGCCTAATCTTCAGTTGGTCAATCAGGTCAGAATTTATGTCATTTTCAGCTTTGTAAGCAACTGAAAGAGCTGGAAAATAACCCCATTTGTTATTTTCAGCAAATACAGATGCTCCATCAGCTCGGGTTGTTGCTTCTAACAAGTATTTGTCCATAAAAGAGTAACGAACACGACTCATGAATGATAATGACCTTCTTCGGGACACATTACGAAAATTGTTCAAGAGTTCAGAGGCAAGGCCATTATATTCAAGTTCATCATTAACAAAATCAGATTTCTGCAACTCATTGTAAGAATAGTTTTGCTCATCATAAGCATGGACGCCAGTAAAATCGAGTTTATGTTGGTCGTTATCAACAATGTCATAAAAGATAATATGCTCAACAAGAAGTTGTTTGAACTGAGTATCAATGATAGCACCATATCCATTGGTTCCTTGGTCACCGCCAGAGTGAAGTGATGTGAGATACTGTCCTTGATCGGTATTTCTATTTCTAAAAAAGGTTTTTAAGGAATATGACAGTTTAGGCGTAATTTGATAGTTAAAACGCAAACTTAAGTCCATGAGGTTTGTTTCCGTCTCATTGGTGGATTCTCTTTGATCCCAAAGTGGGTTTACAGCAGTTGAATTGCCTTCCCCAAAATAATATTTCACTATCTGTCCATTTTCATCAAATGGTTTTGCAATTGGGCTGATACTTGATAAAAACAAACCCCCTGTTTCAAAACTATGGTTCGCGTTTTGAACATTGAAGATTCCATCCATACTAAATTTATCAGTAATTTTCTGAGTAAGGTTTAATTTATATTGAAGTCTGTCGTATCCAGAGTTTGGTATAATTCCCTCTTGAGTAAAATAGTTCAAACTAGAATAAACAGATGTTTTATCATTCCCTGAAGAATAACTCATAGCGTGATTTGTCAACAAAGCATCTTGTAGTGCAAGCTCTTCCCAATCGACAAATTCTTGATTTACAATAAGGTCTCTTTCCCACGACTGTTTAAATACCAATCCAAATGGTGGAGTTCTTCCAAATTCAGCAGTTTTTGCATCTGTTTTATAAGATATAAACCCTCTTGCATCATACATATCAAAATTTTTGGTCAAAGTTTGAGTTGTAACATAACCTGAGTAATTAAAAGAAGTGTATCCTTCATTTGCCTTTTTAGTCGTAATTAAAATCACACCATTAGATGCACGAGAACCATATATGGCTGTGGATGCAGCATCTTTTAAAACTTCAACGCTAGAGATATCATTAGCGGAAATATCATTTAAGCTATCATAAGGTAAGCCATCAACAATAATTAAAGGGCTATTTCCGCCAGCAACAGAAACATTTCCTCTAATCACTATATTCGAGAACCCACCTGGACGTGCATCTCCTAGATTGACTTGAACACCAGCGGCTCTACCTCTCAAAAGTTCAGTGACATTAGTTGTAGGGGTCTGGGTTGCTTTATCAACTTCAATTGTTGCAACAGAACCTACAAGGTTACTCCTTTTTTGTGTACCATAACCAACAACCACGACCTCATCAAGTTCGTTTTTGGAAATCAGCTCAATCGTCAGATTTGTAGTTTGATCGATAACTTGGTTTTGAGTTTGATATCCGATATAATTAAAGGTTAACGTATCTCCCTTATTAACCGATATGGAAAAATTTCCATCAAAATCAGTTGTGGTACCATTTGTAGATCCTTCAACAAGAATCGTAGCACCTGGCAATACCTGCCCAGTGTCAGCATCTATGACGGAACCAGACACATTGATGATTTGTGCGAATGTGGTAACACTACAACACAATGATATGATGTAAATAAAAATTCTATGCATGTTAAATGATTGCTATGATTGAGGTCACAATGTAAACAGACTTTGTTAATGTTTAGCTAATTTTGCACACTACATTTTATATACTTCACAATTCTAAGAAACTTAAATTGTGAAATTTGTATTTTAACCTGTAAATTATGTTAAGTTGTTTTGTTAAAGTATAACTTGTATAGGAATTGTAAAGGAAATTTTAGTGACGATCTTTACCTATACAGAAAGAATATAGCCAATAAGATTTGTTCCATGGTCCAGATCCATTCTTTTTCGTAATCTATAACGCTTAATTTCTACACTTTTTGAAGAAATATTCAGAAGAGAGGCAATTTCCTTAGACGATAAATTTAAACGCAAATAAGCGCATAAGCGTAGATCGTTGGGAGTGAGTTTCGGGTGAATTTCTTTGATTTTCTTTAAAAAATCTTGATCAGCATTATTGAAGGCCTCTTCGAAAAACTTCCAGTCATCATCATTATTGATATTTTGATCAATGTTTCGAACCACTCTCTTGAGTTCAGAAACCTCAGTGACTTTTATCAATTGGTCTTTGATTGACCCAAGTAAAGAATTCTTTTTAATCATGCTCATGGTAGAGATGGCAAGCTCCCGGTTCTTATTCTCTATCCGTTGGTTTAATTGATCGTTTTTTGCTTCAACAAGTGCCTTAGTATTTGATAACTCTTTCAATGCCAACTCTTTTTTGGTCTCTTCTACAAATTTGATTTGCTGTCTTCTGTAATATCTTGTGTATAAATTATTTATCAAAAGTGATACGAACACAAGAATGACAACATAAAGGGCAACTGCCCAATAGGAGATATACCATGGATATGATATGGCAAAAGAATACTGTACAACTTCCCCAATTGGTTGTTGTCCGCTTCTTGAACGAACATAAAAAGTATAATTGCCAAAATCTAAGTTCTTAAATTCTGCAAAAGAAAGATCACTCCACGGCAACCAATCCGTATGATAACCTTCCATGTACCACTGATACTGAATGCTATTTAATGTGCTGTAATACGGTACACTAAATTCAAATCGCAAATTATTCATTTCTGGGGCTAACTTGGACGTTTGGTATAGAGAAAGAGAACTCTCTTTTTGATTTAAATTATACGCTGTAATGCGGGAAAGAAATAAGAGGGATTCAGGGATAACATATTGGCTGAGGGATAAGGTCAAAAACCCGTTCATCGTTCCGAGTACAAATGAGCCATTGTTTAAATCTCCAACATTTTCAAACCCTAAGTTTGTTTTACGAAAATCACTATGTAATGGAATTTTTTGTACACTAAAAGAGGAATCAAATATATTTTTTTCAAGTAGTACAATGTTTTTTTCGAAAAAAGTCCAAATTCGATTTTGTTGATCAACAATCATCTTGCCCGTCAAATATGAATCATTTTTAAACATTTCGGATGAGATGGGGAGGGGTAAAAAATCTTGGGCTTGTGTGTCGTATCTAAACATACCGTCTGGGCTAAGGTAATAAACTTCATCATTCAATTTTTCTAAGCTTGCATGTCGACCTCTTTGAATAGCAAGTGTCCTTACGTTTTTGGCAATTGTTAGGTTTTTAGAAAGCGTTAAATGATATACTCCTTTATACTCATGGCTAATCAAAACTTCCTGTTCGTTAATCGTTTCAAGGTGGCGTGAAGAAATATCAAAACCTGAGATTTTAAACGCATACTTCCAAACACCATTGACTCGATTCAGTACGTGGATCCCATCATATGCCCCAACAATTATGGTGTTTCGGTCAATACTTCTGTGTGTCCAAGCCCCGATATATGACCCCACTCGAATCGCTGATTCTCCATTTACAATAAATGATCCGCGATCATGACCAACAAATAAAACCCCATTCACGATTTCTAAATTCCAGTTCTGGCCAGACAATCCGCTCACGGAAGAAAACTCTGATTCTGCATCATTGAGTGGTCGGAAAAACAGCCCCCGATTGGTAGCGATATACAGTTTATTTTGATGGCGTATCGAGGCATAAACTGTTCCTAATTGTCCTTTTGAATCGTTATAGACTTCAAAGGGAGAGTTTGTCAATACACAATTAATTCCATTGTCTAGGCCTAGCCAAAGATTAAGATCTTTGTCCTCATAAATCGAAAGAACGGTATTGTTTAAAAGCCCTTTTTCAAAATTGAAGTGTTTACTCTCTCTACCGTCTTCAGAAACAATATATAACCCATTGGTCACCGTTCCGATCATATAATTTCCATTGGTTGATTGGAGACCGCTATATACCAACTCGGATTGAAGTATCGGTTTCAAAACTGCCCAAGGGCGCAAAGCCTTATTTCGGTAGGAGTAAAATCCTTTAGAAGAGGTGAGAACTCGTAGTCCATCGGAAAGGGGAAATAGTTCGATGACCTCTGTTTCCTGAAATTCTGACTTGCCAAACAAATAAATTATTCCAGTTGAACTGTATTGATAAATCCCATCTCCTTCTAACTGAAAATACAATCGCTCAGCAACAACGAAAGATTTTAAAATGGGCTTCTCAGGTTGTATCGATTTAATTTCTTTGGTAGTCCGATTAAACAGCAGGATTCTATTTAGGGATTGAAAGACAAGGTTATCTTCAATCTTATAGATATTCCAAAATTGTTCGTCTTCAATAATCTCAACGTTGTGCTCTTCGACTAGGGATTGGTAAGTGAGTTCACCACTTGGTTGTTTGGTCCAATACCCAAAATCCATGTAACTTCCAGAATATAAAATATCATCATAATAGCCCACCGAGCGAACAATTGAATTTGTTGGATATAACTTCCATCGTTCGGCATCAAATGATAAAACCCCTTCATTATTGGCAATATAAATTTGGTTGTTAGATCCTTGGGTAAGCATCCAATTTTGGTTGCCTGCGGCATACTCCTCCATTGGAAAGCTTTGTATAGGAGGTAATGATTGGGTGTATAGTATAAAAATACCTCCTAATATATTTATTATCAGGTGATTAATATATTTTAGTTGACACACTAGTATAGGATTAGGTTGTCAAATGTAGTAAAATATAATCGATGTTACTTTATCATCAAACGCTTGATTTCTCTAAAGTTGCTGCCTGAAATCTCTGCCAGATAAAGCCCTTTGGGCAAATTGCTATGAATCGTAAATGCTTTCTTATTTGGTTGAAAGGATTGTAATTTCAGACCATTTAGGTTATAAATATGAACCTCTTCGATCTGAATTCCACTTTCAATTTGAAAGCTTCCATCAGATGGATTTGGATATAATAATAGTTCCTTTTTTAGGATTGAAGGAGATGATAAGGACTGTGGTTGGTAGACCCGAACATAATCGATTTCCATAATCGCAGCGCTGAAATTAGGATCAATTGAACCCCCAAGCATACCCCCCATTGCTACATTGAGAAGTATAAAATGATTTGCTTGAAAAAATGACATGTCTACAGGCCCTACTCCTCTAAAGTCAATATCTGAAGTGTTATGAAACTCAACCCCGTCAACCATAAGAGAGATGCCTTCTTCGGTCCAAATCATAGAGTAAACATGCCAGGTGTCTTCCGTATCACTAACAGAAGTATGATCCGTCGTGTATTGACGACTAGGGAAGTCTGGCCCATAATGAAAAGCTCCAGAGGTGATGGACTTGTCTGAATCTTGCTCCATAATATCAATCTCTCCACATGCAGGCCAGCCAGTAGTACCTAAACCTTGCGTTTGCCAATATGCGCCCTGCTCCCAAATATTTTGTCCGAGTGTCCAAATCGCAGGCCAGGTGCCTAACTCAGAGGGTAATTTGGCACGCACCTCAACTTTACCATATGTAAAAGCATATTTACTGTTTAAGCGTGCAGAAGTGTAATTTTGTAAAGATCCTGTTTGGGGGTTAGAATAGGTTTCTTTGATGGCTTTGATTTTTAAAGTCCCATCACTAACATATGAATTATCAAGGCGATCCGTGTAATGCTGTTCTTCATTATTATACCAACCTTGTCCATTGTTGGCTGGGTAGGTTTGATGAAACCATTTCGTAGGATCGACTGGGTTGATTTGATTTGAAATATAGGTTTCCTCATCGTTTTCGAATTCATCTCCCCAAACCAGTACATAACCTTCGCTAGTCGCCTCATTCGTAATAATTTTAATGTTCGAGATTTCAACCTCAACATCCCGAGTTACTAAAAAAAGAAGTGCTGAGTTGTAGGTGTTAGATTCACTTGATGGAATATCAACTTGGTAAACATTATTTTCTGTTCCACTGTTGGCAGCAAGTATGGTTACTGTATTCGAGTTTTGTGCTGGATCAACATCTGGCCACGGGTTGGCTTCAAAGCGAAAATAAATCTCGGCATTCGTTTGCGTGTTGGCTGTGAATTGCACTTTGCCACCACTGGGAAAAGATAATGGGTATATATTTTGATTGTCATTGGCAAAACCAGCATGATTTTGAGCACTACTCGGAAAGGAAAAAGTCTGCTCATAAACTGTTCCATCAAAACTTCCTTGGAATAAAGGGTACTGGATTGTTTGTGCATTGACAAAAGCAATCGTTGATAAAAGAGGTAGAAATATTTTTTTCATGCTTAGTTAAAGTTTAAAAATAAAAATAGTTTGTTTTATTTTAATATATTTAGTTTGTTATTAAATTTTACTACATCAATAGGTCAAATGGAAATTAAACCCATGATAATTAGATGGCACTCATTATATGTTGAAATTTTTTTTATTTTTTTTATTTTTAATTTAAATGCTCAAAATTTATATTCAGGTTCTGTTGTTGATCAAAACAATGATGTTGTCATTGGTGCATCGGTGTATTTAGAAAATTCAACTAGAGGCACTCAAACTGATTTTGATGGAAAGTTTATAATTAATGCAAATGTTAACGATGTCCTTGTAGTAACATATGTTGGGTTTGAAAAACAAATACTTAATTTGACTTTCAAAAAGGATTTAGGAACAATTATTCTTAGAGAAAATATAGATGAATTAAATGAAGTTGTTGTTGTTGGGTATGGAAATCAAATAAAGGAAATGCTAACAAGCTCAGTAAGTTCTGTTGATGGAGATGATTTATCAATTGAACCCATTATTAATGCAACCCAAGCTTTACAAGGTAAGGCAGCTGGAATTCAAATTATTGCATCTGATGCCCCCGGAGTCAGTTCCCAAGTTATAATTCGAGGTCTTGGTACTATTCAAGGCGGCAGAGAGCCTTTATATGTTGTAGATGGAATTCTAACAAATAATATTAACAATATAAATACATCTGATATAGAAACTATTAGTGTTTTAAAAGATGCTGCTTCATTAGCTATATATGGAAATAGAGGCGCTAACGGAGTTGTAATTGTAACTACAAAAAAAGGGCAAGAAGGAGAATTTTCATTGAATATAAATAGTAGTTTAGGATTAAGAAATATCAGTAAAATAACTCCAATGGCAGATTCTAGTTCTTTTATAACATTTAGTAATGAGGCTATCTATTGGAATTTAATTTCCGATTCGAACCCTTACAATGATAATAGCTTAAGTTATTTTTTTTCTACAAACCAATTATACAACACAAATTGGTTAGAGGAGATATCACAGTTAGGATTGATGACTAACTTTAATATATCCGCATCTGGTGGGCAAGGTGATACTAAATCTTTTACAAGCTTTAGTTTGAACAAAGAAGAAGGTGTTTTAATTGGCAACTCATTTGAGAGAGCTACTTTTAGGAATAACATTAATTTTAAAGTATCAAACAAAATTGATTACTCACATAATATAAGTGTTCAATTGGCAAATTCTACTCCAAAATCTTTTGGAGTTTTTACAAGTGCATATAAACAATCCCCAATTATTCCTGTACGAGACAAAAATGGAAGTTATGGTTCATCCGTCGCATTTAACAATGTAGCTAACCCAGTCGCACAATTAGATCTTCAAAATGAAAAGCAACGGTATTTAAAACTACAAGGTTCATTTAAATTAGATTATAAAATCATTAAGTCCTTAGTAATGACTTCACGATTTTCAATTGAAACAAACTATAATCGCTTCTATAATTTTGAAAATCGTTTGGCAAAATATTTATCTATCGAGCCAGGAAATACAATTAATAATTTTCAACCTACAGACCCTGATGCGCCAGAAATGCCTGAAACTGTTTTAAATGTGTCACATAATAATGATTACCGTTGGTTCTTAGATAATTATATTAATTACAATAAAAATTTCAATGAAAAACACAATATAGATGCAACATTAGGAATTGTTGCAGAGGCAAATAAATATGAATCACTTTTTGGTTCAAGAACTAATGTTCCCGAAGAATCAAACTTAAATTTTAATCTTGATTTGGGGAACAATAATGACGGAACAGAAGAGTCGGGAGGTGGATTTTCTGAGGAAAGAAAGTTATATTCCTACATATCTAGATTAAACTATGCCTACTTAAATACATATATGTTTAATGCCTCATATAGAAGAGACTCATCTAATTTCTTTAATAAAAAATTCAGGCATGGAAATTTCTTTGCTGTAAGTGCAGGATGGCTTATAAGCGAAGAGGGTTTCATGGAAAACAGTCAATTTGATAAACTTAAATTTAGAATTAGCTATGGTGAATTAGGTAATTCCCAAATCCCTAGTTTGAATGTTGTAAGGTTTAATCAGGGTTTTCCTTACCCTTTTGGATCTGGTCAAGATATACAACAAGGAGGTACTATTACTGCTACTATACAAGAGGATTTGACTTGGGAAACAACAAGTGAATACAATTTTGGTATTGAATTTGCTCTACTGAGTTTTAAATTGAATGGCGAAATAGATCTTTATAAAAAAGTCAATGAAAATGCGATTTTGCCTATGGAGCTTCCTGACACTTTTGGGTTTGATCCCTTTCTGTCACATGTTGGTGAAATTTCCAATATAGGGGCTGAACTAAGTATTAATTGGATGGATAATTTCTCTGATAATCTGTCTTACAGTATTGAATCTAATTTATCTTACAACAAAAATGAGCTTTCGAAAGTTACAAACCAATTTTTTGCGAATCAAATTGGAGGTAGTATAAATAATGGTCAATACACGAAAAAGGTTTCATTAGGTCAGCCATTAGGTAGTTTCTTTCTGTATGAAGTGGCTGGAATTGATGATAAAGGTCAATTTGTTTACAAAGATTTAAATAATGATGGAGAAGTAAATGAAGATGATAGACGTTTTTTTGGATCATTTATACCCTCAATAACTGCAGCATCAAATATTAATGTTGAATTCAAAAACTTTGATTTTAATTTGAATATGTATGGGAGTTTCGATAACAAAGTATACAATGGAAAAAAAGCGCAGAGATTTGGAAATGAGAATATGGAGAAATATGTATATAATAATCGTTGGACAACAGTAAGGCCAAGTAGTACCACCCCTAGAGCTTCTAATTCTATACCCCTTTCATCGAATTATTTTTTGGAATCTGGTGATTTTTTCAGAATAAATAACATTACATTAGGATATACATTTAATATTTCCAAATCAAAAATTTTCAATAAAATAAGGGCATACGCCACAGCGAAAAATTCTATCATATTTAAGAGATATTCGGGCTACACCCCTGAACTTCCTGGAAATCCACTAGGGTTAGCCGGAGTAGAGTTAGATGCATATCCAACACTATCCTCTTATTTTTTGGGAGTTAATCTTTCATTTTAATTATTTATGACTCGAATAACTAAAAGCCTTAACAAATACGCATATTACTTATTAATTATTGTATCCACTTTTCATTTTTCTTGTACTGAGAAATTTTTAGAAACAAATGCTAACGAAATTACAATTGATGCGATCTCCGCTGAACAAGCAGTGCAATTAGTTAATAGCACATATAATATTTTTTTATCATGGCAGGTGAGCTCATTTTCATGGAATGCAATAAGTAGTATTGCTAGTGATGATGCTGATAAAGGAAGTGACCCAGGAGACACAGGTACTGATAAACATCTCTTTGATATTTTAGCTCACGATGCAACTTCAATTTCAATAGCCGAAGTATGGGAAGGGCATTATAATGGAATACAACGTGCAAATCAAGCAATTAATAGGATCAAACTTTTTGATGAATTAGATTCTGAATTAAAACTTCGGCTTATTGCTGAAGCAAAATTTTTAAGAGCACTGTTATATTTTAGACTTGTTCAAACTTATGGTGGGGTTCCAATTATAAATGAGACTCCAGATATCAGTTCGCCAATTGAAACCTTACTTAGTAGAGCATCCAAAAATGAAGTCTTTGAATTTATTGAAAATGACTTGATTGAATCAATAAATGTATTACCAGAAAAAAGTACTTATGCTGACAACCAGTTGGGTCGTGCAACGAAGGGAGCAGCAAAAACCCTCCTAGCTAAAGTTAGTATGTATCAAAGTAAGTGGGAAACAGTACTTGAATTAACAAATGATGTTATAAAATCTGGTGAATATAATTTAACACCAAATTACGAAGACATCTGGAAAGAGGTAGGAGAAAACAATGAAGAATCAATTTTTGAAATCCAGGCAAAAGGGGAATTACCCTCTGTTGGCGTAGACCAATACAGCTTAACTCAAGGTGCAAGAGGAGTGGGTGGTTGGGGCTGGGGATTTAATGTGCCAAGCGAAAACCTTTTAAATTCTTATGATCCGAATGATTTAAGAAGAGATGCTACTATTATTTTTAGAGGTGAAACTCTTTATGACGGGAGATTCGTGCCAGAAACTGTTGTTAATCCAATGTATAACCAAAAAGCTTACTCAACTGCATTTACAGATTATCAACAAACAGGGAAAAACATTAGAATTTTAAGGTATGCTGAGGTGCTACTTATGAATGCTGAAGCTGCTAGCCAGCTTGCAGGTGACGTAGCTGGACCACTTAATCGAGTTAGAAATAGAGCAGGATTAGAATCCATAAATAATCCTTCCCAATCTGACGTTTGGAATGAGAGAAGATGGGAGCTTGCTTTTGAGCATGACAGATATTTTGATTTAGTTCGTCAAGGTCGAGCTGCTACTGTTTTACAATCACTAGGAATTCCATTTAAAGTTGGAAAACATGAGTTATTTCCAATACCCCAAGTTCAAATAAATTTGAGTGATGGAATATTAAAACAGAATCCAGGATGGGAATAAAATTGACATTGAGTTTAAATTCATTAATTTACACAATGCATTTTAAAGTTGTAACAATTTTTATGATTGTTGGTATTATCTCCTGTGATAACCCCAACAATATTGATCCGCCTCCGGCAGATATAGGATTTGTGCCAGATGAAATTATTGAAGTAATCACATTTGAAGATTTGCTTGAACTAGTACAAGAAAAAACATTTAAATATTTTTGGGATTTTGCTGAGCCTATAAGTGGTTTAGCTAGAGAAGATAGTGGCCGTCCAAATATTATTACCATGGGTGGATCTGGGTTTGGAATTGCAGCATTACCAGTAGCAGTTGAGAGGGAATGGGTTTCTAGAGATGACGCTGTAAATAGAATGGAAACTATTTTATCTTTTCTTGAGGGAGCTCAAACATACCATGGTGCTTTTTCCCATTGGTATGACAATGCTGGAAATACAATCCCATTTAGTACTTTGGATGATGGAGGGGATATTGTAGAAACCGCATTATTGATACAGGGTTTGTTAATTGCTAGAAAATATTTTTCACAAAACAATACAAAAGAAACTGAAATACGTAATAGAATTACCAAAATCTGGGAAGGGGTAGAATGGACATGGTATACACAAGGACAAAATAAAATAACATGGCATTGGTCACCAGTAAATAATTTTGATATTAATCTTGATGTAAAAGGTTGGAATGAATCTTTAATCGTTTATGTTTTAGCAGCTTCCTCTCCAACCTATCCAATTAATAACGATGTTTATAAAGATGGTTGGACATCAAATGGAAATATTATAAATACTGGCACATTCTATGATATATATCTACCTCTTGGAGAAAATTTTGGTGGTCCGTTATTTTTTTCTCATTACTCTTTTATAGGTATAAATCCGACAAACTTGTCTGATGAATACACAAATTATTTTGATCAAAATAGAGCTCATTCTCTTATCAATTATAAACATTGTGTGGAAAATCCATTTGGTTATGATGGTTATAATGACGTTAGTTGGGGAATAACTGCAAGTGCAAATTATAACGGTTATTCAGCTCACAGTCCAACAAATGATTTGGGAGTAATTGCACCAACTGCTGCACTATCCTCGTTCCCTTATACTCCATTAGAATCTAAAAAAGCCTTAGAACATTTCTATTATAATTTAAATGATAATCTATGGGGCGAATATGGGTTTTATGATGCATTTTCAGTACATTATAATTGGTATTCAGATAAATATATAGCAATTGATCAAGGTCCAATTTTATTGATGATTGAGAACTACAGAACACAACTATTATGGAATTTATTTATGCAAGATCATGATATAATAAATGGTTTAACAGAATTAGGGTTTAACTTTTAATTTAATTAAGATAATTATGAATCAAAAAATATTTTTTTTGTTTTCTGTAGTAAGTTACTTTTCATATTGCCAATGTGTTGCACCCATAATCACAAACTTTGAATGCGGGATGCCAACACAAAATATTTTAGGTAATGGAATAACTTCCATTTCAAATTTGTACCAAACTGGCATCAATAATTCGATTAATATTGGGCAATACACAGATGATGGAACAAATGGATGGGATAATCTTATGTTTGATTACAGCACTGAAATTGACCTATCATCAAATCCACACTTAAGTTTTAAGTTATACTCCCCATCATCAATACAAGTAATGGTAAAACTTGAAGGTGGAGCAGCTGTAGAAAAATGGTCGGATTTTAGCAGTATTAATACATGGGAAGAACTTAACTATGATTTTAGCAATGCTGTTAATAACAATAATACCAAAGTGGTTTTATTTTTTAATGCAGGAGTTCAAACTGGAACAACAAACGATGTGTATTATATAGATGATATAAAATGGTCTAGCACGTTTTCTATTGAAAATTCTAGAAAAATTTATGAGTTAACTTCTTATCCAAATCCTGTATACGACATAATACGTGTTGAATCAATGATTAATATAAATTCATTTGTAATTTATGATATTCAAGGTAAAAATTTAATCTCAAAAAAAAATATTAATAAAAAGTCTGTTGAAATTGACATTTCAATGTTAAATTCAGGAACATATTTTTTGAAAAATATTCTTGAAAAAGAAATTAAAACACTTAAAATAATCAAAAGGTAAAATAAATTATGACTAAATGATTTTCATATTTAAACTTTATAATGAAAAAATTAATTCCTTATTTGAATCACTTTTCCATTTTCTTTCTTCTATTAATTTGTGTGTCTTGCGAAGATGAGTTCAAAAGATTTCCAATTATTAATTACAGTCCATGTGAAGATAATAGTGTAATTATTGATCAAAACATAATCAACGATTTTGAATGTCAATCTAACTATGCCATAAATGAAGTGGAATCAGTTAGAAATCCATCGGAGACTCCCTTAAATTCAAGTAAGTTTGTTGGCATGTATACAGACACTTCTGGTCCAACAGATTTTATATTAATCGATATTGATGATTCGATTGATTTATCAAAAAATTCTGTATTTAAAATTAAAGTAAAAACCGAAATTTCTGGAGAGCTAAGGGTTATGTTAGACGGAGGAACCTCAAATCCAGTATTTATTTCTAAAGATGTTGAAGGTGATAATGGTTGGGTAATATATAGTTTTGATTTTAGTTGGAGACAAAATGAAAATCATAAAGAATTAAAAATTTTCTTTAATTATGGTCAGGAAATTTTGGGCG
>MDTC01227613.1_pt1 | contig 15044 bp, 16 predicted proteins | sample 811181 | NCBI WGS metagenome assembly MDTC01 (sample SAMN05326644, study PRJNA326480) | marine metagenome | isolation source: seawater | place: Pacific Ocean: North | collected 2011 | reverse complement strand
TTACAGTTAATGCTAAAAGTGTAAGTGTTTTTTTCATCCTGAATTATTTTATATAAAAGTATCTAGTAGTCTGCTCTTATAAAAGTAAAAGATTTGAAAAAATATATGTTTTATGGATCTGATATTTGATAATCACTTTTATTAATAAATAATAGGTAAATCCTCCTCTTTTTAAATTATTGTAAATTGTAGGAATAAGTTGTGCAGGTTATTAGTCTAAGAGATTATAGAAATGAAGAGTTATGGAATGTTTTAACGCATTTCCTTGGTGTTATAATGTCGACAATAGGTATACCTTTTTTATTCTATTTTAACAGTAACATCACGGCCCTTAGTACTATTTCAGTTATATTATTCTCTTTTGGTTTATTGCTTACATATTCATCTTCATCTATTTATCACTATGTTATAAACACTAAATTAAAAAAGAGATTTCAAGTACTTGACCATATAAGTATATACTACCTTATTTTAGGCTCGTATGCCCCTGTATGCTTTATAACACTATATGAATACTCAGGTATAAATATTTTTATTGCCGTATTAACGTTGTCAATAGTGGGAACTTTAAAAAAGTTATTCTTCACTGGAAAGTATGAATTTATATCTCTATTTTTTTACTTAGCAATGGGATGGTTAATAGTTTTTGATATTAACTCTTTATTTAACTTGATTAATTTTAATGCTAAATTATTGTTGATTCTTGGAGGAGTTTCTTACACTTTTGGTATTATATTCTACGCTTTTGATAGGATAAAATATTTCCATTCGATATGGCATTTATTTGTATTAGCGGGTTCGGTTTTACATTACTTTATGATATTGCTTTATATCATTTAAAACGTAGGCATTTCTTGTTATCTTAATTTATCTACAAGAACAATTTAATTTTTAAAACTGTAATTTTTTATTATACTATCAAAACTAGATTTATCAGTATCTCCTTCTGTGTTAAATAATAAAACCCTAGACTCAGAATTTAATCCAACATGATGGATTAATTCACTAAACTCAATGTCATTAATACATCTTAACAGCCCACCAAGACCAGCTGCACCTGATTCTCCTGAGATAATCTTTGGATCATCCTTAATTGGATAAAAAAGTGCTCTCATCGCATTTTTTGAATGTTCATCCATAATTGACATTGATGCATCACAACCATTTTTAATTATTTCCCAAGCATTTTTTGATGGAATTCCGCAATTTAATCCAGCCATTATTGTTTGAAAATTTCCATTAGGCGAAACTCGTGATCTATTTCTAAATGAATTTAAAACACCTGAAGATTCATTTGGCTCAACTAACACGATTTTAGGTTTTTTTTTCTTGTATCTATTAATGTAGTACCAAATACAAGAGGCTGGCCATGAACCCACACCAGACTGAAGAAATATAACATCAACTTTTGCTTTTTCTATTAAATTTATTTTCTCTTCCATTTCTTGAAAATGAGTAAGATAACCAGCCATAATTAAAGCAGGAATTTTCTCATAACCCTCCCAGGACGTATCTTGAACTAGCGCCCAATTATTTAAACTACTTTGTTTATTAGCATACTTACAGGTTTGATCATAATTTAAATTTAGTTGAATGACCTTTCCCCCAAATTTCGAAATGGAATCAATTCTTTCTTTACTAGTGTATCTAGGCACATAAACTACAGACTTTTTTTTGTTAATTGATGCTGACCAAGCAACTGCTTTACCATGATTTCCGTCTGTTGCCGTACAAAACACTGATACTGACGGATTATCTTTTAATATTTCATTTATTGCATATGACGCACCTAGACCTTTGAATGCTTTTAAATCAAATCTGGTTGATTCATCTTTGACATATATTTTTCCAAGATTAAGCTTTTTTGATAAGCCATTTAATTCGTAGAGTTCGCTAAAGCTGTAATTTGATATTGTTTTATGAAATTTTAGTGAATTACTTTTTGATAATATTTTTTGAGTTGAATTATCAGGCAATTTATTTGTTGGATAATTTAGAAAAAAGTCCATATTGATTAAATCATTTAATCTAAATTTTTTATCTCAGAATAATGATAAATTTTATTTCCAGTAATAATCTTTTTAGATTCATTTACTATCGACTTAGCAACATCTATTGCTTTAATCGGTTTGTAATCTGATTTCATTAAGAAAGACAGTAGTGGAATAATTTTTTGACCTATAATTTCTCCAAATCTAAATTCATTTCTTTTCCCTAAAAGAAGTGATGGTCTAAATATTAAGCAAGATTTTAAGCCAATCTTCATAATAGAATTTTCAATCTCACCCTTGAGTTTTAAATAGAAATTTTTACTTTTTTCATTAGCGCCAGCGGATGAAACAAAAGAAAAAGAAGATGCTTTATTGGATTTACAAGCCTTAGCAATATTTAATAAAATATCATAATCAACTTTTCGATATTCAATTTTATTAAAATTTACTTTTGATTGAGTTGTCCCAATCGACGCAATTACAACGTGGTCTTTATTGATAACTTTTTTATAGTCCTCTATTTTTGAAAAATCAATAATATAATTTTTTATTTTTTTTGAATCTACATTTATTTTTATTCTTGATACTATATTTATTTTTTCAAAATAATTATCATTTATTAATAGCTTTAAAACTTCACCACCGATCAGTCCGGTTGAACCAAATAAAGTAACAGTTTTGTTCATAGATTTAATGTAAATTTAAATTATTAAGACCATTTATTTATGAAATCAAATATTAAAAAAAACTTTCTAGCATTTTTAGGGATAATGTTATTTAGCGCAGGCTTATGTATTTTTGGTGAAGCTGTAATGTACAAATACGAATCCAAGGATTGGTTTTTTATTGGCACCACCTCCTTAGTGTTAATTAACTCTGGATTAGTTTTGATAATAAGTAATAAATAGAAGGTTTTCTACAGTGCTAGAAGTTCGTCTTTGTTTGCCCTCTCCTTGATTTTCAAATAATCTTTATAGTCATATCTTTTACCGCGAAAGTATATTGAGTGAACTGTAGGTATCTCAATTTTTGTTAGTGCTTTATCTCTTTTACTTAGTCTCATAAAATTAAGTGGAAATTTCAAGATAATAATTTTTTATTAAATCACTATAATTAAAATAAAAAATCTATGTCTGTGTAGAATGCAACGGATGCTTGTCCATTTTCTAAAATAAAACCAGGTTCCATTGTTGTTTTACCAGACTCAATATTGATATTAATTGATGTATGATTTAGTTTATCTGACATTTTCAAATTGTATTCTTTATCACCTATTTTTATAAATGCAGAAGAAATTTTCATACTCTTACCATTAAATTGCTGATCCCAGTTTTTTGTCGCAGGAACGTAATCATTAATACTGTCCCTTAAATTTAAACCACTTTCTTTTGGCCACCGCCTTAATGTTAATTTGTATTTACCAGATTTTTTGAAATTAACATAAAACTTACCTAACTCATACGGATTGCCCCTCCTTATTACAGATTGATCCCAAGCTGTAATTGAACTTACTTGAACATCATGGGCAGTTATTGTATTAGATATATTGGGCATAATATCTATATAAGAATATTCAAACTCTTTTGATGCGTCTTCCCACCAGTCATCATAAAACTTTTGCATCTCCTTTGAGATATCTTCATTCTCGTTTATAATATTATTTTTTTGACCAGGATCATTACCAGTATTATACAGTTCGTTACCATTAACTAGTCTCCAATTTCCATACATCACGCAGCTTTGCTTTCCCTTTTCAGGCCATAAATTTCTTTGAGTATCTGTCACTAGCATTCTATCTACTTCCTTTTGATTGAGTATATATCCGCTTAGATCAGTTCCATCAATTTTTTTTGTAGAATTAAAAGGAATTTTTGCAAGACTTAGTAATGATGGTAGCACATCAACGTGTGCTGACAAACCAGAATAATTATGCCCACCAATAAACTTGCCTTTTTTCCATTTAATGATGAACGGAACACGATGGCCCCCATCATACTCACTTGTTTTAGTTCCCCTCATTCCTGCATTAAATCCAAGCCATTTCTTATCTTTTTTCGAGTATTTATAGCCATTAGACGTACCATTATCAGTTGTAAATATTATTATTGTATTATCGAGAATTCCTAAGTTTTCTACTTGTTTATGCAGTCTCCCAAAGTTATCATCAATATTTGTGATCATACCGTAAAATCTCTTTTGACTTTCTAACAAATCATTTTCATTTTCATACATTTCATAATATTCCCTAGGAACATTAAATGGGCTGTGTGGAGCGTTAAGACTTAAAAAGCATAAAAAAGGTTTATCACTATTTTTATTAACAAAGGAAATGGCCTCATCAAAAAAAACGTCAGTACAATAACCATTAGTTTTTTCTGGCTCTCCATTTCTAAAGTATACATCATCTTGATAATTATTATTCCAATAATCAGGTGTCTGACCAACACCTCCACCTTTATGATAAAAAGTTTCTTTAAAGCCTCTTTGTTCCGGTAAAAAAGAGTAATTATCCCCTAAATGCCATTTTCCAAACATACCTGTTTCGTATCCAGCCTCTGTGAATAAGTCAGCCATTGTAACTTCATCTTGATTGAGTAAAGAACACCCTGCGTTGGTATGCCAAACACCATTTCTTAAACAATTTCTACCTGTAATAAAACCAGCTCTAGTGGGTGAACATGTTGTACCCACATGATAATTTGTAAAATTGATTGATTCTGACGCAAATTGATCAATATTTTTTGTTTTAATAACTCGATTCCCATTGTACCCAAGATCGCCATAACCCTGATCATCAGTCATTACAATAATAATATTGGGAGGAGTTTTTATAGATTTTGAAGAAGAAATTATTGCTACAAATAATAAAACTGCAAGGGATGTATAAATAATAGTCCAAGCGTATTTTTTCATATAAAAACTAAAGTATTAAAAATCTTTTCACTTTTGATTCCAAAATTTAAATGGATCCCCAACTTTTTTCATTTCTAAGAAAAGTAATTTTTCCATTTTTTGTAATCTGGATTTATATCTTGGATCATCTGCTAAGTTAATTTGATTTTTTTTTGGGGTATTTTTAGTGATAGCAATCACATCTTCATTTTGATGTTCTAATAAAAGTTCATTAGGGTTTTGCTTTAAGTTAAAAAGTTGATTTACCTGTACTTTTCCTGGCATTGTAAAGGCTCCGTCCATAACATCGTATTTTATGAGCTTCCAATTTCCCTTTTTAATTGATCTCATACCTGGCTTAAAACCACCTGAATAAGCCCCGTATAAGATATTCCTAACTTTATCTTTTTTCCCATATAAAATATTATTAAAACTTACACCATCAACAGTTTCTGGAATATTAATACCAGCTATTTCACACAAAGTTGGCAAAACATCAAGTAAATAAATATTTCCTTTTGCCTGAGTGTTTTTTTTAATCTCGGGACCCGAAACAATAAAGGGTATTTTCCAACTGTGTTCATATAGATTTTGCTTTCCTACTAAACCATGTTTACCAATTGCAATACCATGATCTGAGGTAAAAAATATATAAGTATTTTCATATTCTCCAGTTTCCTCCAGAGCTTTAAGTACTCTTCCTATTTGAAAGTCCATATCTTCAATACAGGCAAAATCTTTTCCCTTTTCATTTCGAATGGTTAATTCAGACCTGCTTAAGTATACACCCTCCACAGAGTTTTCATCTCTTATGTCTGGATCTCCATATGGAAAAGGGTGAGTAGGTAAGTAATTTATAGGAACTTTTGGAGATTTGAAGTTAATTTTTTTTGGTGGGTCAGGATCAGTTGCTCCATATTTATCTAAAAGATTTTTTTTCCCTCTCCTAGGATCATGTGGATGAGAAAACCCTAAGAAAACCATAAACGGTTTTTTATCTATTTCTGTTTTACGTTTTTCAAAGTATTTAATAACCTTATCAGCATGCCATTTATTTCCATCTACATCATTATTCTCACGATTAGTTTTGTCATACCTTTCATCAAATAATAAGTTTGCACCTTCATAACTATTTCCTCTTTTTGATGTTCTAAATGTATAATATCCATTTCTTTTAAAAACAGCAGGTAAACTATGGTAAGAGGGGTCTAATGAATCAATTTTTTTATAATTTTTTTCAACATTGTGGATATAATTTAAAGGTGGGTAATTAACATTGAAACCTTCAGTCTCCCAAAGGTTTCTTCCAGTCATAAGCATAATTCTTGATGGAGTACAAACTGCCGCTCTGTATGAACCCATGTGATAGGCAGAGGTTAGAGAAATACCTTCATTCGATAATTTATCGATCACTGGTGTATCACAAGAATCATCTCCGTAAAAATCAAGTGTCTCTGCATCTTGATCATCAGAAATTATAAATAAAATATTAGGTCGTTTTTCTGCCTGGCAGAAAACTAAAAAACAAATAAAGAGGTTAAATATTCCTAATATTTTTTTCATTATTAGTATTCTACGACAATAGCTACATGAGCTTTAAATTTTGGGATTTTCACAAAATCTTTCCCATTTTTTTTCTCAACCTTTAGTTTTTTGTAACCAGGAACTGTGTACACACTTTTTATCTTTTCGTCGATACTTAATTGAACAGTTGTATCATATATTGGTACTAAGTCTTCTATAACCTGTGCCCTCCCTCTTTGAATAGGTGTTGCATATAATAAATGAGCCACATATCTTTTATGTTCAGGTTGATGTAATAAATTGATCCTTCCAGAGCTTTGTAAATTTGTGCTTACCATGGGATTGATATGTAACAAGTCCAATACACTCTTGAACAAATCTCTATGAATTCTTGCTCCAGAACTGAAATACATAACATCTAAATTATGGGCTACATATATTATATTATTTTTTTTGAAAATAGCAGCATGCTCTGAATTTTCTAATTTATTAGGAGTATTCTGATGAGAAGAAAAGTTAGAAGGGGTCCTGCTAAAATAAGGCTCTTTAATTGATGCTAGAATTTCTGCATCATTTGCTTTGAAACGAATAGCTGCATTATAATTTAAAAATGGGCTCTCAACCAAATTTTCATTTTTAAGTTTTTTGCTAACTACTGTATAATCTATGTCAAAATTAGGCTGCCCTAAATATTCAGCTCCAATATCAAACCATAAATCCTTATTGGGTTTTAGAATTGACCTACCCATTATTAAAATCTTACCTCCGCGATTAATAAATGAATTTAATCTGTCAACAATTTTTTGATTTAATTGAGTTGCTGAAGGAATTATAATTGTTTCTAATTGTGACCAATCATTCATTCTATTAATCACATTGAAATTTATTTGATTTTCTAGCAGCATCCTTGCTGTTCCTTCACCACTTCTTGCATTAAGAGGGCTATAATAGCCAATTCTAGAAACATGTTTTCCATCTATCCCATAATTTTCAATTTTTTTGATATAATCAAAAGCATAGCCTATATTTTTGTAAGTGTCTAAATCCATAAGTCCAGATGGATGTAGTTGATCCCCAATGTTAACATTCGCTCCGAACGCAACCATTGATGCTGCCTCATACAATAGAGCATCTTTGTGTTTAAATCCACCAAACTCTCCCCAAGCTGAATGAAATTTTCCACTCATTGCAACTATTTGTTTCCCATCCGAAGCAAAGAATTTTGATCTAAAAGGAAAGATATCATAACCATCCCAAGTTGTGGGAAGGTCTTCTAAATCCTGTTTTGTATTGTAATCAAATAAATTGTATTTCAAATTATTCATTGCATAAGGGCTGCCAGTAATTTTAGTAATTCCATTATAATAAATTGGAATATTGGGCTTATAGCTATGAATAAGTTTATTACATCTTTCCATGAATGACTTCATTTGATTGATGGAGTAATTTAGGACTGCTTTGTCATTACTGACATCAATCCCATCTTTTATCATCAATTTTTTATTTGACTCGCTGTAGTTTGGGAATGCTTGTAATATATCAAACCAAAATCCATCGATATCGTAATTCATACATATTTCTTCAACCTGTTTCAGTATAAATTCATCATAACCATTACTTGGTGCCAATAGTCGCCACGTGAAATTAGGCAGCCTATCATTAGGCCCTAGTTTTTTCAGAATATCTAATTTATTTGTTGTTCCATTCTTGTCTTTTAATATCCACTCAGGATGATCATCTGCATCTTTTTGAGACCATCCAACAGTGAAGTATACTTGTGCTGTTACACCCATCTCATGACAAGCTTCGATTTGTTCTTTAAGTAAGTCAAACTTTAAATGTGGATGTCTAGTACCGATCTCGGTGTTGTAGTATGAGTATCCGTGATGACCTTTGCCAAATATATTTATTGAATTGACATTGCCAATTTTTAAAGCTTCCTTAAACTGTTCTTTGGAAAACTTTTCACCAATATCTTCTATAATTCCTGATGTGTGAAAATCTAAATGTATTTGTCTAGAACCTTCCTTAATTATTTGACCTTCGATATTAAAAATTACAAATAATAAAAAAACAGTTAAGACTTTTTTTTTCATTTTCTAGTGATTAAATGTGAAAATTTTTATTCGATTTTTACCTTTTTTTAATTTTTCAAAAGGCCCAACCGTAGGGTTGATATTATTTCTATTTTGATCATTAATATCAATATCTATGGAAGCTGGTGAAGAGTCATTATTTTCAAATGCCGCTTCAGATTGAAACGCTGTACCTAATAATTTAGTTGTTATAATCTCAGTGTTCATTTCTTTAAAACTATTATCAATATCAAAGATTATAAACAATTCATCACCTTCTCTTTCAATCGAGATTTTAGGAGAATATGTTCTGCTTTCCAAACCAAACTTTTCTCTATTAAAAGGAAGCGCCTTGTTATAATATAAATTCGAGGCAATATAAACTGGAAGTTTATGGTTCGCGTAATCATCAGGTCTATTTCCTTTATACCAATAGTCTGTTGATAATGGATGTTCATTATATGCATCGAGGCCCGAATGAACTTTATCATAAGATGGACCTCTATATGGTTTTAGATTATGATTGAAAGTTAAAATATTATTAAAATATCTATCATCACCGGTGAGTATGGTCATAAGTCCCTTAACACTTGTTGAATGAGCAAAGTGGTAAGGGGTAAATCTATTTGGAACAGGCCTTATTATAATTTTTCCTGTAATCAGGTTATGCATATGAGCAGTACCTTGTGATGCATTTAGTATTGAAGTTTCTGATAACATGATATTATTATCTACAATCATTGGCCCATGGTTTACTTCATTAAAAAAGTCTTCCTGCTCATTATTATAAAAAATATTTCCAGAAACACGAGTTCCTTGTGATTGCCAATCAAGCCAAATCCCCCTGTAGTTATCATGTATTAAATTATTTTTGATTAGCGCATCAATTGGTGCATGTAGTTTTATTCCACCTGTTTCATATCCAAAAAACTGTTTTTTTACATGGATATTATAAATATGATTGTTATAAATCTTGGTAGCAATTCCACCTAAATGTCCACTAATTCCAGTTTGCTCACAGTTTGTAATCGTATTATTTCTTATTATATGTGATCCAATTGTTTCCATGGACCAGCCTAGTTCTAAAGCTTTAAAGACCACATCTCTTTCTCTTTGAGTACCGTGCTTGACTTTTAGATTTGTCCACTCATTATGACCGCTTGCTCTCTCTTTGCCTATGCTGACACCAGTACATTTAGAGTCTGTGATGAAATTGTTTTCAATAATCCAACCTTTACTCCAATATGGCCCGATTAATCCAACTTGTTCTGCTGTAGGCGGTGACCATTGCGTAGCTGCGTGAGCCATTTTAAATCTGCGGACGGTTATGAAATTAATTCCAGTTTTTTTAGGAAAAAAAACAGCTGGTCTAACATTTATTTCAACGGTTTCAATATTTGGGTCTAGACCCTTGAAATTTGCATAGATAATGGTTTTTTTCTCATTACTTTTACAAAACCATTGATATTTAGAAGACTCTTGATCAGTTGCTCTTTGTAAAGGCTCCTCTGCAAGAAGTTTGTCAACAGAATCATTTTCATATAATGCTTTTCCATTCAAATATACTTCACCCAAGTGGTGATCTCTTCCGTAGTTATTTATTAACCAATCGCCCTCAACAATTTCTTGATATGGATTAAAGTCTCCAAACATTTGATTATTTAGTTCAACCATCCAAATATTTCCTTGATAGTTTTTCCATCCTTTAATTATTTCAGAGCCCTTGATCCAAACATCCTTATTTTCTGCAGCTTGGTATGTTATTCTTCTGGTATTACTTGTGCCTCCATACTCAGGATTTACCCTTTCTCGATAAACACCCTCGTGTACAGTTACAGTTGACCCTGGTAATGCAATTTTTGCAGCTTTCGATATCGTTAAAAAAGGTTTATCCTTAGTTCCGGGGTTTAAATCATCTCCATTCTTTGCTACATGATACTCTTGAGTAAGTATAAAATGTGAAAAAAATAATAGAGATAGGCATAAAATATTTCTCATAATTATTCTTGAATAGCCACTCCATCGGCTAAAAATGATAATGTTATTTTAGGCTCAGTAATCTTCATGATTTCCTTTTTGTTTTTCCCAGCATCCTCTGCGTAATGTTTTAACTGAGCTACACTTAGAGTGTCAACAGACAAATAACCATTTACAATTGCTAAATTACCCTCAACTCCAGTTTTAGGAACAAAAAATCCATAGTCTTTGAATCTAACAAGAATCGTATCATTGGAAACACTCATATTCATCCAACAACCTTTCATGGGGCAGGTTGATATAATTTCGCCCTTTGCTTTCATCCTAACCGATGATGGCTCTAAGGAATTCTCAATACTTTGAATATTGAAATCAAACTCTTCCCCATAAAATTTAGTAACGTCACTTTGAGTGTACAGAGAAAGGAATGATAAAATTAAAAATATATTCAGAAAAATTCTGAAGTTCATTTGAAATATGTATATAGTTTAATCCTCGATAACTGGTTTGGTGAATTGATTAACTCTTACAATTTTACCCCCAGAAATTCTGTAAGCTTCTTGATATCTCATTCTAACTGGCCCATCAGCTGTGTCATATGTAACAGAATCCCAATTTATTACCCATTCATGACCTTCTTCAGAAATGATAGGAAAATTTACACCTACATTATAATCTCTTAAATTAGCATCTTTGTAAGCAGAAAGAAGTTCTTTAAAATTATCAATTCCACTAACAGTAGAACCATCACCCATATTCATAACAATAGTATCAGATATGAACTCTGTTACTCTTTCAAACTCACCATCAAGTAGTGTTTTGTGTAGATTTTGAACTAGAAGTACGTTTTCTTGACTACCTATTTTCCAATCTTTTTGATAGCTAGGCACAAATGGAAAATCTAGTTCAGTTGTAGGCTCTTTTTTGTCTGTAGTCTCACATGAAATTAAAACTAAAATCAACAATAAAAATATTTTTTTCATAAATAATTTTTTAAATTAACTTAACTAAATATAGGTTAGAATAAATAATTATGAAAACGATTTTCAAAATATTAATCTTAGTTGTTTCTCTGGCTGTTTTAAGCGCGTGGACTTGGAGATTGAACATGCCTTCATTGTATAGAGGAGGTGAAGCTTTAAATATGATTGAAGAATTTCAGGCTTATGGCCTTAACCAAACAACAATGGTCGTTGTTGGAATATTTAAAGTTACATGTGCAATTATACTTTTGATCGGATTAAAAGTTAGAAGGTTTGTTACTCCAGCAGCATTTATAATGGGTCTTTTCATGGTTGCAGCTGTTTATTTCCATATTAGTATAAGCGACCCACTGATTCCAACATTACCTTCAGCTGTAATTTTAATTTCATGCGCTACGATAATTGCGCTTGATAAAAAAACAGAAGAAAGCTAAAATACTACTTTAAGCCGTCTGAAAAGCCTCTATGAGCAATTTTGTAGTTATAGTTTTTGTCCATTAGCAATGGGTACTCATTTTCATTATTGTGATGATTTAACAGCCAACTATCGTCGTCTTTAACTCCCCATATTGTAATTCCAAATTTCTGATTGTTTGGAATGTTTGAATATAGTGTAACAATATCTTTAAAACGAAGTTCTTGAGTTTTTGCCCTCTCATACGTTAAAGTCGTGATTGCCCTATCTTTATTAACTGTCATGTCTAGTTCAGAGAAGTGCACCAACAAGCCAAGATTTACAATTGATTGTACGTTTACTTCAATAGTACTAATTGAGGGATTTAAATAATCAGTATGCATTTGAAGGCCTATTCCATCGATAGGAACATTTCTGGATTTAAAATCATTAACCAATGATATGACATTTTGAGTTTTAGTGGAATTACTTTCCAGGCTATAGTCGTTGTAAAATAACTTTACATTTGGGTCAGCTTCTTTAGCCCATTGAAAACATTTTGCAACATAATCTTCCCCTAACTTTTGTCTAAAAATTGCATTTTCTGCACCCGTTGTAAAGGCCTCATTTACAACATCCCATCCAGCAACAACTGAAACCTCTTGCCCATTAATTGTAGTTTTTTCTTTGGCAAAATGTGTTACAGTTGCTTTTATATAATTTTTAATTAATTCTTCAAACTCTTCATCTGAGCCTTGAAAACTTTGAAGCCAATCAGGAATTGACTCGTGCCATATCAATGCATGCCCAAAAACTCGTATGTTATTGTTTTTCGCGAAGTTGACTATTGTATTACCATGTGAAAAGTTATAGTTGTCAGGGCCATTGAATATACTTCTCATCTTCATTTGCCATTCAGCAGTTATACTATTAAAATCTTTTTTTAAAATTTCTGTAAATTGTGAGTTATTCAATTTATTTACAGAGACAACATTCCCTACATGAAAGTCTGCTAAATCTTTTAAATAATCATCTGGCTGGTAAGTTATACTGTTGGCTGTATTTCCACTACCGTTACCATTCCCATTATTGTTGTCTGTTGGATCAGAAATACTTTCTTCAGAGTCTTTTGAACATGAAACAATTAAAATTAATATTAATAAATACCGTAGAGCCTTCATACAATTCTAAAACTATTTTAATAAAATTAGTGAATTCAATTTTTTTCTGACCTTATAAATTTTTTTAATGTTGATTCTTTTCTTAAGTAAAGAGGATGTTTTGGTGTGCCATTTTTATTTATTTGAAAGCAAAGAGGGTTTTTTACCAGATGCCTGAGCCATGTCGGTTCATTTTCAGTTGCTCCCCAGCCATAAATTATTGTTTTATGTCTCCCAATTAGTTCTGTAATTAATTTTTTATTTTTTTCAGAAAATTTTCTTTTTTTCTCATATAATTTATACTTAAATGGTGAGATTAGCGTATATAGATTGACAATCTTAAAACCTCCATAACCTAAATTTTTGGAAATAGAAATTAATATCCTAATGGTAGGATCATCTTTTATATCATCACCATTTGATGGGTTTAATAAAATAAAGAGTACTTGTTCTTTTTCTGACCACTTGCGAGATAAAGAATACCTATACTTTTTATCTTTTGAAAATTCAGCAATTTTTAACACAATTTTTTAAAAAATTATCATTGATAATGAAGTCAATATTATGAATATGTTAAATATTATCAATGATTTTAAAATAAGTAATTATTAATAATCAAAATATTTAACTTGTAAAAAAATAGCAAAAACATAATGAAAAATATTATTACATTACTCTTATGCTTCTCAGTAACATTCTTACATACACAGGTTGAGCAAGGAGACTTTATACGATTTCAGTTTATAAAAGTCGAGGAAGATAAAATTGATGAATTTGAGTCATATATGATAAATTTTACTGGTCCTGCAGCTGAAGCTGCTGTATCCGAAGGTAAAATGGAAAATTGGCTTCTAAGAAGAGTTGCAAAAAATGCAAGATATAACGCTGGATTTTCACATATTGCCATTTGGGTTGCAACCAATCCCGAGCCTACCTGGACATCTGTTTGGGAAAAAGCATATCCAAACTTATCTGCTGATGCTAGATCATGGATTTATGGAAAAGGAGAAGAACTGTACACAACTGTTTATAATGCAAGTTGTGAATACATAACAGGATTTTTTAGAGATCCTTCTAAAATTCCCGATGTTGCTATTTTTAATTTAATTAAAGCAAAAAAATATAATGCATACATTGATATGGAAGTTGATGCCAAAGATATTTTTGAAGAATATGCTAAAGGACTTGAAGGATGGCATGTTATGAAAAGAAGGGGTGTCGTTGCCAAATCTGAGGGTGCATGGGATATGATAACAATTGATTTATTTGACACTTGGCAGAAAGCAAATCAAAATTGGGGGTCAGATGTCCCAGCAAAAGTATATAAAAAACATAATGAAAAACATGGATCAGATCTAAGAGAAATTAGACATAGAGTTATGACGAGACTCTTATTTGATGCTAAAACTGGAAAAAAAGACAATTAATTAAACAAATTTATAACTATGAAAAAACTATTATTACTATTATTATTTCCATTCATGTCATGTGACATGAGTTCCACTGGTGTTGTTGCAGTTGTCATGTCAGATGACGATGTTGAATATTATTCGGAAACCGAGGCTGAAGACGAATTAACCGAAACAATATTAGATTTAGCTCAAGACTATACAAAAGCAGATTTTGAGGACGCAAAAGAATATTACGCGGATGATGCCAAAGTATTTTTCAATAGCAATGAAGTCACTGGAAAAGATAAAATATTTGAAGGCTGGACGTATGAACATGAAGTTTTTTCTGATATAACGATTACAGATGAATATGCTCATACTAACTACTTTACAGATGGAAGGATATGGACAAATTATTGGTTTACGTGGAGTGGTACAGGAAATTTCACAGGAGAAAAATTAGTTATAAAGGGACATTTTGACTACGAGTGGAAGGATGGTAAAATTGTTCAGGCGTTAGGTTTTTTTGCTGATGAACAATTTAATAAGGAATATGCCGCAGCCATGGCAGTTGCTGAATAGTTTTAATTTAAATAAATAATAATGAGAATATTATACGCACTTATAATAAGTACAGTTTTAATTAGCTGTGAACCA
>MDTC01054587.1_pt1 | contig 15044 bp, 10 predicted proteins | sample 811181 | NCBI WGS metagenome assembly MDTC01 (sample SAMN05326644, study PRJNA326480) | marine metagenome | isolation source: seawater | place: Pacific Ocean: North | collected 2011 | reverse complement strand
GCGACGAGCAGAGATGCGAGAGATCGGGGGTCTCGTTGTCCATGCCGAGGTTAGATCAGACGAGACCCTCAACGTCAAGATCAATCAAGTAGTCCTAGTTCATCGCCCCCATGCGGACGCCCTCGCCGTACACGTCCGTGACCTGCACGAAGGTCGGCTGCCCCTCGAAGTGCAAGTGCCAGGTCTGCAGCTGGGCGTCCCGGTCGAACGGCTCCGGCTCGATGCGCACCCAGCCCAGGTCCAGGTCGTCCATCGCGGGCTTGCTGGTCGCGTCGATGCCGTCCTTGAGGTCGAAGTCGACGACCCCGAGATCCGTCTCCAGCCGGGTCCAGTCGCTCCCGTCCACCGGTGCGGTCACCGTGACGACCAGCGGATCGGTCGACTCCACCGCGAGGCCCAGCTCACCGGGATCGCTGGTGCGGAACAGGTGCAGCGGGTGCACCGACGGGTCGAAGCCCTGACCGCAGGTGCTGGTCGGGTTCGCCACCTGGTAGCGCAGCGAACAGTGCGTTCCGAGCCGGATCTCGAGGTGCACGTGCACCGAGTTCGCCGAGGTGTCTCCCATGCGGGCCACGACGTCTCCCGCCTCGACCTGCTGATCCTCGACCACCTCGAAGGTGTCGAGGTGGCCGTACTGCACGTAGATCCTGTCCAGGGTCTCGCCGTGCCAGGTGAACTCCGGCACCGGGTGCTCGATGTAGAGCGTGTTGCCGTCCCCTGCCCCGTCGGTCGGCACCACCCGGTGCACCCGGCCCGCGGCGATGGCGCGCAGGGGGTCGCCGATGCCGCCGGGAATGTCGATGCCCTGGTGGAAGTCGTCCCGGTCCTCGCCGTCGAGGTGGCGGGGGCCGAAGGTGGACGCGATGGGGAGTCCCCCGTCCACCGGCAGGACGAAGCTGCCCAGGTCGGGCACGCTGGACGCGATGCGGATCACCTCGACGTCATCTCCGTCCGGATCGACGCCCAGCGGGGTCGCGGCCGGATCGGTACAAGCCACGGATAGCGCAAAGCATGCAATCCACATCAGTCGAGTCTGCAAGGCGAGGTCCTCCGTCCCCCTTCCTTATCGGCCGCACCCCGCGATCCGGACCCGGCTGAAAGTGCCTCGACAGCCCCTCCGACCGCCGCTCACGGCCGCCAGCGCGGCAGCCACAGCTCTTCTCCGGGCACGACGATCTCGCTGACGACGTCCCCGGTCTCGCTGTCCACCACGCAGACCCCGGGCGGCTGGTCCGGCCGACGGCAGGTGAGGGCGATGAAGGCGCCATCCGCGGACCAGGCGGGCTGCTCGGCGGTGAAGCTGGCCCCGCCGATCCGCACCCGCTCCTCCCCGCTCGACAGATCGACGATCCGCACGCTGACCTCGCTCGGAGCGGGCCCCCCGACCACGGCGAGGCGATCGCCATCGGGGGAGAAGGCCAGGTCGACGTGGGTGTCGGGCGAGGCGACGGGGATCGCCCGGGCGCCCTGCCTCGCCTGCAGCCACACCCGGCGGGTGCCGTCCCGGTCGGACAGGAAGCCGAGCAGGCCTCGGCTGGACTCCCGCGGGCGCATGTCGTCGGCGGGCTCCTCGGTCAGCCGGACCAGACCGTGCCCGTCAGCCGCGGGATCGGCTGCCAGGCGGTACAGCTCGGCGTTGCCGTCCCGGCTGGCCGCGACCAGCAGTGCGCCGTCCGCGCCGAAGCTGGGCTCGAAGGTGCCGGCGGGGTGGTCGAGCAGGCGCTCGGTCCCCTCCCCGCCCACCTCGGAGACCACGGACACCCCGTCCACCATGTGGGCGACCACCAGGCGACCCTCCGCGGAGAATGCAGGATCTCGCACCTGATCCTGAAAGCCGAGCAGCTCGGTGACCGGCGCGCCGGGTCCGTCCCAGCGCACGAGCCGCTCCCGGTGCCCGGCGGCGTCCTCGACCACCTCGATCGCGGCGATGAAGGGCTGGCCGGGGCGGGTCGGGCCGGCGAAGCGTCCGGACACGGTGTCGCAGGCGAGCTCGCTGCCGGCGGGGGCCACCTCGCACAAGCGCGGGGCCTCGCCGGGCCGGTTGCGATGCACGAGGAGCGTGCCCGACACCGTGGGGGCGGTCGATGCGGAGGACTCAGGCGGATCACCCCCTTCGGGCTCGACCTGCACCGGGGTCGCTGGCGACGGAGCGGCCGCGCCCCCGCACGCGGCGAGGAGCACGGCCATGAAGGCGTGAGAGCGGATGGTGGACCTCAGTCTGCGCTCTGGATGCGGATGGCGTCCGCCACGACCACCTTGCCGGACGGCGCCCACCGCGACAGGTCCACCTTGTTCCAGCCCGCGGGCAGCGTCCAGGTGCCGAGCGTGACCCAGGTGGCGTGGTTCTTCGTCTGGTCCTTCGTCACCTTGTCCAGCAAGGTGCCCGACGGACTCCACAGCATGAACGGCGCCGCCGTCGAGCGGTTGCTGCCCGCAGTCCAGCGCGCCTTGATGGTCACCTTGCGCTTCTCCGGCAGGTTGAAGGCGAAGCTGAACGGGTCGGACACCGCCTCGGTCGGTCCCCAGGCGTAGTCGTTGCCGTAGTAGCCGGACGTCGACGACGAGCGCGTCCACTTCGAGCCGAGCGTGACCTTGGCCTTGCTGGTGTCGTTCTTGCCGTTGTTGCTGTCGACGATGATGTCGATCGCCGGCTTGCTGGCCCCCGCGCACGCGGTCGAGGGCACGATGCGCACGGCGTCGGCGATCACCACGTTCCCGCTGCTGGTCCAGCGCGACAGGGCCACGGTGTTCCAGCCCGCAGGGAAGTTGTACGTGCCGAGCTTCACCCACTGGGCGTGCTTGGAGCGCTGGTCGACGTAGACGGTGTCGAGGCGCTTGCCCGCGCTGTCGATCATCACGAAGGGCGCACGCTGGCTGCGGTCGGACGCCGCGGGCCACCACGCCTGCACCGTGTAGCAGCGGGTCTTGTCGTTCTTGAAGCGGAACTCGGCCGCGTCCGAGGTCGACCCGGTGCGCCGCCACCAGTAGCCGGTGCCGTAGTAGCCGCTGACGCTGGCGCTCGACGTCCAGTTGCCCGACACCACGATCTTCTGGTTCGCCGTGTCGTTGCGGGCGTTGTTGCTGTCGATCACTCGGGTGCCCGTCGGCACGGTGGTGCTGCCGCCGCCGCCCCCCCCACCGCTGCTGCCACCGTCGCCGCACTTGGACTTCACCTTCGCGATGTAGGTGCTCCAAGGCCAGTTCTTGCCGGGATCGGTGCGGTTGTACGGCTGGAGCTGGCCGTGGCCGACGATGTGGTAGCTGTCCCGCGGGATCCCGTGGCTCTTGGTGATGTCGCAGGTGAGCCGTGCGGAGGTGTCGATCAGCCCCGAGTTCCACGACGACTGGGACGCGTAGCCGGCGTGCTCGATGCCCACGGTGAAGTTGTTGCTGCTGCTGCCGTTGCGCCAGCAGTCGACGCTGCTGTTGCGCGAGCACTGGTAGGTCGCGCTGATGTGCCAGGCCTTGCGGCTCTCGCGGACCAGCTGGCTGACTTCCGAGCCGTTCGAGTTGACGACGTAGTGGGCGCTCGCCTTGGCGGCCGTGTTGCGCAGCCAGCCCCAGCAGCCCGAGTAGCCGCCCTCGCAGGTGTGGATGATGACCATGCTGGGCTTGCCCGCCGAGCCCGACGGGCGCGCGCTGTTGTTGGGGCTGGGCCGCCAGACGGCGTAGCTGCGGTCGCCGCCGGTGGCGTTGCTCGGCTCCGACCACAGCGGGAAGTCCGGCAAGACCTTGCGCGGGGCGAGGTGCAGGCCCTCGAGCTCCGCGCCGTCGCGGAGCACCGGGTAGACCTGCTCGTGCACGTAGGCCGACTGGGCGAGCTCCTCCTCGATGCCGCTGTAGCGCACGACGATCGGGGCCCAGGAGTCGATGTCGTCGCGGATGAGATCGGGGTCGTCGTCCGCCCAGGCGGAGAGGAGCGCGGCCGCCGCGGCGATGTTGGACTCGCGGTCGAACAGGGCGTCCTCGACGGTGACACCGGCGAGATCAGCAGCTTCTTCGGCCAGATCCTCACGCAGCGCCATGACGCCGAAGGTGGGGATCTGGCCGTCGAACTCGGCCTCGCCGACCACCATCTGGTGCGACGTGGCCTCGATGGAGATCGCGGCCAGCAGGTCGGGGGGCACGTCGAAGGCGTCGCCGTAGCGCTCGAAGGCGGAGCGGGTCGGGTCGACGTCCTCGACCGAGGTGCCCACGTTGGGCTCGGTCACGGCCTCGGACAGGCCGGGCTCCGGAGCATCGGAGCGGTCGGTGGCAGGACGGAGGTCGGTGGCGCAGGCGGTGAGGGTGAGTGCGAACAGGACCGAGGAGAGAGGCGATCGCATGGTGGCTCCGCACGTGAGGTGCACACGGAGCGTACCGAGAACGCAACCCGGGACTTGCTGCCCCACTCGCGGCCCCGTCTCGCTGAGAAATGTCGCACCCTGGGACACGGATGGGACAGCGGGGCGCGCAGCGGTTCCAGCGCTACTCGGTCGGCTCGCAGAGCACGAGTCCGCTGGCCGTGGGCCCCGGATCACCGCCCACGAAGCTCTCCAGCTGGGCCTCGAAGGAGACCGCGATCAGGCCGTCCGATCGCCGCAGCAGGGTCGCCGTTCCCGAGGTCGACGAGTATTCCGACCCTCCGGAGCTGACCCACACCGCGCCCTTTCCGCCCTCGAGGTCGGTCGAGCTCTCCTGCAGGGGGATGGACACTTCCCCCGTGCGCGCGGCCAGGGGTGGATCCAACCAGATGGTCACGTCGCCGCAGTCCCCGCTGCCGTCCGCGGCAAAGGCACCGTCTCCGTGCAGGCAGAAGCCGTAGCCGACCGAGGTGGGCGCATCGATGACGCAGGTGTCGCGGTCACCGACCTGAAGGCGCCCCTGGTCGGTCCACTGCAGGGAGTCCATGTCGCAGGCGCCGAGCGCCGCGAGTCCGATGAGCCAGATGCAACGCATGTGCCCTCCGCCGGGCACGACACGTCGTCGGCCAGGCGCGAAGCTGCCTCGACACCCCGAGGGCGCCTACGGCAGCGTGGAGCCCGTCGAGGTGGCCACGTAGTTGAGGGCGGACGACATGCGACCGCCGACCAACGTGAGCGCCCCGATACAGACCACCGAGATCACCACCGCAATGAAGGCGTACTCGATGGCCGTGGCCCCGGATTCGTCTCGGAAGAAATCTTTCATCATGTCGGAAACCTATCCGCTGACCGGGGCAGGTGGGAGAAAAAAACGCTCACGTTCCTTACACTTGCCGTGTGTTGGAACCGGTCGTTCCGTCAACGAGAACATTGTGAGGCGCAAAGGGCAGTACCGCAAGGCGGCAGCCTGCGGGCCGCGCCTCTGGCGGTCTGCATCCGCGGGGTCGCCCGGACGCAGGTGCTACTCGCCGTCGAGCGACCAGTCCGTGGAGCCGGGGACGAACATGATGGTCGCCGGGCCCTTCGTGTCGCCCGAGCCGACGATCAGATCGTCGATGTCGTCCTCATCGACCCTGGCGAATGCAAGGCCGGAGCCCAGCTGCTCACCCTTCGCACCGACGATTGCGACGCGCTCCCGACCTTGTTCGATGCGGGGGGCCAGGAAGACCAGCACCCGGCCGGCTCCGATGTCGTCCAGGCTGACACCCACGGCCAGATCCGCGCGGCCATCGCCGTCGAAGTCACCGCTGGCGATGGCCGACGGTTCGGCAGCGACGCTGATGTCGCGGACCTCCGTGCCGCCGTCGAGCGGATCGATCCAGATCCGCACCCCGTCGGTGGTGGTGGCCACCAGATCCGGCGAGACGTTGTCGTTGACCAGCATGGTCAGCACCTCGGCGCCGATCCGGTCCTCGGCGGCCCCCTGGCCGGACCAGGTCTCGGCGAGCGCGTCCACGGAGGCCCCGCGCGCCAGCCACACCTTGCCGGCGCCACCAGAGTCGAGGGGGCTCCCGGCCGCGACGATGACCTCGTCCAGGACGGAGACCGAGGCGTGCAGCGCCGCCGCGTCGTTGGGCAGGGACGCCCCGAGCACGAAGCTCGGTGAGCCGCTCTCGACCCAGCTGACCTGGGTGCGTCCCCCACCCGTGCCGTACACGACGCCGGGCAAGGACGAGGCGTCGTCCGGCAGCCACGCGACCGCGCTGCCCACGGTGTGGTTGCGCTTGTCGGGCATGAACACCTGGACGTCTGCGACCTCGCCACTGACGTCCGTGACGCAGTAGAACCGACCATCGCCCGCGTCGGCGGTGGGATCTCCGATGAGGGCACCGAGCTCGCCGGCGGCGAGTCGCGCCTGCTTGTGACCCGCCGACAGCTCGATCCGGGCGGTTCCCGAGGGCCAGGACAGCGGGATCTTCGGGTCCACGTCCCGCCACACGGCGACCAGATGCTCCGACCGCGCCACGAGGTAGCTGCCCCCGGCGGCCAGGTCATCGACCGGGGTGCCGAAGTACAGCGACCTGCCCCAGAACGACTCCAGCTCGCACTGGGGGGGCGGGCCATCGCAGTCCTTGAACTGGCTGTAGTCGCCGGGACACTCCATCGGGGCGCCGGGGAAGACGTTGTCCGCCCCGTCGTTGCAGTCGCCCCAGACGTCGGACTGCCCGGGACCGACCTCACACATGAGCGTGCCCGGTTTTTCCTTGTCGCCGAAGCCATCCCCGTCCACGTCCGGGTAGACCGTGATGCCGTCGATCACGTCGGGGTCGTTGGCGTTGAACAGCCCGTCGCAGTCGTCGTCGTACTCGGTCTCGCAGGTCTCGAGCTGCTGCGGGTTCACCTTCTCGTTGTCGTCGTCGCAGTCGGAGTTGTCGATGACGCCGGGCTCGATGTTGAGACACCCCCGCACGGCCTTGCCCGACTTGTCGCCGAACCCGTCCCCGTCGGCGTCGGGGTAGAGGAACTCGAGCCCCTCCGCGTCGGGGTCGTCGCCGTCGGCGAGCCCGTTGCAGTCCTCGTCACCCTCTCGCAGGCAGGTCTCCGTGGCGCCCGGATTCACCGCCGCGTCGTCGTCGTCGCAGTCCGTGCCACCGAACTCGATGGCGTCATGTCCGTCGCCGTCCATGTCCAGCAGGCGCACCCGTTCCGCGTGCTCGGCCGCGCTGACCCAGGTGCACGCCGAGCCGCCCAGGCCAGAGACCAGGGAGAGCAGGACGATACCGAGACGACGCTGAACCAGCTCGCACCTCCGCAAAGCTATCGGTCGGAAGTCTACCTCGCCTTAGAACGACCGTACCAGCAACAGCGCGTTTCACGCCTGTGTCGCTGGATGTTCGGAGTAGCCGTCCGACCTCCGATCGTCGCCCTGCAACGCCTCCAAACCCCATGACACAGCCCTGGCCGATCGGCTGTTCTCACAGTGAGAACGCCGACAATCGACGACTCGGGCGTCAGGAGCGCGTCAGGAGATCGACCGCGCAGGCTCGGTACGCTGGCCGTCCAATCCACGTCGGTGCTGAATGCGTCTGTCGCTGCTGCTCCTCATCCTCCCAGCCGCGTGCACCCCCGAGTCCCCGTCCATCACGTCCGTCGAGCCGGACCTGATCTGCGACGAGATCGAGGGAGGCGCGCGGGTCGTCGTCCTGGGCGAGGCCTTCTCCACCACGGTCGTCGATGCGCTCACCGAGTCGCCGACCCTGCGCTCTCCCCAGGTGTTCCTCCACCCCCGCAGCCAGCTCGCCGAGGGGAGCACGCCGGACACCACCGACAGCGCGCGCCTGCCCGACGCCCGGGTGGTTCCGGTCAGCGAGCAGGAGCTGGTGCTCGAGATCGATGGGGGCATCGGCCTGCGATCCGGGGCGTGGGACCTCGAGATCCGCAACCCCGACCAGCGGAGCACCACCGTGCAGTCCGCCTTGCTGGTCGCCGGCCCACCGCTGGCCGAGAGCCTGTTTCCCGAGGGCGTCTGCCAGCGCGCCGACGCCGTGGAGGTCGAGATCCGTGGCGCCGGGTTCCTGGACGTGGGCGCGGGGCCAGCGGTGACGGTGGGCGGCGAGCCCGCGACGGTCAGCGCCATGACCGGGTGCGAGCCCCTGGCGGGCGGACGGGACGGCCAGGTGTGCAGCGGCGTGGTCGTGTCCATCGACCCGACGGCACTCGCGCTGGGTGCGGTGGACGTCGAGGTCCGCAACCCCGAGCCCGCCGCCTGCGTCGCCCTCCCCCTGGAGCTGGAGGTGCTCCGTCCGGCCACGGTCGACCGGGTCGAGCCGGTGGACGTGTGCCAGTCCGACCAGACCTTCGACGTGTTCGGCACCAACCTGCTCGACGGCACCCGGGTCTTCCTGGGCGAGCACGAGGCCCTGGTGACCTTCGTCGACCGCGGCCACCTCATCGTCGATCCGGATCCCGAGACCCCACCCGGAACCTACGATCTCGACGTCCGCCCGGCCCACGGCTGCCCGCTCACGGTCGACGCCGCGGTGACCGTGCACGCCCCCCCGGTCGTGTTCGACGTCGACCCCCCGGTGGTCTGGTCCGGCGCCGACATCGAGGTGGTCGCACGGGCGAGCGACGTCATCACCGACGTGGCCGACGTGTGGCTGCAGGACGACGCCGGCAACCGCGTCGACGTGGCCTTCGACTGGGACCCCGCCGATCCCGGCGTGGTGCGCTTCCTGGCCGCGGAGGGCATGTCCCCCGCCGACTATTCCGTGCACATCCAGCAGGAGTCCTCCTGCGCCTCCCGCCCCGCCGCCGAGCTCGCGGTGCAGGACGTGCCCGAGATCGCCCTGGACCACGTCGAGCCCGCGTTCGCCTGGGCCTTTGCGCCGACGCCTGCAGTCGTGCACGCCACCACGCCCCGACCCGGCGGCGAGATCGGCCTCGACGGTCCCCCGCGCTTCTGGCTGCTCGGTCCCGACGGCGGCCCGGTCGCCCACCCGGTGCTCGGTGTGGATGGTCGCTCCGATGATCGCGTCACGACCGTGCTTCCCGACGGACTCGCGCCCGGAAGCTACACCCTCCTGGCCAGCAACGAGGACGGCGCGCTGGGCGTGCTGGTCGACGCGGTCACCGTGGTCGAGGACGCCCTGCCCGAGGTGACCGGCGTCGCGCCCGCCACCCTGGCGAACCGGTCGGGGGCCACCCTGCGGGTCAGCGGACGCGCCTTCCGCGAGCCCGAGGTCACCCTGGTCTGCCGCGAGGGGAGTCGGGTCACCGAGGCGGTCGCCACCGTGACCAACACGACCTGGAGCACCATCGACGTCACCGTGCCCGCGGACCAGTTCGGCAGCGCCGTGTGCGTCGTCCGCGTCGAGAACAGCGACGGCACCTCGGTCGACTGGGCGGCGATCTCCATCACCAACCCCGCCCAGAACCTGTTCCCCTGGCGCAAGGGCCCCGACCTGGTCGACGCCCGCCGCGCCCCGTCCATGGCCGCCGGTCGCACCACCTCGGTCAGCCGGTTCGTCTACGCGATCGGCGGCGACGGGGGGGCGGACGCGAGCGCCATGGACACCATCGAGGTCGCTCCGGTCGGCGTCTACGGCGACGTCTCGGACTGGTCCATCCTGCCCCGGACCCTGCCCGCCCCGCGCACCCGCGCCGGCATCGCCCGGGTGGGCCGCTTCCTCTACCTGGTGGGCGGCCACGACGGAGGCGGCGCGGTCGACACGCTGTATCGCGCCTTGATCCTCAATCCTCTCCAGGTGCCCCGCTTCGACGGCATGGACGTGGTCGGCGTGACCGGCGGGCTCGCCGAGGGCCGCTGGCACTACCGCATCGCCGCCCGCTTCCCGACCGACCACCCGGGCAACCCCGGCGGAGAGTCGCTGCCGTCCGAGCCCATCTCGGTGACCCTGCCCGACGGCCTCGTGCCGACACTCACCTGGACCCCGGTCGACGGCGCGAGCAGCTACCTGGTCTACCGCTCGCCAAGCGCCGGAGCCGCCCGCGGCGAGGAGCGCCTGCTGGCCGAGGTCAGCACGACCTCGTTCACCGACGACGGCACCGCCGAGCCGGGCACCGAGCGCCCCCTGCCCCAGGGCGCGCTCGGCGTGTGGACCGAGGTCGCGACCCTCACCACGCCCCGGTCGAGCCCGTGCGTCACCGTGGTCGCCGATCCCGAGCCCGATCCGACCCGCATGTGGCTGTACGCGGCGGGCGGCACCGGGGCCGACGGGAGCCCGCTGGACTCCATCGAGTCGGTCGACATCGAGATCCGCGCACCGGAGCGTCAGCTGGTCGGCAGCTTCGAGGTCCAGTCGGTGCGCCTGTCCGAGGCCCGCAGCGAGTGTGGGGCCTACGCCATCGCGTCCGACCTGCACAGCGTCGTCGAGCGCGGCGAGTCCTGGGTGTTCTTCGTGGGTGGCAACACCGGCGGCAAGGCGACCGGCACGGTCGACGTCGGCCAGGTCGACGAGGACGGCGAGCTCGAGTCGTGGACCACCATCACCGACATGCGACCCGGCCGCGCGGGCTTTGCCGTGTTGTCCGCATCGGACTTCCTCTATGCCTTTGGCGGCAGCCAGGCGCGGGCCTCCGAGAGCGGCGTGTCCGCCAACCTCTCCGAGTTCCCCGACGTGAAGAACTGGAACAGCCTGGGCACGTCCCTGTCGACCGGGCGCTACCTGCCGGGTTCGGCCCAGGAGAGCGCGGTCGTCGTGGTGGCGGGCGGCGACGACGGCACCTCGGTCCCGACCCGCGCGGTCGACTGGACGAACTGGTGATCGCGACGATGGCCCGTCTCGCCCTGCTCGGCGCGCTGCTGATCGGCCCCACCGCTGCCCTCGCCGAGGATCCCCCCGAGGTCCCAGACGCGGACGAGCGCGACGTGGGCGAGGTCGATCTCACCGAAGCCCCGTCCCCGAGCGCCCACCCGGTGCCCGTGCTCGACGCCGAGGTCGCGACCGGGCTCTTGCTCTACGCAGACGGCCTCGGCATCGCACCGCGGGTCCAGCTGGGCCTCGGGGTCACGCCGACCGCCCTCGGATCGCGCCTGCGCCTCGCCGCCGAGGTCGGCTGGGCCAGCCCCAACGCCTCGGGATCGGTCGAGGATCCCCGCTTCTCCGAGCCCGTGCCCTGGTCGCTCACCATGCACCGCCTCGACCTCGGGCTGGGCGCCTACGGCTCGCTGCTCGGTCCCCAGGCCGACCTCGACGTGGAGCTCTTCGCGGTCCCCCGCATCGCCATGCTCTACACCCGCGCCCGGACCGGCGAGGACGGTGCGGTCATCGGCCACGCCCAGGAGACCGTCGCCCGCGGGGTGCTCTGTGTGGGTGCCGGCGTCAGCGGCCCGGTCGGCCCCGGCGAGCTGGCCGCTCATGTGGGCGTGTCCCTGTCCGATCAGGACGGCGTGCTCGCCGGCGACACCGGCACCGTCGCCCCGTTCCTGATGCTCCGCTACCGCCACACCCTGCTCGAGCGCCGCTGAGGCCCTGATGCGCACGCTGTCCATCCTGCTGCTGCTCACCGCCTGCTCCGAGTACGGGCTGGGCCTCGATCCGGACGCCGTGCCCGATCCCCGACCGGACATCGACGTGCAGCCCGGGCGGCTCGATCTCGGCAGTGTCGACCTCACCGTCGGCAGTGCCGAGGGCACCCTGCAGATCCGCAACACGGGCCTGGGCCGCCTCACGGTGGACTCGCTGACCATCCTGGATGAGAGCCCCTTCTCGCTGGTCGAGGACCCGGCCCCCTTCCAGCTCGGCGAGGCCGAGACCCGGGAGATCCGCGTCCGCTTCGACGCCAGCGCGCCGGGCAGCAGCGAAGGCGTACTGCGGATCCTGTCCGACGATCCCGACGAGTCCGGGGTCGACGTGCCGCTGTCCGCCCGGGCGCGCGGTCCGTGGCTCACCGTCGAGCCCGCCACCCACGACTTCGGCACCTCCCCCGTCCCCTGCGAGAAGGAGGTCGACGTCATCCTGCAGAACCTGGGCGACGCGCCGCTCACGGTGGACGCGGTCGACTGGGAGCACGACCCCGACCTGCACCTCCAGCTGGAGCGCGAGCCCCCGTTCGAGCTCGGCCCCGCCAGCTACGTCGTCGCGACCGTGCGTCTGCGGCCGACCGCCGAGGGCGACGTGTCCGGCGCGCTGACCGTGCGCTCGACCGACCCGCGCGGACCCCAGGTGGCGACCCAGACCGCCGAGCGCAGGGGCGCCGGCAGCCGCCGCGACGCGATCGCCATCCCCGCGGATCCGCCGGTGGACCTGATCATCGCCGTGGACCGCTCCGCCTCGATGGAGGACGACGCCGAGCGCCTGGCCGACAGCTTCGGCGAGTTCGTCGCGACCCTGGGCGCGGTCACCGACAACTGGCACCTCGGGGTCGTCACCCTCGATGGCGGCTGCTTCAACGAGGGCACGCTCACCACGCGGACCCCCGACTACGAGGGCGCGTTCGCGCGGGCGGTGACGACCGGCGAGGACCGCGACATCGCCGACGACGAGGCCCTGTTCAGCCTGGTCGACCGGGCGATCGCCAACACCGCACCCGGCCGCTGCAACGCCGGCTTTCGGCGACCCGACGCCGCCCTGCACATCATCGCCATCACCGACGAGCCCGAGCGCAGCACCGACCGCGCGTCCTCGCTGACCTGGGACCACTTCGTCGCGCGCTGGCGGGCCGAGGTCGCGGCCCCCACCCTGCTCAAGATCTCCGGCGTGGTCGACCTCGGCGGGTGCGGTGACGGCGCCGACGGCTACGCCCAGGCCATCGCCGAGACCGACGGGATCGCCCTGTCGATCTGCAGCAGCGACTGGAGCGACACGGCGAGCAGCCTGGCCCGGGCGACGCTGACCCGCACGCTCACGGTGGAGCTGTCCGAGGATCCGGTCCCCTCCACGATCCGGGTCGCGGTGGACGGCGAGACGCTGGAGGACGGCTGGGTGTACGACGCCGCCGCCAACGCGGTCATCGTCGATGCCCAGCCGGTCGGAGCCGAGCTGGAGGCGCGCTACATCGTGGCGGGAAACTGCCCTTGAACGCCGCTACCTGACCACGGTCACCATGACGGCACCGTAGGGGCCCATCGTGTCGAGGATGCGGTCGACGTTGTCGGAGCCGTCGGGCGCGCGGCCGGTGCGCCAGGCCAGGTTCAGGTCGAACCAGGCGTGCTTGCTGACGTGGTACTGGCCGAACCAGGTGACGTCGTCGAAGATCCGCCGCTGGGCGCCTCCCTTGGGCATGCTGTCGAGGTGCGAGCCGGCGAGGCCCACCTCCCAGGTGCCGGCGAAGCGCTTGCTGACGAGCCCGGTGAGGCCCCAGGCGGTGCCCTCCCCCGCCGTGACGCGGGTGCCGCCCTTGAACGGCGGGCTGACGCCCAGGTCGATCATGCCGTCGGCCACGACGAGCTCGGTGCGCGCGCGCACGCCGCTGTGGCGGAGCTGCAGGCCGCCCCCCGCGCGGGTGCGGCGGAAGGTGGTGTCCTCGTCGACCCGCCGCATGCCGCTGGTCGCCCAGGCGTAAGCGGCGAGCTCGTCGCGGAAGGGGCTGCGGCGGGGGCTGTCGAACAGGCGCGCCACCTGGACCCGCCCGGTGAGGTCGACGCCCGGCTCGACGCGGCCCAGCTCGACGGTGCCGTTGCTGACCATGCCGGCCCAGGAGACCTCGGTCTTCTGGACGAGGTGGCTGCCGAAGGCCTGGGCGCCGACGTCACGGAAGCCGTTGATCCGCCCGCCCACCGTATCCCGCTCCATCAGCAGCCGACCGGCCACCGGGCTGAAGCGCACGAGATCGGTGGTCAGGTGAAACGCCTCCAGGGACTCGTCGGCGAGCGGCAGCTTGAACTGTCCGACCCGGAGTGCCGTGCCCGCCGGCCCGGCGAGGGTCACAGACGCGTCCATCAGGCGGGGTCGCCAGCCGTCCGCGGACGTCGTGAGCGGGTTCTGGCCCAGCTCCACCGCGACGTTGGTCGAGATGCGACCGTCGGTCTCGGGGATGACGCCGCGGAAGCCCGCGCGCACCCGCCGCAGGGTGATCTTCGCGGTCCCGTCGGCCCCCGGCACCTTGTTGAACGCGGCGATCTGGCCGTTGTAGGGCTCGAGATCGCCGGTCAGACCCTCGACGGGCCGGGCGAGGAAGGCCTCGGCGGAGATCTGCACGAAGCCCGCCGCCCGCAGCCTCGACTTGTCGGGGTCGTCGGGCTCGGTGCCCTGGATGGCGAGCCAGTCCGCCGCCTGTGCCGTGCTGGACAGCATCAGCAGCGAGAAGAGCACGGAGCGCATCAGCGAGCCCCCAGCTTCACACCGTCGATCGTCTCGCCGTAGTGGCAGTCGTGGCCGTGGAAGCGCGCGTCGGTGTCCTTGCCGGTCTCGGCGAAGCGCGGATCCTGGGGACGGGGCTTGCTGTTGATGTAGGAGGCGACGTCCCAGGCGTCCTGGTCGGACAGGGAGCCCGCCTGGCCCAGCGGCATGTTGGCCTGGATGAAGCCCGCTGCCGTGTTGACCCGGTGCATGCCCGCACCCCAGTTGTAGCTCTTGTCGCCCCACAGCGGCGGGAAGACGACCTCGCTCTCGGCGCGCACGCCCTGGCCGTCCTCGCCGTGGCAGACCACGCACTTCTCGGCGTAGACCCTGGCACCTCGGGTGGGATCCGCCGGCTGGGCGGGGTCGGCCACGGTCGGATAGCCGCGGCCGGGCATGGTGGCGCCGGTCGGAGCGCCGGTCGCGAGCCAGTACATGTAGGCCTGCAGGTCGGTCAGGCGGGGGTCGCCGGCTTCAGGGGCCACGCCCGACTCGGAGTGGGGCGCGTCCAGGCTGTAGGTGAAGCAGCCGCGCAGGCGCTCCTCCATGCTGTTCACATGGTCGTTCTTCTTGCGGTAGGCGGGGTACTTGACCCACGCCCCCCACATGGGCGCGCTGTCCGCACGGCGGCCGTCGTCGAGATGGCAGTTGGAGCAGGACAGGTCGTTGCCCATGTGCTCGCCCATCACCGACTTCGTGTCCGTGAAGATGACCTCGCCGCGGCGCACGGCGTCACCGAAGGCGCCTTCTGGGTAGGCGCCACGCGGGGGCGGCGTGAACTTCGAGAGGTCGCCGGGCGGGGCGGGCGGGAGCTCGGCCTGGAAGTCGACCCGCTCCTTGGGCGCGTCGGGAGCGGCGTCCGCGGGAAGGGCCGGGTCGGGGGGGGACGGGGTGGGGG
>MDTC01191838.1_pt1 | contig 15045 bp, 14 predicted proteins | sample 811181 | NCBI WGS metagenome assembly MDTC01 (sample SAMN05326644, study PRJNA326480) | marine metagenome | isolation source: seawater | place: Pacific Ocean: North | collected 2011 | reverse complement strand
GTTAAAGACAATATAATCTGCATTAATCACAAGAATAAAACAATAGAAATAACATTCAATGATATTAAAAAAGCTAACCTAGTTAGGGAGATAAAAATATGAATAAAGAGATACTTTTAATAATTGATACAGTCTCTAATGAAAAAAATGTTGATCGTGAAATTATCATTGATGCAATGGAACATGCATTAGCCTCTGCTGTGAAGAAAAAATATAAACTTGATAAGAAAACTCAAGATGAGATTGATGTAGAAGTTAGTATTAACCAAGACGATGGGTCATATACAACTTTAAGAAAGTGGGAAGTTGTTGGAGAAATGTTAGTTGATGATGAGTATGAGAAGAAAATGCTGATTGAATTTGCTAAAGAAAAAAATCCTGATATAAATATTGGAGAATATATAACAGAAGAAATTGAATCGGTAGAATTTGGAAGAATAGTTGCTCAAACAGCAAAACAAAATATAGTTGCTAGTCTTAAGGCGGCAGAGAGAAATAGAATAGTAAATCTTTATGCACCTAAAATAGGGGAGTTGTTATTTGGTATTGTAAGAAGAGTTGATAAAAATAATGTGTTCCTTGATCTTAATTCTAATGAAGCAAGCAGTCTCTCCGATGAAGCTATGATTCTTAAAGAAAACCTTATACCTAGAGAGAATATTAAACCAGGTGATAGAATTCGAGGATACTTGAAAGACGTGCAGTCAGAGCTAAGAGGCCCTCAGTTATATATTTCTAGAAAATGTCCAGAGTTTCTAATTGAGCTTTTCAGACTGGAAGTGCCAGAAGTCGGTCAGGGAATCATAGAAATATTAGGAGCCTCAAGAGATCCAGGTTTACGAGCAAAAATAGCAGTTAAATCCAACGATCCAAAACTTGATGCAATTGGAGCATGTGTTGGTATGAGAGGATCTAGAGTACAATCAGTGTCAAATGAACTTGCAGGAGAGAGAATAGATATCATTCCTTGGGATGAGGATCCAGCAAAATTTGTTATTAATGCCATGTCTCCGGCAGAAGTTTTATCGATAGTGGTTGATGAAACAAGTAAGACTATGGATATAGCTGTAGCAGAAGAACAACTATCTCAAGCCATTGGAAGAGGCGGACAAAATGTTAGATTAGCAAGTGAGCTAACAGGTTGGAATCTTAATGTTATGAGTAAGGATGATGCCGACGATAAAAATACAAAAGAAGAGGAAGAAACTGCTATAAAATTTCAAAATGAGCTTAATGTTGACAATGATGTTGCGAAAATACTTGCTGAGGAAGGCTTCACTTCCATTGAAGAGATAGCATTATGTGAAATTGAAGAACTTGAAAACATAAATGGATTTGATGCAGATCTTGTAAATGAACTTAGAAAAAGAGCCACAGATGAATATGAGAAGAAACAACAAGAAATAGAAGACAAGTCATCATTAAAGAACTTAAGCGAACTTACAGACGAACATATAACATTACTTAAAAACAATGATATATTAACTATTAGTGATGTGGCAGATTTATCAATTGATGACTTACTTGATTATATTGAGATGTCGAATGAAACTGCTGGTAAGGTTATAATGAAAGCTCGTGAGAGTTGGTCCGATGAGGAATAATGTCCGAAAAAGATAATATAAAACTTAAAACTGATACTTTATCTTCAAGGAAAAGTAGCGCTTCAGTAGGCGTACATGTCAAAAGGAAAAGAAAGATTATTGCTAAGCCAGTTTCAAATGAAACAGTAAGATCAAATGATGCACCTGCTAAGAAGAAAGAACCAGTAAATCCTGCTTCACTAAAAAGCTCGAGTAATGAGAAAAAACCTAGCTCATTAGTTAAGGCTAGTGAGCCTTTGGCACAAGACATTAAATCTCCAAAAAAACAAAAAATTGATAAAGATGAAAAAATTGAGAAAATGGAGACCAAAGAATTACATCTCAAATTACCTAAACAGAAAAAAGATAAAAATAAGAAAAATAAAAAAAATATCAAAGATATAGCCCCAACCCATAAGTTTGAAAAGCCAACTGAACCTGTAAAAAGAGATGTGAGGATTAGTCAATCTATGACAGTAGCTGACCTTGCAAATCAAATGGCCTTGAAAAATACAGACCTCATATCTAAAATGATGAGTTTAGGAGTTATGGCAACTGTAAATCAGTCTCTCGATCAAGACACGGCAATTCTTATAACAGAAGAAATAGGTCATAATCCAGTTATACAAAAAGATAACGAAGATGAAATTTCGCAACCTGCAAAAATAAAAATAACTGATGGAAAAATTCGTGCCCCAATAGTAACAATTATGGGTCATGTTGATCATGGCAAAACCTCACTACTAGATTACATTAGGAAATCCAAAATTACTGAGTCTGAATCTGGTGGAATTACTCAGCATATTGGCGCTTACAGAGTAAAAACTAATAATGGTGAAATAGCTTTTCTTGATACACCCGGACATGCTGCATTTACCAGCATGAGAGCTAGGGGCGCACAAGTAACAGATATAGTTATACTTGTTGTTTCAGCAGATGACGGTGTGATGCCTCAAACTGAAGAGGCTATTGAACATGCTAAAGCAGCTGCAGTGCCTATGATAGTTGCTATAAATAAAATTGATAAGGAAAATGCTGATCAAGAAAAAGTTAAAAATGATCTAGCAGCAAAAAATGTAATACCTGAGGAATGGGGTGGTGAAACAATTTTTATACCTATTTCTGCACTTACTGGGGAAGGTGTCGACACTCTTTTAGATTCTGTTGTTTTACAGGCTGAAATATTAGAGCTTAAAGCTCATGATTCGGGGCCTGCTACAGGTGTTGTAATAGAATCTTCATTGGATAAAGGCAGAGGACCTGTGGCAACTGTTTTGATTCAAAATGGAATATTAAATATGAAAGATTTTATTCTAGTAGGTCAAACATTTGGAAGAGTAAGAGCTCTTTTCAATGAATTCGGTAAACCTGTTAATATCGCAGGACCAAGTACACCTGTAGTTATTACAGGATTATCTGCAACTCCAAATGTCGGTGATCAGTTAATATCAACAGATGATGAGAAAAAAGTTAAAGATATTGCCTCTACAAGAGAAAAAAAACAGAAAGAAATTGACATGCAAAGCAAACAAAAGAATTTCTCAATAGAATCATTTGGCGATGCTATCAGTTCTAAAAAAATTGTAAATTATCTCATAAAAACTGATGTTCAAGGAAGCTGTGAGGCTATTATAAATAGCTTACAATCTATAGAAAATCCAGACGTTGGTCTAGAGATAATATATAGCGGTGTGGGTGGTATTACTGAATCTGATATCAACTTAGCTCTAAGTGCACAGGCTCATGTAATAGGATTCAATGTTAGGGCAGATAGTAAAGCTAAAAAACTTATCGAATCACATGAAATACCATTACAGTATTTTAGTATAATTTATGATTTAATAGATGCTGTAAAATTTGACTTATCCGGTGAACTTGAACCAGAAGTGAAAGAAGAAATTATCGGGATAGCTACAGTAAAAGATGTATTTCGTTCATCTAAGCTTGGCGCAATTGCAGGCACTATAGTCTCAGAGGGAACAATTCAGAAAGATCAACCTATAAGAGTATTACGTGATAATACAGTTATTTATGAGGGAGAACTAGAATCTTTAAGAAGATTCAAAGAAGACGTGAAAGAAGTTAAAAGCGGTACAGAATGCGGTATTGGCGTTAAGGACTATAATGATATTAAGTCTGGAGATCAGATAGAAGTATATAAGAGAACAGAAATCAAGCGCTCTATTTAATATGAGCAGAATGCATAAAATTGAAGATCTTCTGCATAGAGAAATTGCTAGTATAATTGTTACTAGAATAGATAATCAGGAGGTTAAAAATACTGTAACTATAACTGACATAAAGGTTAGCAAAGATATTAGAAGTGCTATCGTCTATTTTACTACATTAAAAAATGATTTTAAGAAAGTTGAAAAAATAATGAATACACTCAAGCCAACAATAAAACTTTATCTATCCAAGAATGTCCATCTAAAAAGAATCCCAGATTTGAAATTTATCTTTGACGATACAGTAATTAAAGGACAAAAAATTAGCAATCTCCTTAACTCACTTAAGTAATATATTTGTGATTAACGGAGTACTCTTACTTAATAAATATAAGTTTGTAACTTCAAACAAGATTCTTACTCTTCTTAAAAGGAAATTAAAATTAAAAAAAGCAGGATTATTAGGAATATTAGACCCATTGGCTACAGGTGTTCTTCCTATAGTTATTGGTGAAGCTACAAAATATATTGCTTATATTGAAAATAATAAAAAAAGTTACAATGTTAAAGCTAAGCTTGGTGTATTTAGTAAATGTGGAGATTTTGAATCTGAACCTATTGAATACATAGATGAAAAATTAATTATTTGTAAACTTCAAGAACAAGAAATTAAAGATACGCTCGCTAGTTTTATTGGCGAATATATACAAGTGCCACCGATGTTTAGTAGTACAAAACATAACGGCAAACCACTATATACATATGCTCGCCAGAATATTGAGATTAATCGTGAACCAAAAAAAAGACAGATTTATGAAATCAACTTTATATCTCTCAAATCAGATATATTAGAGTTTTCAGTTATATGTTCTTCTGGCACATATATTAGAACACTTGTCCAAGACATTTCAAGACAATGGGATTTACATGCATGTTTATATGGTCTCCATAGATCAAATGTAGAACCTTTTGAGAATTTACAAAGCGTTACTTTAGATATTTTATCTATTGAAAACTTTAGTGAGTATTTAATTACAATTCCTAATATGTTGTCAGAATTACCTAAATTATTTTGCTCTGAAGAGGAAATAAATAAGTTGTATAATGGCCTTCATGTAGAAAAAAGTATTAGTACTACATCACAGCGGCTTCATAGGATTATAAGTAAAGATAACATATTTCATGGCATCGGATTTTTTAAAGAAAATTATCTATATCCTAAAAGATTGATGAAAAGATAAGATTTAGTTTGTAATAGTGCAGGGACATGATAAAATCCACACGTTAAAGAAATAGAAAAGAAATAAATGGCATTAAACAATGACACAAAAGCTGAAATTATAAAGAAATTTAAACAGTCTGATGATGACTGTGGCTCTAGTTCAGTCCAAATAGCTCTTCTTACAGAAAATATCAATAAGCTTTCTGATCACTTTAATAAAAACAAAAAAGACAGTCACTCTAGGTTAGGTCTTTTAAAAATGATCATGAAAAGAAGATCTCTAATGAGATACCTAAAAAGAACTAATATAAAAACATATGAAAAGCTAATTAAAGAACTAGGATTAAGAAAATAATGCAAAAAAAACAATTTGAATTAGGCGCACAAACAGTAAAAATTGAAACAGGACTCATAGCAAAGCAAGCAAACGCATCAGTAACCGTGGAAATTGACGGAACAGTCATTTTAGGGACATTAGTGGCATCAACGGAACCAAATACAAGAGACTTTTTCCCATTAACAGTAAATTATAACGAAAAGTCATATGCCGCAGGTAAGATACCTGGAAGTTTTTTTAAACGTGAAGGTAGACCTAGCGAAAAAGAAACATTAATCAGTCGCTTAATCGATAGACCTTTAAGGCCTTTGTTTGCCTCTACTTATAATCAAGAAGTCCAGATAGTCTTAACACTTGTATCATATAACCCAGAAATTGATCCTGAGGTTCCAGCATTAATAGCTGCATCAACATGTGTAAAGCTCGCAGGCTTGCCATTTAATGGAACGCTAGGGGCGGTTAAAGTAGGTTATACAGATAATAACTATATTCTAAACCCTACATCATCAGAGCTTGCATCATCTTTATTAGATTTGACTGTAGCCGGTACGACTAATGCTGTATTAATGGTCGAGTCTGAAGCAAAAGAACTTACTGAAAAACAAATGTTAGATGCCGTGAATTTTGGGCATGATAAAATGCAAGATATTATAAAAGCGATTGATGAATTAGTCGCTGCAGTAGGTGTCAATGACATTGAAGCTGCGCCATCCGAAGATAATTCAGAATTATATAAATCTATTAAAGCAAAATATGGCAATCAAATATCTGAAGCATATCAAATAACTGTTAAACAGGATCGTTATGAAAAACTTTCTAAATTAAAAGAAGACATAATGTCAAATGAAGTATCTGAAGAGGAAGATAGCTCAGAAAAAATATCCAAAGTTTATAATGATCTAAAGAAAGATATCGTTAGAGAAAGAATACTAAGCGGTGAAAAAAGAATTGATGGCAGAGATAGTTCGACAGTAAGACCTATATCTGTCCAAACAGGTGTTCTTCCAAGAACTCATGGCTCTGCATTATTCACAAGAGGTGAAACTCAAGCATTAGTTGTGGCTACATTAGGTACAAATAAAGACGCTCAAATAATTGATTCATTGAATGGTAGAGTAGATGACCCATTTATTTTTCATTATAACTTCCCTCCATATTCTGTTGGTGAAATTGGAATGATTGGCTCACCAAAAAGAAGAGAAATTGGACATGGAAAGCTAGCTAGGAGAGGTGTACAAGCAGTAATGCCATCTCTAGAAGATTTTCCATACACAATTAGGGTAGTATCAGAAATTACTGAATCAAATGGCTCAAGCTCTATGGCTTCAGTTTGTGGTTCAAGCTTAGCAATGATGGATGCTGGTATTCCTTTAAAAGGACCTGTTGCAGGTATTGCTATGGGCTTAGTAAAAGAAGGTGATAGACATGTAGTTCTTACTGACATATTAGGAGATGAGGATCATTTAGGCGATATGGATTTTAAGGTAGCAGGTACTGAATCTGGTATCAATGCACTTCAAATGGATATAAAGATAGATGGAATTACTTCTGACATTATGGAAACAGCATTAAGTCAAGCAAAAGAAGCAAGACTATATATTCTAGCTGAAATGAATAAAGAATTAAGTAAGCCAAGAGATGACGTATCTCAATTTGCACCTAGGTATACTACAATGAAAGTCGATACATCAAAAATAGCCGAGGTTATTGGTAAAGGCGGTTCTGTTATAAAATCAATAGTTGAAGAAACAGGTGCAGTTATAGATATAAATGATGATGGTGTTATTAAAATTGCTGCTTCCGACCAATCAAAAAGTGATCATGCGAAGTCTATAATAGAGGAAATTACAGCTGGTCCACAAGTTGATAAAATTTACGAGGGTAAAGTAGCAAAAATAATGGACTTTGGTGCATTTGTTGCAATCACACCAAACAAGGATGGTCTAGTTCACATATCACAAATCAGCGAGGATAGAGTCAAAGATGTTAAGGATGTTTTATCTGAAGGCGATATGGTTAAGGTAAAAGTTCTTGAAGTTGATAAGCAAGGAAGAGTAAAGTTAACAATGAAAGGTATAGATCAAAACTAGTCTTGACTTAATCTATCTGTGTTCTCTCCAACTTTTCATGCCTTTCTTGGGCCTCAATTGAAAGAGTTGCTATAGGTCGAGCTTCTAACCTTTTTATTCCTATTGGTTCACCTGTATCCTCACAGAAGCCATAAGATCCATCATCTATCCGATTAAGCGCCTGATCAATTTTAGATATCAGTTTTCTTTCTCTATCACGTGTTCGTAATTCTAATCTAAATTCTTCCTCTTGCGTCGCAGCATCATTTGGATCTGATAGTTTAGAGGAGTCTTGCTTCATATGATCCAGTGTCTTTTCAGCTTCTGACATAAGCAATTTTTTCCATGAGTAAAGTATATTTTTAAAGTGATCAATCTGTTCCAGTGACATGTAGTCTTCACCTTTTTTAGGCTTATAGGGCTTGAAGTTAAGATATTTTTCTAAGTTAGATGTAGCCATACCGATAGATTATTTTGCTATTTGTTAGACATCATAGCAAGTCTTTTTTACTCTTTTCTTTTAACTTTAATTAAACCATCATGTACTTGTATTTCGAGTTCACATTTTAGCGAAACATCGTTGATACTTTTTACAATTTTATCATTTTTATCTCTTACGATGGCATAGCCTTTGCTCAACAATAAATCGGGATTAATTTGTTTTATTTGCTGTATCTTAATATTAAGAATTTCTTTTCGAGTGACAATACTGGAATTTAAATTCTTTTTCATAATTTTACATACTTTGTTTAAGTTAGTAATGTAAGTATCAATATTCATAGAAATATCTTTTATCAACCTTCTTTGCTTATTTCTATAATCTTGCATAGACATATTATTTATTTTAATTTTATAATTTACAGCTTTATTTAATGATATTTCCTTTTGAAGAAACTCTTTTGAAATGTTGCCTATAATTTTTATAGGCCTACTTATCTTAACGATAGTCAAAAAACCATTTAGCTTATTTTGCAATGAGGAAATTAAATTATTACATGTTTTTATAAGTGTAACATCAATATAATGCATATCTTGTTTCAGTACCTGGCAATCTGGAACCGATTTGATAGCAGCAGCTGTAGGAGTCTCTTGTGAAGAGTCCGATGCATAATCTGCAAGAGTTATATCAGGTTTATGTCCAATTCCAGTAATCGTTGGAAGAGATGAAGCAGATATTTCTCTTACTAAGTCTTCATTATTAAATGCCATTAAGTCTTGAAGAGAGCCGCCACCTCGTACAATTAAAACTACATCAACAATAGCATCTTTATTTATTTTTTTAAGTTGTTTAATTAAACTTCTTGGAGCGAGTTCACCTTGAACTATGGATGGATATATATAAAGCTTTGATAATGGATATTTTTCATTTAGCTTAGAGCAAACATCTTTCAAAGCATGGCTATCATGAGCTGTCAGTATTCCTATCGCTTCAGGATATCTAGGCAATTCTTTTTTGTTATCAAAGACGCCTTCTTCAGACAGTTTCTTTTTAAGCTTTTCTATCTCTTTTTTAATATATCCATCGCCAAATTCTGATAATTCAATTATATTGAGTTGGAATTGTCCAAAACCAGCATAAAAATCTACTTTAGCTGAGACTATTACTTCTTTATGTAGATATTCAGATAAATCAACACTATTTAATGAACCTTTCCACATAACACAGCTGACCGTGTTACTTGTGTTACTGTCTCTTAATTTAAAATATTGATGCCCTCTTGAAGACCGATAATCCGATATTTCACCTTTGACTGTAATAGGATATTGAAAAGCAAGCAACATTGCTTCCCTAGCTTCAATATTAAGTTCAGAAACACTATATATTTTCATTTTTTAACTTTTCGCTAATAGGTATTCTATGTATAATATAGAATGGTAGGTAGAACACATCAATCACGGACTAAAGTATTTTCCGAAGAAGCTCTAGCTTTCGATGACGTTTTGCTTGTACCCTCTTACTCTGATATTCTACCTGCTCACGTAAATTTATCATCTTTTTTAACTAAATCTATAGAATTAAAAACCCCCATAATATCTGCTGCTATGGATACAGTCACAGAATCAAAAATGGCTATTACACTTGCCAGTGAGGGAGGTATAGGAATCATACATAAAAATTTATCCATAGATGATCAAGCTAAACAAGTAAGGTTTGTAAAAAAGTATGAAAGTGGCGTCATAAATAACCCTGTTACAGCCAATGCAAATTCAACAGTTTCTGAGATTAATAAAATAACAGAACGATTTGGTATATCAGGTGTGCCTATAGTAGATAATAAAAATCTGATTGGCATTGTAACTAACAGGGATCTTAGATTTGTTGAGAATTCAAATACTAAAGTTTCATCTATAATGACTCCCAAGGAAAGGTTGATTACTGTGACTGAAAATTATAGCAAAAATAAAGTTATAGATTTATTAAGGAAAAATAGAATTGAAAAGATATTAATAGTCAACAGAAAACATCAATTAAAAGGAATGATTACTTTCAAAGATATACAAAAATCATCTACTTATCCAAATGCATCAAAAGATTTAAATGGAAGTTTGTTAGTTGGCGCAGCTGTTAGTACAAGCATAGAATCTCTGGAGAGAATTGACGCCCTAGTTAAAGAGAATGTCGATGTAATTACTATTGATACTGCTCATGGACATTCTAAATCTGTTATTGAAACTCTAAAATATATTAAAAAAAATTATCCTGATCAACAAGTAGTAGTAGGAAATATCGCAACTGCTGATGCTGCTGAACTCTTAATCAAGAATGGCGCAGATGCAATAAAAGTAGGAATAGGTCCTGGCTCTATATGCACTACGAGGATAGTAGCAGGAGTTGGTGTGCCACAACTCTCAGCTATCTATCATTGTTCTAGAATAGCAAGCAAATATAAAATACCATTAATTGCAGATGGAGGAATACGTTATTCTGGTGATATTGCAAAAGCAATTGCCGCTGGTGCAGATTCCGTGATGTTAGGAGGCCTTCTTGCTGGCACGGATGAGTCACCAGGAGAAGTTGAAATGTTTGAAGGAAGAACCTATAAATCTTATCGTGGAATGGGATCAATAGGTGCTATGCAAAGTGGCTCTAAGGATAGGTATTTTCAAGAGCATCATAGCGAGAGTAAGAAACTTATTCCTGAGGGTATAGAGGGTAGAGTTCCTTATAAAGGAACCATGAAAACAATACTACATCAGTTAACAGGTGGGCTACGATCAAGTATGGGTTATCTGGGTTGTAAAAATATAAAATTAATGAAAACAAAAACTAACTTTATAAAAATATCTAATTCTTCAAAGATAGAAAGCCATACACATGATGTCGCAATTGTGAAAGAGCCTCCAAATTATCAACCTAAATAATGAGATCTGAAAGAGATTTAATTCTAATCCTAGATTTTGGTTCCCAATACACACAGTTAATTGCGAGGCGAATCCGTGAACTAGGAATTTATAGTCTTGTGAAATCATATGATACTGATATCAAACAAATAAAAAACTTAAATCCCAAGGGAATAATTCTAAGTGGGGGACCAAATTCTGTAAACTTTAAGCAAACACTTAAACCTAGTAAAGATATATTTTCCCTAGAAATACCTATATTAGGTATATGTTATGGTATGCAACTACTCTCTAAAGAATTTGGAGGGAAAGTAGTCAAGTCGAACAAAAAAGAATTTGGTAATTCAAAATTAAAAATAAGAAAAAAATCTAAACTATTTGAAGGTATTAATATTGATATTGAACATAAAGTTTGGATGAGCCATTCAGATAAAGTCATCGAGGTTCCTTTGAAGTTTACTAAAATAGCTGAAAGTATAAATTCTAGAATTGCAGCATTTGAGAACTCAATTACAAATATTTTCGGAATTCAATTTCATCCGGAAGTAACACATACACTTATCGGAAAAAAAATACTTAAAAACTTTATTACGATTTGCAAATGTAATAAATCTTGGACAGTGGGCAAAATTAGTAAAGAAATGATTCAAAAAATAAAATTAGATATTGGAGATGACAAAGTAATACTTGCGCTTTCTGGAGGTGTTGATTCATCAGTCGTAGCTGCAATATTAAATCAAGCCATTGGAAAACAGCTATCATGTATTTTTATAGATACTGGATTATTGAGAAAAAATGAAGCAATTGAAGTAAAAAAAATTACATCATCACTAAAAATAAATCTTACAATCATTAATGCATCAAGAAAGTTCTTATTAGCCCTTCGCGGAGTGAACGATCCTGAGAAAAAGAGAAAAATTATTGGGAAGTGTTTTATAGATGTCTTTGATGCCGAAGCAAAAAAAATTAAAAATGTAAAATATCTTGGACAAGGTACTATTTATCCTGATGTAATTGAATCTTCATCAAAAAATTCAAAATCAGATATTATTAAATCACACCATAATGTTGGGGGCCTTCCTAAAAAGATGAAATTAAAACTTGTTGAGCCAATAAGAGATTTATTCAAAGATGAAGTGAGAAAGGTAGGTCTTGAATTAGGCTTGCCTAAAGTTTTAATCAATAGGCATCCTTTCCCTGGACCAGGTTTAGCAGTACGAATACTTGGAGAGATAAACCACGAGAAGATAAAAATTCTTCAAGAAGTGGACTATATATTTATTGATGAATTAAGAAATCAAAATTTATATAATAAAGTAGATCAAGCTTTAGCAGTATTAATACCTTCAAAGTCTGTTGGAGTTATGGGTGATAAAAGGAAGTATGGATATATTATTGCACTAAGAGCGGTAAATACTACAGATTTTATGACAGCAACAGCCTCTCAAATAAATCATCAGATATTAAATAATATCTCTACAAGAATAATCAACGAAGTTGATGGAGTAGCAAGGGTAGTCTTTGATATCACATCAAAGCCGCCAGGTACAATAGAGTGGGAGTAAGTCCTAATCTTTAAAAAGTTTTCGAATGTAAGAAAACTAAATTTATATATATCAAAAAAACTTCTTATGAGAAACCTTGTTTCATATTAATCAACATGAAATATAATTTTAATTTTATTTATAATAATTGGTTAGTAATTACTATTATATCATCAGTTGTCATAATATTTTTCTCATTCTTTTCAATAACTCTGCCTTCTACAATACAGAGCTCTGATAAATATTTACATACAATTGCTTACTTTTTATTAAGCTTTTCTGCTTCTCTTAGAAAACCAGCTAATTATATTTTAATATTTATTTATTTTCTTTTCTTTGGGATTATAATCGAATTGATACAACCATATTTTAATCGTTATTTTGAATTATTAGACATTCTTGCTAACTCTATTGGTGTTTTTTTAGCAATAACTTTTGCAGGTCTACTTAGAAAATACTATTCTTATTAAATGTCAGATACGCTTTTTTATCATAATCCTAAATGTAGCAAATCTAGAAAAGCTCTTGAAATAATTGAAAGTCATAATATTAATACTAAAGTAATACTTTATCTTAAACATAAACTTACTAAGAGTATGCTGAAAGAGATACTTGATCTATCTCTACTATCGGCTAGGGATATTATCAGAAGTAATGAAAAAGAGTATAGAGAAAATAATTTAGATAGTCTTGATCTTACTAATGCGGATATTCTAGACCTTATACTTAAACATCCTAAACTACTTAAACGACCAGTGTTTGTTTTCAATAAAAAAGCAATCATAGGCCGACCACCTGAGGATGTTCTAAAAATTATATAAAATTTATAGTTGTACCTCTCAAATAGTTCATATATTATATGAGAACTTAATGAGAACTTATGAAAAAGAATTCTACTTTAACCACCAAGGAACAAATGACCTATGACTTCATTGCTAGGTATTCAAAAAAGTATGGAAAATATCCTTTATTAACAGAAATTGCAAAGGGCATAGGAATTAAATCAAAGGGTGTAGCACATAGGTACGTAAAATCTTTAGAAAAAGCAGGTAAAATCCTAAGGATTTCAAATAAGCATCGCGGTATTTCTATGGTAGATAAAGGACCTCTTTTTTTAAAATCTTTAGGAAAAATTGCGGCTGGAGGTCCTATTGAGGCAATAACTGATCAACAAAGAATTGAACTCGAATACTTATTTACTAATAAAAAATCATATGCACTTAAGGTAAAAGGAGAGTCAATGGTAGATGCAGGCATAAATGATGGTGACTGGGTAATTATTGAAGAAAGCAAAAAATTTTATAAATCAAAAGTCCATGTAATTTTGATTGATAATCAAGATGTTACCCTAAAGTATATAGAAAAGGTGAGTCCAGAAGAGATAAAATTAATTCCTGCAAATAGAGCATACAAAGAAAAAATTTATTCTGTTGAAAGAATTTTGATTCAAGGATATGTAGTTGGGCAGGTAAGAATATATTAATGAATCAAAAGATTTTTATTCACGTTGATATGAACGCTTTTTTTGCTTCAATAGAACAAAGAGATTATCCTGAATTAACAGGAAAGCCTGTGGCTGTGACTAATGGTAAACATGGATCATGTATTATTACTTCATCATATGAAGCTAGAGCATTTGGAATAAAGACGGGAATGAAAATTCGCGATGGAAGAAAGATTTGTCCACATTTGGTTCAAAGAGAATCACGCCCAAAAGTATATACAGAAACATCGGCAAGAATAATGGATGTTTTACAAAATATAACTCCTGATATCCAAATATATTCAGTTGATGAGGCATTTTTAGAATTAACACATTGTATGAAAATTTACAAAGAAATTAATCATGTTGTGTATAAAATTAAAGACCTTATATATCAAAGAGTAAAACTTAAATGTTCTATTGGTATATCATTTAGTAAGTCATTAGCAAAGTATGCTTCAAAAATTAATAAACCAGATGGAATAACTTATATCACTAGAAAAAACTACCATGAATACTTAGATAATTCTTCAATTGATACTTTATGTGGTGTATCAAAAGGTCTTAAAAATTTCTTAAATGATCATGGTGTCTATAAATGTTCTGATATGAAAAGTCTTCCTATAAGTATACTTGCTAATAGATTCGGTAATATAGGTAGGAAAATATGGCTAATGGCAAATGGTAATGATTTTGAGGGCCTTACTCCAGACCCCAATCATCCAAAGAGTCTTGGACATGGAAAAGTACTAATGCCTGATACAAAAAGCCGCTACTTGATAAAAAAAATATTCTTAAGAATGTCTAATAAATTATCATTACGTTTACGAAAATCTAATTATGAATCAGATGTTTTTTTAATTGCTATAAAAATAAAAGCAGGATGGATACAAAAAAAAATAAAATTGGAAAAACCTACATGTAATCAGACTGATATATTTAATATTTGTTTATTTTATTTGAACTTATTTGACAAAAATACTGGTATCTTTCAAGTGCAGGTTACAGCTTTAAAGCCCCGAAGGAAAAATATACAAATTGATATTTTCAATGGAAAAAAGAATGAGAATACAGCTTTAGAGCAGACGCTAGACAATATAAGTAATAAGTTTGGGCCTGATGCTATCAAACCGGCTCGCCTGATTAGTGATAATACAGATAGTCCAGATGTTATAGCTCCAGCATGGAGACCGAGCGGGCATAGAAAATCAGTATAAAAAAAGGCCGAGGGGGTAGATCGGCCTTTCATTAAAGGGGTGGGGATATGACATGTTGTCTACATCCTGTCTATAACATT